>Ga0114967_10001208_pt1 | contig 21639 bp, 22 predicted proteins | sample M_130628_MF_Meta_FD_92639 | JGI IMG/M metagenome (GOLD analysis project Ga0114967, IMG submission 92639) | Freshwater microbial communities from Lake Montjoie, Canada to study carbon cycling - M_130628_MF_MetaG | ecosystem: Environmental > Aquatic > Freshwater > Lake | place: Lake Montjoie... | reverse complement strand
TTAATACACCCACGACTACGACAAGAATATTCGTTTTACCAGCGCCTACCGTTGGGACTGTTGGGTTTTGGTATGCTATTTGTAATAAATCAACTTCTTTTACGATTGCGGTTCAATATCCAGCATCAACGACTATTGCGACTATTCCAGTTGCGACCAACGCTACAAACGGAGGGTCGGTTGCGAGGTTTGCTGTTACTGCTGGTGGAGCGTCTTATTTCGCTGTTAGTGAAATAACTAATTCTACGAACGCCACGAATGTTGGAATCACGAGCGACAATACTGCTGGGACTTATTACATTCCTTTCGCAAAAACGAGTGGAACTGGAAACAAACCACTCTTTATTGATGATGTGACTACGCCGTTTAGTTATAATCCTTCAACTGGGACTACTTCGGCAACTGCTTATACGATTACTGGAACACCAGCAACGGCATCTGTCGCTTCCACATTCGGTCAAGTCGGTCTGGTTAAAATTACTGCGGTTCAAGTGGCGATTACTGGGTCTGCCGTCGCTCAAAATCTTTCGTTTGCTTCTCTCTTCAATTCAACCTACAAGAATTACCGAATTATTCTACACCCTACAACCCAAGTATCATTCACTCAATATCCAGCATATTCTCTTCAAGCATTCTTGGGAACTGGTGTGCCGACGGTTGCGTCTTTATATGGGTTTGAAATGATTTCCACCGCTACTACGGTGGTTTCACCAGTTTATACTGCTGGTGCGACCATATCGTCTGCCCCTCTAATATTTGCCGTTTCGTCTAATACAAACAAAGAGATAATCTTTGATATTCAAAATGTAGGATATGCGACCACCGCCACTCAATTAGTTCAGTTAAGTTGTAAATCGCTTTACGGCAACCCTGGGGTCAACGGTGCGAGTGATAGAACGATTAGTGCCTCTGCTTTGACTGGTGCGACGATTACTGGTTTAACAATCCAACAAACCTCTATTGGTGCGAGTAATAATTTCACGCTGGAAGCGGTGGTGTATGGATACAATAACCTTTAAAATTGCGTAAGTATAATAGCGCTGTCGTATTTGATTTAGGAATATTATCACTATCTATATCAAATGACTACCGAAGAACCTTTATTAATCCCAGACGACACCAGATTTGTCGTTTTACCAGTCAAATACCAAGACCTATATCAAATGTATAAGAGCGCTGTGGCGTGTTTTTGGACTGCCGAAGAAGTAGATTTATCAAAGGATTTGGGCGACTGGGCGAAGATGACGACAGATGAGAAACATTTTATCAGTTTGATTCTGGCGTTTTTTGCGTGTATGGATGGTCTAATAAATGAGAATCTTGCCGTGAGATTTTTCAACGAGGTTCAAAATAGCGAAGCGAGATTATTTTACGGATTTCAAATGGCGATTGAGGGAATCCATCAAGAAGTTTACGCCAATTTAATTGATGCTTATATTAGGGACAAGAACGAACAGAAGAAATTATTTAATGCGATAAATACCTATCCGTGTGTGAAGAAGAAAGCGGATTGGGTTAAAAAACACATTTCCGCCGACACTACATTTGCCGAGCGATTGGTTGCCTTCATCTGTGTAGAGGGAATCCATTTCAGCGGTGCGTTTTGCGCTATTTACTGGTTTAGAACCAAAAACTTATTACAAGGTCTTTGCTTCTCTAATGAATTAATCAGTCGTGATGAAGCGCTTCACACCGAGTTTGGTGTAGCGCTATACAAGAAATTAAAAAATAAATTAAATCAAGACCAAATCCACGCCATTATCAAGGAATCGGTTGAAATAGAAACCGAGTTTATTTGCGAGGCGCTTCCGTGCCGATTAATTGGAATGAACTCGGTTCTAATGACTCAATATATTCAATTTGTCGCCGACCGTGTCTGCCTTCAATTAGGGTATGATAAAATATGGGGTGTTGGTTGCCCCTTTAATTATATGGAAAGCATCTCTATTGAGCGGAAATCTAATTTTTTTGAGGTTCGTGTGAGCGAATATGCTTTGGCGAATAAAGAACAGACTGGCGATATTTTTGAGATGGATAGTGATTTTTAAATATCGGTATATTGTAAATGGAAGACCAGACAATTATTATCATTTTAGGAATTGGGACTGGATTTCTGGGTCTAATGTTGAGATACGCTTTTAAATCAAAATGCGACCGAGTGAGTTGTTGCTTTGGTTTAATGGCGATACACCGAGAAGTAGAACAAGAAGACCGAGATATGGAACGAAATGATAATAGTCAAAGAGTAACGCTTTAACGAAGTAAAATAAATCTAAATAAAATCTAAACGAATAATATAAATGGTAAAAAACGATTTCTATTATTTGGAACAGACACCGACCCTTTTAGCAAAAGATTTGATTGAATCTCTTAATCTGGGTGCTGACCTTAATTTGCTTGAACCATTTAAAGGCGAAGGCGCATTTTACGACCAATTCCCTACAAATTGCGTCAAAGATTTTGCCGAGTTGGAAGAAGGTAGAGATTACAAGGACACTAATTACCGCTTCCAGAAAATAGATTGGGTAATTACCAATCCGCCGTTTCGTATTACTGACGAAAAGGGGAAGAATGTTAATGCGTTTTATCCCTTGTTGGATTACTTTTCCAATATTGCGACGACTGGAATCGCATTTCTTTCAAATGATAAATGTTTTTCCACGCTTACACCAGTAAGATTGAAAGCGTTGCGAGAAAAGGGATGGTTTCTTTCAAATGTGTTGGTGTGTGCCGTGAAGAAATGGCGTGGGCGATATTTTTGGATTGTATTTACCAGAACACCGAGCGACACATTTCGGCAATTAGACGGCAACTATTAAAGGTTCTTTTTTGCTTCTTTTTGTAATTCGTAAAATAATTCATCCACCTCATCTCCACTCTGGTATTCGGTGAAGTAAGTTCCGTTTGTAATATCTTCGCATTTGACGGCAATTCTATCTGGGAATGGGTTGGTGGTTGATAATCGCATACAAAGTATAAGGTTGCCCTTTCGGCATACTTGGATAAAGACGGTGTTGTTTTTGGTTTGGAATAGGCAATTCATTCTGGTTCTACTTATACACTATATAGAACGCATTCTTTAAGTCATTTACGATATATATTGTAATAAGTATATTTAAAAGGTGGAAGCAAAAGTGGAAGCATTTTATTCCCTCCACCTTGCTTCCACTAATGCCTCCACTCGCCGTTTCTCTTAATCCTTACCATATCTGGTCTTGTCTTTTTAAAAAGTGAAAAAGTGATGGTAAGGGTGGAACGAGTGGAAGCATTTTTTTACATTCTTGGGGATTTTAAGAAAAAATATTTTTTTTGTTTTGTATATAGAAAGTGAAAAAATGCTTCCACTCCTTCCACCCTTACCATACTTTTTTGAAGGTTGAAAAGTTTGACTGCGTAAATGGTAAGGAAACCGAGTGGAAGCAATAGTGGAAGCAAGGTGGAAGCAATTGGTTTTGCCGAAAATGCTTCCACTTTTAGATTTCTTGTATTTAGGCAAACTTATATAATTGCCGAAAACTACTTAAAGACAAGAATATAATATATTGTATAAGTATAAGAAGATGACCGAACAAACTGCCGAAATCATTTTAACCCCAGCGGAAAGATTCTACCAGAATCACATTAAACGAGTCTGCGCCTATCAAAAGGCAAACCCAGAGAAGATGCGAGAAAAGTGTAAGAAATGGAACGCCAAATTGAAGGAAGAGCAACCAGATAAATACAAGGAAGTTTTAGAGAAAAAGCGTAAGTATTACAACGAAATAAGGAAACCCAAATTGGACGCATTAAAGGCGGAAAAGAAGTCAATTGAAACCAAGATGAAGGAAGAAGTCGCCGAATATAATAATTCTTTTGACCCCAGTAGCGCTACACCAGTCGCCGTTTGTTAGACAGCGCTGTAATTACCCCAATATATTTAATAATCCTAATTTTCAATATTAGAATTATTTAGGAAGAAATCCAATATTCCAGATTCCGCCGTTTATTTAGGAATACTTATTACAATATATAATATAATCTAAAAAACGACTTAAAGACAATATTATTATCTATTGTATAAGTATAATGGGTCTAACAAAAGAACAACAAGTATCTCGCCGAGAATCGGCAAACGCCTTTATCCAAACAAACCAAGTGTCGTCTTGCGAAATCAAAGAGTTTATTGAAACCTATTTCCGCCACGATATAGAAGGGATTGATTTCCCAATTATTACTACATTACCAGTCAAGGATTATACCAAGAATGGCGAAACATTCAAAACTGGAACAAAATCCGCATTTACTCTGGCGGATTATATTGAATTATCCACGACCAACAAGGTTGTCGGTAAGGGAACAAACGGAAAGGATTGGGAAATGAAAATAAAATGCGAGGATGCGGAATATTGGGAAATCCGCCCTTGTCTTAACAATCAAGGTAAGACGATGTGTATTATAGATATTGATGGATACAAATCAAGCGGAGATATTGATATTGATGAGTTATTTGCGACGCAAGAGTTCCCAGAAGAATTGGCGGAATCCGCATTTTTCTTATCCAGAACCAAATCATTACCGCATTTCGTCGTGTGGGTGGATGGAATCCCACCAGAGATTCAAACCAACAAACAATACATCGGTGTTCTCAAAGATTTTGAAGGCGATATTCTATTTAATCACGCTTGGGAACGAGTGGAAAATAAATTGTATAATGTGAGTGATGATTGCGGATTATCCACGATAAAATGGGAAACCATTTTGTCTTGGTTGAATCCAGAAAATATTCAAGCAAAGAAATTATTACCCAAACCCAAGAAGGAAACAAAACCCAAGAAGGAAACCAAGAAATCTAAACCCAGAACAGAGGAAGACGATACAACCGAAGAAACCGAAAGCGTATCAAGTAGTCAAGATGGAAAAAAGATTGCGGAAGATTGCGCCAAAATCAAAGAAGTATTTGAAGCGATTATTGGAATCAAAACGGATTTCTTTGATAAATACGATATGTGGGCGCAATTGGGTTATATTATTTCCAACCAGACCAAAGGAAGTGATGACGGATGCGATTTATTCTTGGAATTATCTAATTTGAGGGATGCGCCCCAAATCATTTCATTTAATACCGCTTCCAAACAATACAACGCAACCCAGAAAGGACGCAAGAAGGATGATAAAATCACTCTTGCGACGCTTTATAGATGGTTGAGCGAATTAGACCCAGAGCATCCACTCTGTAAGCAAGGCGAAGAAAGCGCATTAATGTCTGGTGAATTGAGAGCAGACGAAATCCGTCTAACCAAGAATTATCAAGAATACCGAGAAAAGTTTCAACAAACCAATTTCAAATTAAACTTTCCAGTTCGGTATTGCGAGTTGATTAATGATAAGAAAAAGGGAAAATATATCATCACGAGGTCTATTCAAGAGTTCTTGGAAGTAAAACGAGATATTGAAGGAATGCCGATATACCTTGTAAAGGGTGGTATGGGCGCAAAACCGATGAAGTTCCACGAAATCTGGTTAGATGATACAATTAAAATGAAATATTCTCAAATCAAGTTTGACCCCACGAATACCGAAGAAAAATTAGAGGAAGGCGAATATCAACCTTACAACGCTTTCTGTGGTTGGGTAAATGATAAATGTGCCGAACCAATCAAGGAAGAAGATAGTGATTATATTAAATTGATGAAATGGTTGCTGGTTGAAGACAAAGTATTTGAATATTATAAATGTTGGATGGCGAGTATTATTCAACGCCCACACATCAAGACAAAAGTCGCCCCAATTCTTTATTCCAAGACACACGGAAGCGGAAAGAACTCGTTGGTGGATGGTTCTATTGCGATTATTGGTAAGCAATTGTCGGCGTGTGTGGAGTGTATTGAAGACATTACTAAAAACTTTAACGCCCATCTCTGTAATAAATTATTCATCTACGGCGACGAGATTTGCGCCAACGCAAAGAAGGTCGCAGATAAATTGAAGGCAGTCATCACCAGACCAACAACCAATTTAGAGAAAAAGGGAATTGATGCGATAGAAGTGGATGATTTGACGAATTGGATTTTCACCAGTAATAACGAGAACAATATCAAGGTGGAAGAAGGCGATAGACGATTTCTAATGGTTCGTTGTCGTGAAGAAAAACAACATTTATTATCCAAAGCGTTATACGCCGAAATCGGCGACCCTTTAAAACTCGCCAAATTATTCGCCTTTTTCAAGAATTACGAGCAATCCGCAGAATCAATTAAAAAATACGGCAAGTTCAATATTGGAATGGAGAATGTGATTGAAACCGAATACAAGAAGGAAATGATTTACGAGCATCGTTCCGCTTACATCCAGATTCTATACAAATCTACTCGTGATTTGGTTGGAACGAAATATTCCGCTTCTAAATTGTATGAAATCACGCAAGAGTGGGCGAAGAAACACTATTGTTCCGCTAATTTCACGATTCAAGAGTTCAGTAAGCATTCGCAGAAATATATTGAATGTTTCAAGAAAAAGGGCAATACTGGAAACAGATACGAGTTCCCAGAAACCAAAACGGCATTACTGAAACACCTTTACGAAGTGGATGAACCATACTACCGATATGTGAATCAGTTAGAGGATAATTTCATCCCAGATTTCAAAGAACCAGAGGCAAAACCACTCACGACAAATGGATACGGCGGATACAAATGGAACACCGAGCAAGACGAGGAAAATTAGATTCAAAAATACAAAATAATAAAATAAAAATATATCCCATTTATATAAATGAAATATATTACTGATTTGATTTCATTCTTAAAAGGTTTAGATTATAAACAATTGGTTTTGGATGCTTTTTCTTTCGGTATATATGGAGCGCTACAAACTCACCGACGAATATTACAGCGCTGTAAAGACCCCAAATAGATATACTTACCCAAGTCCTAATTATAATATATATTGTTTTAAACTACTTAAAGACACCACTCTATATATTGTATAAGCAGAACGAGAAGTAAGATGTCGCAAACAACCAGAACTCAAATCGCAACCCTTAAAGCAGAGATGGAACGCTTGGAAGCATTAGCAATCCAACAAGAAGACGAGGAAAGGCGTGAGCGTGTTAAAGACCTAATCCCAGAGTTTAAGGTCTTTGTAGATACGACTGACGATAAGACCAAGTTCTTCGGTAGATTGGAGAGTTGGAGAAACCTATATTTAAAGCGGTTTGATTTGAAGAAGTATTCTCTAATGGATTTACGACATCTTCAACCCAATTTTTCTTGGAGTGAGGGTAGTCATCTATCCTTAAAGGATGTAATTGGCGACTACGATGGATTAGATTGTATTATACCGAAGACTAAATACGATAAAGTTGATGGAGTCAGTAAAATCGCATTCCTACTTGGATTACTTGCCGAAAGCGCAAAGACCGCAGACGAGAAGGCATACTGGGAACATCACCAAACCGACATCTTTAACTAAAAAATAAAAATCTGGGTAAATAATTATTTAGCAAGTATATTTATAATGTGTCTTAATACAAATTGTAAATATATAGAGATTTGGGAAATTAAGGATGATGTAAAGGTCGCCCTTCATTACGACACCACGAAAACACCAATCTTCATTCAATTCTGGGATTACAATCTCGGTATTGACGCAGACTATAAAATGAAATCCAAAAAGAACAAAACCAGAAAGATTCGGCGACGCATTAGTTTTATTTAGCGCAAAATATAATCTAATACTTATTTATAAGGAATGGAAAACAACAAACTATTTGACGCTTTGAAATCCAAGAACATTACCGAAAGTTCTTTGAAACTTTATTTCAATAATCTACGCAGACTCAACGGAGGCGAGTTCCCCAAATCATTTACATTTTTAAAGAATGTAGAGGAAACACTCAAAAAGATAGAACATTACAAACCCAACACACGGCGCACATATTTAATATCTATCGTCACCCTTCTCAAACACGACCCCAAGAATAAGAAACTCTACGACAAATATTATACCATCTTGGATGAATACAACAAGCAAGGCGCAACCAACAACACCAAGAGCGAAACCCAGAAGGAAAATTGGATTACGCAAGACGAAGTCAAGAAGATATACGACAACCTTACTGACGAAGTCAAACCACTATTGGAGAAGAAGAAATTGACGCAGAGTGAATACGATACGGCGCTTTCTTGGGTTGTTCTCTCGCTTTACACATTACAACCGCCACGCCGTAATATTGATTACCAGACCGCCGTCGTCGTGAATAAGTATTTACCAGAAATGGAAAAGAAATACAATTATTACGATTTTCCCAGCGCTACTTGGTATTTCAACAACTACAAGACAAAGGGAACTTATAAGACCCAAGAGCAGAAAGCATCACCAGAATTGGCGGAAGTCATTAAAAAGTATCTCGGTATTCACCCCCTAAAAGCAGAACTCAAAAAGAAATCTGGCGCTATTCCGTTTCTCGTGGATTATCACGGCAACCCATTTGAATCCAATAACGCTATTACCAGAATCCTTAATAAGATATTCGGCAAACGAATTGGCGTTTCACTTCTACGCAATATCTACTTAACGGATAAATACGCCGACAAGGTAAATGAATTGGAAACAGATGCGACCAAAATGGGAACATCCGCAAATACAATCCAGAATCAGTATGTTAAATTGGATGGCGGAGCGTGTGGGTCTTGCGACAATATTACAATTGAAACTTGCGAGAATCAGTAATATATTTAGGCAATCCAATCACACGCCAAAATATCTGGCGGTTTCCCAGTTTCTTCCACTTTATCATCTACCTTCTGGATAAAATCATCTAATTCGTATCCCACTCGCATCGCTAAAATACGAGCAAGACACCAACGACCGCAAGTGTTAATTCCGTCTTCGCCAGATTGTAATCGCCGTTTATTATAATAAACATTCTGGTTTGGTCGCTTGGTATTGACTAACAGTTTCGTCAATACATTACCGTCTTGCCCCAACATTCTTCTCACCATTTTAGGGATATATTTAAACTCGCCGTCTGGTTTCACGCCATACGAGTCAAACCATTCCAGAATGTCTTTGTATTTTAAAACACAACACCAGTGACCGACATTCGGTTTAGATTCAGTCAAGATAATTCGGTAATCAGTTGCGTCTGGAAGCAAATCATTAATCGTGTGGTAATTTTTCAAATCACTATATTTTACTATTTTATCCTTTGCGTCAGCACCTAACCAGCGACTAATATCAGTATCGTCAATCATCGTTTCTAACATCTTTTTATAATGCGCCATTTGCCGTTCTTTTGAGAGTTTAGACATTAATATACACTAAACCAATATTATAATTTGAATAAAAAACTTAATCATTCAAATTATTTAGCAAAAACAGTTCGTTAGATTTCTTTTAGATTTTTTCTCGCCCTATTGTAAGAAAGAATGGTTCATTATCCTAATTCATACAAGTTTGGAAAACAAGAAGAAGCATTAATAATGCCGATATTAAGCGAACATTTTGGTCGCACCATTTTACCCTACGAAGAGCGCTACGCTAAACACGATTTCTATTGCGAGGAATACAATTACGAGGTCAAGAGCAGAACCAATACATTTGCGAAATATCCTACTACGATGATTACGGCAGACAAGGTCGCTGGGGATAAGAAATTAATATTTATCTTTAATTTCGTGGATTGTTTAGCGGTAATTGAATACGATGAGGAGCGATTTGCGAAATACGAGCGCCAAATGTTTTCCAGAGCGCAAATTGCGACAGACGAGAAGATTCACTTATTTATCCCAATTGGGGATTTAGAAATAATTAAAAGGAAAAATTAAAATGTTGGACTAATATATAAAATGTCGTATATTAGCGCAAGTGGAGTAAGTTCATATTATTCGTCGCAAGACATCCCTTCTATTTCAACTGGTTCAACCATCCCAGTAGGAGCAATCGTTTCTGGAACAACTTATACAGCGCTGTCTTGGACGCTGGGTCTTAATGGAGGTAGTAATGGAAGAGGAACATACGCATATGTGTATAAGTTCGCCGTTGATGGCGACAATACAACATCAGTTTCGCAAGTAAGTATTCAATTTTTAGTAAATGGTGGAGCAATTTATACAACCGAAGTTTTAGTGGCGACAATTCTACCAAACGCAAATCCCCACAATTTTACAATCCCCTTCATATTTAATCACGATTTAGCAATCACCGATATAGTAACAATCACTTTAACCGCAACTATCACCGCTGGAACTCTTCCAACTATCACAACAAGTAATACCAATATTTACAAGATTGCTTAAAAATGAAAAAAAATATAGCGCTATTGTATAATGTCGTTCGCATCTTCAAAACAAGTCAGTTCTAATGGTAATCTTGGAGCATTTGTTACTACTGGCGCATTTGCCCCAACCGCTTTGGTGTCTGGGGTTGCTTCAACGGTTTCAAATACTATTGCTTTGGAATTGGGTATTTGGTCTTTACAAACAAGAGTTCAACTTACAACCGACGGTGACGATACAACCGAAATAGAAAGTGTAGTAGTCACCAGTTTAAACGAAGTTGGTAATGTAAATAATAACACGATAATTTGGAATGGAAGCACCGCTGGGGCGTATAATGGAGCAACACGAGTATATAATTTTTCAAATGTAATAGAGGCATCCAGCGATACTCTAAACGAGTTTTATAGTCAAGTTACTTGGATTGGCGCTGGGTCAGCGCTGGTTGCTAATGTTATTTTGACCGCCTATAAAATTGTTTAGAAGATTGATTTAGAAACATTAAAATAAAATGTAGCGCTATATTATAAAATGTCGTATTCTTCGGTATATACAGTAACAAGCACTAATCCAGCACTCGCCAAAAATATCATTTCGTCAAATGTCGGTGGGGTTAAAACAATAACATCTAATAGCGCTGGGGGCAATTTACCAGTCGCCCCAGCACCGTTGGTTTCTGGAACTCAATATACTTTTTGTGATGTTCCTTTTCCAAACGGCGCTGGAACATACTTAATGGAAATCAATTTTGATATTACTGGCGACAATACAACGGCATTTTCGTATATAAAAACAGCGTGGAGAATTGGAGGAATCGCTGGTGGAGTATTGCTTGATACTGATTTTTTTGTCGGCACTACTTTACCAGACGCAACCGCAATATCCACATCTTATTCCGCCCCATACGGCGTATCCGCATCAACGGCAGTTAATACACTCGCAATAACATTTACACCCACTTTTCTTGGAACAGCACCAACAATCACAGCGTCGTATTTGAAGTTTTACAAAATCACTTAAATTATTATCTATTCTTAATGTGGAAGGAGTGGAAGCAATTTTATACTTTCAATAAGAACAAGTCGTTTAGACAATCTCTCTTCTAACCAATTCAATATTAAAAAATGATTCCATTCCTACCACTTTTTAATATCAACCTTTTATATAAATGTCTTACGCTTCCGTTGTAGAAATAGGAACTTACGGTGAATTGGGGAATCAAAGAACATCATTAGCATTCGCCCCAGTCAATTTAGATAATAATTTTTACACCGTTGTTTCTAATAATGTTAATTTGGATTACGGCGCTTGGTTATTGACGACAAGTATTACAATAACCCCAAGTGGGGATAATACAAGCGTAATATCCAGATTACAAATGACTAATAACCAAGTCGTATTTAACACAGCAAAATATACACAAAACCTTATTTTTAACGACTCTGGAAGTATCGCTTATACCGCCCCAAGCACCATATTCACCACCCAAGCAATAATAATAATAAGCAACGCAGACAGAGGCGCATATAACGCCCAAATATATTGGTTAGGTGGTGGAACACCCCCAACCGCATCGGCGGTAATTACAGCAACCAAACTTGTATAAATAATATATTGATTTATTATAAATGGATTATTTAGAGATAAAATCTACTGAATTAATTGGAAAAGGAAAAGGTCAAATACAATCGTTAAGCGTGGGACTACTTACCCAAGCAACGAAACCAGACGGATACAAGTCATCGCAGTCATCTTCGGTTAGATTTCTTCTAACAGAAATCCAGAATGCCGAAAAAACACCGAAATACGAGAAAACGCAAGAAATCTAACAGAAATCCACACCAAATTAGATATGTGTTCGTAATAATTAATTAATTATTACGAGCAGAAATCAATAGCACATATAGATTTCTGTATATAGGGCATTTGATTTCTTACAGCGCTGTTTAGATTTCTTCTTTTTAAGTTGTTTCTCTATTATATAAGTATTCCAATCGCCTATTATAATTGATTCAGTAATTCATTTAGATTTATTATATCTACTAATAGTATAAAAGATGAGTTTCACATTCCAAGACACCGCTGATAATGTTTATTACGATGTGACTATAACTAATTTAGAAACAATCAATCGTAATCCTCCGTCATTATACTTTAACGAAACAAGAAACACTCCCTTCGTGTATGACCCAGAGAGTTATTATTTAAGCATCATCCGTTTCACATTAGACACTCCTACGCTTCCAGTATTTATTCCAGTCATTCAACCGAATCAAGGTAATCGTGATTTAACGATTTATTCCGTCACGCTTTCTTGGACTAATCCAGTCGCACCATTTCAAACATTTAACCAACAGACATTCGTCAATTTCATTCCGCAGATACAAGATGTCGTTGTTCCAGCACCACCGAGTCAAACCACAGATGGTCTTCAAAACAACCAGACTGGATATTACGAGATATTGAATTATCAATATTGGATACTATTGATTAACAATACATTTACCACTTGCTTTAACGATTTGAATACCCAAGTGGTCGGCGCTGGTTTAGTTCTTCCATCTACACACGCTCCTACGATGTCGTGGGATACAACGAGTAATTGCGCCGTTTTAACGGCAGAACAAATTGGATACGACAATACTATCGCCAATTCAATTGGGATTTATATGAATCCAGCGATGTATCAAATATTTAGCAGTTTCACCGCTCTCATTTTGGGTTCGGTTGGCGTTACTAACGGAAAGAATATTCAAATTGTAATGAACGGATTTGGTGGCGCAACCGTCGTAGTGTTTCCACCCACCGCACCAGCAATTTCGCAGTATGACGCTCTACAAATCGTTCAAGAGTATTCTACTCTGGCGCTCTGGACTCCCATTACTTCAATCGTATTTACCTCAAATACTTTACCAGTAGTTCCAGCGAATATTTCCTCGCCCCTACTTTTCATTAACGGCGAAGTCTATAACAACGGCGGAAACAATTCAAATATTTCGCAAGTTGTCACCGACTTCGTGAGTGATGATGGTATTTACAAACCGAATATTGTTTATACCCCCAGCGCTCAATACCGATTGATTAATTTAGTAGGAAATACTCCAATCTATAATTTAGACTTAAATGTCTATTGGAAATCCAGAACTGGGGTTCTCCAACCTTTCAAATTGTCTTCTGGTTCTACCGCCACTATCAAACTTTTATTTACCAGAAAGGGAACTGGCGGAAGTTCATCCGCTTAAAAGTATTTTAAGGGAAAGAGAACATTTAGAGAATTGTTTTCTTTTAGCGCTGAATAACATTTTATCCAAAAAATTAAAATGTTAGTCTAATATATAAAATGAGTGATTTCCGCTGTGTATTAATTGAAGACGCTCGTATCGCCGATATTACTTCTACCGAAGGATTTGGGGTTATTAGCGGTGCTTCGCAATCCACTTTCCAACAATTTCAAGCAGTTTCAAGTAGTAATTCCTCACTTGTATTTAACATCCAAATCCCAAGTGAAAATATCGTGATTGACCGCCACTTACTATTAGCAAGTGAGTTGTCTTTTGAAATCAGCGCTGGTGGCGCAAGTAATCCAGTTCCAATTGGCGCAAAAGTATTCCAGTATGGTTTAACCGATTCGCTCCAAGCATTTCCTTTGAACTCTCTATTCACTACTACCCAAGCAACAATTAATAATGTGTCGGTTTCCACCAATTTACAAGATGTTTTGCCGATGTTGATGAGAATGAACTCAACCGAAGCATTAAGCAGATATAACACGATGACTCCCTCATACCCAGATTGCGCTTGGGGTGAATATCAGTATGGCGTTGGTTCAAACGCAAACCCTCTTGCCTCTTATAACAATATGTCTTACGACACCGATTTTTGCCCTCGTGGTGGATACAAATTAGAGTTCATTCAAATTGATAGATATGTTGGTGGTGTATATACCGACAATTCTCCCATTTCTACCGACCCAGCAACTAACACTTGGAAAATCTTTATTAAGGTTCAATTGACCGAACCCTTCCTTGCTCTTTCACCTTTTATCAATATGACTCCTAATTGTTGCGCTGGTTTGGTTGGTGTGAATAATATGAGTATGGTGCTAAATGTGGATAGTTCTTGTAAGAGATTGTTCTCCACCGCCAATACTACGGTAAATGGTGCTGGAAACGGATTGACTGGATACATCTCTGGAATTGCTCTTGGATGGGCGGATGCTCCTAACGGTGGCGCTTCCCAAGCAGTCGGTTTCGCCAATACCAGATTGCTCTTCAACTTCCTTTCACTTCAACCAGAACAATACGCCAAGATTTCCACCAAGAATGTTGTCCCTTATATGGATTACCCCAGATATTTAACCACATTTGCCTCTGGAACTACTATCAACGCTGGTGCTACTCAAACACTCACATCTCAATCACTCCAACTCAATCAAGTTCCAGATTTGATTCTTATTTGCGCTCGTGTGCCGATGTCTTCTCAAAACCAGAATTACACCAGTTCCTTTTTATCAATTAACGGAATTAGCGTTAATTTCAACAACGCATCTGGTCTTCTTTCTACCGCAACCCAGCAAGACCTTTACAATATTTCATACGCCAACGGAAGTTCCCAGACATTTCACGAGTTTAGGGGATTTGCGGATGTTAATAATAATTTGTCTGGAACAGTATCGCAAGTTCCTACAACTGGCGCTCTCCTTGTTTTGAGTCCAGTTTATAATTTTAGTCTTCCAAGTTACTTATCAGCAAGTTCGCTCGGTCAATATCAATTCCAGTTCAACTTGTCGGTTACTAACCAGTATGATTTCGCTATATCTCAACCAGAAATCTGTATTATTACGATGAATAGTGGAATCTTCGCCACCCAGCAAGGAACTTCTCAAATCTTTACTGGAATCCTTACCAAAGAACAAGTGCTACGAACAAAGGAACAAAACCCTCAATCCGCTCTTTCATCTGTGGAATACCAGCGCCTCGTTGGGGGTCAAATGGGAAATCTTGGAATGGGTAATGTGATGGATATGGTGAAAAAGTTTAGTGGAATGCTTCCCTCGCAGATTAAGGATGTGATGAAGCAGTTCGGTATTGGTGGCGCTCACTCTGGCGGTGCTACGAGTGGTGGTGCGATGTCCGCTGGTGCGATGTCTGGTGGGTCAATCAGTATGGGTGGAAAATCTAAATCAAAACTCGCTAAACACCTTGCTTAAAATAGATTTTTAGATTTCTCGGTAAAATCGCAATAGATTTACATCAAAAACCGAATTAAGAAGTATTTAGAATTAATTATATTATTCAAAAAAATAATATAAGTAATAGTATATACGAATGAGTGGAATAGAACCAGTTCAAGAATACAACGAGTATATTAAGCGCCAACTTTTAGACGCAATTCATCGTGGCGTGGTTGGTGGATTGCCTCAACCTACGATGTTTGGTGGAAAACGAATGAGAAACTTTGTTTTGCCCTCATCTACCGAGTATGATTATCCCAGTTCGCTTTCAGTCGGTCATTTAGGGGCATCTCAACCAGATATGTTGGGCGGTTCATTTTGGGATGACTTCGGTAAAGGGTTTAAACAAGGGGTTTCTGGTGTCGCTCAAATCGCAACCCCTATTGTAAAAGAAGTTGGAACAGAACTCGCCAAAGACGCAATCCGCTCTTACGCAAAAGGGTCTGGTCGCCGTAGAAAGAAGGGTGGATATTTGATTGGTCGTGATGGAATGGTTAGGGCAACCGCCGAAGGCGGATATATTGGAATGACTGGAAACCCTTATAACGAGAGTGGATTCGGTTCGGCAAATACCCAGTTGGATAATTTTCCCAAATGGGGTGGGGCGATGTCTGGCGCTGGTGTGTTTGATACTTTCAAATCTGGATTTTCTTCGCTTGGAAATGCTATTGCGCCAATCGCAAAAGACATTTTTCACGATGTCGTTGTTCCAGAAGGAAAAGAATATTTGAAAGACCAAATCAAGGAATACAAATCTGGAAAAGGTGGGTCAAAATCCAGCGCTATTATTGCGAAGATGATTGGAAAGCAACGCAAAGGATTTGAGATTGATAGAGTCAGTCGCCCATCTGGAAATGCGATTAATTACGCCAAGAAAGCATTCGGTCAAAAATACAAGGGCAAGAAACCGAGTGATATGTGGAATACTTACAAGGGTGAGATAATGGAACAACCAGCGCCCAAAAAGCGTGGTCGCAAACCCAAAGCGCCAGTCGCCCCTCAACCAGAAAGCGAGAGTGATGAAGACGAACCCCAGAATGTAGTGGTTTCGGCGCAACCCCCAGTTGTTCCCTACAATCCAGCGAAGGGCGTTGGGGCAAAACCTCGTGGTCGCCCTCCTAAAAAAGGCGCAAAAGGAACGGCAGATATTCGTGGGTTTTTTACAAGCGGTTCTGGAAGACCTCTTACTGGTTCTGGGGTCGCAGATGATATTGGTAAAATCGCTCAAATAGCAACACCATTCTTACCTCTATTAATGGGGTTGGGTCGTGGCGACCCTTTGCCTCCTCATCCTTGCGGTGGAAATTGGGTGGATGATTTGGGTAAGGTAAGTAGCGCTATTGCTCCATTTGCTCCGCTCCTTTTAGGACTTGGGAAAGGCAAACCTCCCAGTAAATACGCCATTAATAAGATGATGAAAGGCGGAAACTTCTTGGACGACTTGGGTAAGGTAAGTAGCGCAATTGCGCCATTTGCTCCCTTGTTAATGGGTCTGGGTCGTGGTGGAAATTGGGCGGATGATTTGGGTAAGGTCAGTCAAGCAATCGCACCATTCGCTCCTCTATTAATGGGGTTGGGTCGCAAGAAAAGCGCTGGGTCTTTATCTGGAAAAGCAGTAAGACGCTCACCGATGCTTGGCGCAGACGGACACGGAATATTACCTTTCCAACCAGTAGTCGCTAATCGCAAAAAAGGCGGTGTAATGATAATGGATAATCCCAGTCAATTTCACATCAATACTGGATTAATGCCCCCAGCATTAGCGTCTTACAATCCACCAGTTCCTTCGGTTTCTGGAAAAGGTCGCAAACAACTTCCTCATTCTGGTAAAAAGCGTGAATCCGCTCGTGGCGCAATCGTCGCAGAAGTAATGAAGAAGCACGGATTAAATCTCCCACAAGCATCAAAGTTCGTCAAGGAACACGGATTATATTAATTTAGTGGTGTTTCGTAAATAGAAAAATAGAAATATAACACAAAATAAAATATCTTTGTATTATATAAATGCCGTTATTACCGAGAAAGAATAATTTGGATTACCAACCAGACAATATCATTCAAGCGTCAAAGCAATTGACGACGATTGCTCTGGAAAATATGAAGAATCCTCTTACCGACCCAGACCAACCAGCGCTGTCGGCACTCTCTTCACAGAAATCTTTGAGTGGAAGTATGGATGAGTTTAGCAAATTGTTATTGGGATTACAATCGTCATTCATCAAAGCAAAACAAGAAGGCGCAAGAATAGTTGGTATATTTTTAAGACAACAAGGCGCAAGACAAAGCGCAGACCAAATGCGCCAACGACAAGAACAAATGGACGATTTTGGCGTGAGAATGAATGAAAGAATGAATCAAGCAGAAGAACTCCAACGACAAATTAACGAAGAACAAGCAAGACTTCGTGGCGAAGGCAGACCAAAAGGAAGTAAAAATAAAAATAAAAAGGCATCCACTCAAACTTCGCCACAAGCGCCATCTACTCTTTTACAAATTGAAGATGCTCCTCCCCAACAACAATCTCCAAATATTCGCACCTTTTTTGGTAATCCAAGACCAGTAAGACGAAGACTGGTTATTGAAGATGATGACGAAACTCCCACACCACCTCCTTCCAGACCACCTTCCCAACAATTATCTCAACCAGTAAGAAGAGTAAGCGCCGAACCAGTTGGTAGATTCGGTGTATTACCAGTTGCCGATTATTCACGCCGAATGATTTCGCAAGGCGCAGTTGCCGACAGTTTTATTGAAGACCCAGACAGCACCAATACTGAAAGCAGTATGCCTTCGTATAATAATAACGACGATGAGAGTTCGCAATCATCCATTCCAAGTTGGTATAATCCAAGTGATAGGTCAAGTTCGTCTGGTAATTCAAGTTCGTCAAATAGATACAGATATGGGGGCGATGGGGATGATTGGGATGATGGCGACGGTGATGATACAAACTCATCTCATTATTCAAATGGGGGCGCACCAAAAGAAGTATTTTACGACGCAAATCCAAATACCGTTTTGTCTTCTCTAATTTTAGACATTACACGACAAATCCGTTATATGGATTTGTTGGTGATTTCCAGAATAAAACCAGCAGTTCAACAATTAAATCCCTCCCAATTAAATACATTATCCCAAGCATACGCAACCTTAACTGAATTGTGGAATACTTTTAGTGTAATTACCCTTAATAATTTAGATTTTTCTTTGGTGGATTATTTCAAAGATGTTGTTAATTTTGGCGACCAAATAATAAAGATTTTGGAAGAAGAATTAAACAAATTGAAAATTGATTTGTTAATCGTGGTTAATTCGTATAAACAAAATGAAGCGATTCAACCACCCAATTTCACTCCCAATTCGTTCTGGGAAAATAGCGCTGTTAGAGAAATGGAAGGCGCTGGTCGCACTTTTACTGGGCGAAATCATTCTGGTCGTGATATTCCTACGATTTGGCGTGGCGCTCAACGAGAATGCGCTTATAAATATATGCTCTAATTACATTCGGTTTTGTTTCTTCAAAATAACATTCTGGTAAAATCTTGCTCGTTTAAGAGTTTTCAAATGATACTCGTGAGGATTTCTCAATATCATTTCCGCAAATGCTTCCAAATCTGGTAATGGCGGATGGGTTTGGTTGTAGCGCTTAAATTGCGCCGTGAAACTTCCCCATTTCAAATCTTCCCAGTCTGGATAATTTTCCTTCTTTTTAAATCCAGCACCTTCCCCAATATAATCGTCGCCCAATTTATTCAAAATATCGTAAGAATGATTCCCCAAAACATCAAACGATTTATCCGTTGGAACGGTGATGGAATGTTTTTTGGTATAACTGGGGTAAAGTAAGCGACTGACGCTGGATACTGGGGCGTATAGACTGGAAACAACATCCTTACTTGACCGCACATTATATTCATTCGCCAACGGAACTTCGCCCTTGTATGCTGGATTCACATTAATTATTTCTTTTGTATTTGCGCCCAATTTTCTTGAAAGCACCGACCCTTGTGAATGCCCCAGAGTAGAAATATTTTTCGCACCATACTTGCTCTCCGCTTGGTCTTGGATTGCCTTGCCTTGTCTATATCGGTCGGTATTTTCGTAATTTCCCAAAGCGTATGCTAAATTATTTCCCCAATCCAGCGCTCCACTCGTTCCACGATGCGCCACGACAGCGCTTCCATCTGGTTTATAATATACTTTTGCGTATTCATTAGATAGACCATTATCCAAGACCCAATCGCCGATATTTTGCGCTGGTTCAGTCTGGTAAGAAGCGTCTAATAAGTTTCTCACTTCACTCGCTCTCAATTTGCCTCCCTTTTTCTTAAATGGCGGTAAATTACTCATTCCTTTTATATCTTGCTTTATTTTAATTTGAGATTTCAATTGTTTTGGGTCAATTTCGGTGGCGGTTAATGGTGTGGATTTATTTATTCGTTTTGTTGGGCGGTATACTGGATAATCTTCGCATCCAATATCCTTCCATTCTTCTTTATACCATCTGGCGAGATTTTTCGGTTTTCCATCATCGGCGTATTTACCGCCACGCTCTTTGTATGTTTTCACTATCCATCCGCTCTTGTAAGCGCTGGGTTTTGAATATCGTTGGTCTGCTTCCTTTTTTACTTGGTCGTATAATCGCTGGTCTAAAATTGTCGGCATTTTATTATATATGGATATATTAAAATGACGGAAATCATTTACGACAGCGCTGGAAATCTATTTAAAATAGAATGGGAATATGATTTAGGATTGAATCTGGTAATTACATCAATCAATCCAATTTAAAAATATTTGTATTATATAAATGGATACAGATTTTCTCAAAAAGTATTTGCGATTTAATGGGGCAATCATTAACGATAAATCGTTTAATGCGAATACCAAAATGAAGCAACCCAAACTCGCTCACCCTACACGCCAAGAAGTCGGTGTTGGTGAAGATATTCATCCGCAATTCAAACCATCTTGGGAAGAAGTCAAAAAGGAAGTTAGAGAACCAGAATTAGAAACACTCAAAGGTAAAGCGCTACTTAAAAAGGTGTATCAAGGTGGCGCAAAAGTCAGCGCTTCCCAGATTTTAGACAAATTGGAAACACATTTAGAAGGTCATTTGAAGCGTGGGGATGATGTAAAAGACGAATTGAAGGCGGTTGAGAATCTGGAAGGTGGTGGTAGGGAAATAACCGCAAACAAAATCCCCAAGACCGATGAAATCTGGAAATGGTCTAATCCCAAATTGGCGCAAAAGAACGCCACCAAATATTATAAACAAGATTTATATCGCTCTAACCGAAAAGACAAAAAATATATGATACAAGACCCAGACGGCAAATGGGTTCATTTCGGTCAAATGAAATACGAAGATTACACCAAACACGGCGACCAGAATCGTCGTGAGAATTATCTCAAAAGGGCATCCAATATCAAGGGCAATTGGAAATCTAATCCTTATTCTCCAAATGCGTTGGCGATGAGAATACTGTGGTAAGTAGCGCTGTATATTTAAAATAAAAAAAATTATATTACTTTTTTTATTTTATTTTTTATTTACTTTTTTATTTTATTTTTTATTTACTTTTTAATTTTGAAGAAATCCGTGATGGTTTTGTATTCGGTTTTGGTTCTATCCACCTCAAACTTATCTGGATAATTCTTCATCAAAAAATATCCTTTATAACTAATCGGCGCATCATTTTCCGTATCACATTTTTTTAGAAATGTGTTGTAGATGGTGTGATGCGCCTTGTAGGTTTTTTTGGTGGTCTTGGTAGTGTAATCGGCGATTACCGAATATTCACCCATTTCTTTACTTTCGCATTCCCAGAAGCATCCGTTTTCTAATGCGTATGGTAAGACTTCGTCTAATGCGGTTGGTTCGTATTTGACTATTCTACCCATTAGTGTAAAATATTGGTCGTGCTTGGCGTTCTTGGTGCGTGTTAATTGCCTATCCAAATAACTTGCGTCTGCTTGGGCGTTATTCCTCTGTTGCGTATTGGTCGCCAATAGATTCATCGCTCCACCCATTACTTTTTGGGTTTTTTCCAATTCTTCCTCCTTCTTGGCGAGTTTCTCGGTTGCGTATGCGTATCCAGATTTCTTGGTTGGTTTGGGTGTCGTCATCTTACTACTTATACATTATAT
>Ga0114967_10001207_pt1 | contig 21641 bp, 17 predicted proteins | sample M_130628_MF_Meta_FD_92639 | JGI IMG/M metagenome (GOLD analysis project Ga0114967, IMG submission 92639) | Freshwater microbial communities from Lake Montjoie, Canada to study carbon cycling - M_130628_MF_MetaG | ecosystem: Environmental > Aquatic > Freshwater > Lake | place: Lake Montjoie... | reverse complement strand
TGACAATAAATCGTTTAAATCGAACGATTTACTTCCTAAAAAAGAGGGGTAAAATGGCATTTCTCCGTGTTCGACAATCAATAAATTTCTACTGAATAAAATAATCCCTAAAGTAAGAATTAAAAAGCCAATTGGCCAAAATAAGATTCCGGTTCCGTTAGCGGATGCCAACAAATAGAAACCTCTTAAAATTGCGTTGATTCCAAGGAAAATGAAAATCGTTGAAAGAATCATCTGCCGTTTGAAGACAATTTTCTTCTTCTCTGTTTTTTGAGTGATTTTATCTTTGATAATGCCCGTTTTGATATAAAAAGCGCGTTGCATTTTCGCTACTTCTTGCACGTATTCATAAGTAACCGCGTGCATTTTTTGATTTTCAAGCATATTGACTAAATTTTCAACATCCAGAAACTTCAAACCGCTTTTTTCTGCCAAAACCTGAATTTCCTTCTTTTTATCTTTTTTTGAAAGATCGATAAAAAACTGTCGATTGATATTTGCACGAAAATTTCTTCGCATTACAATCAATATACTATATGGAGATTCTTGCTGCAAATAAATGGCTGTCATCGTATTGGCGAAATCTAACGATCTATTTTTTGTTTCAGGAATAAATTTTACAATCGGCCAATATCTTTTCGACCTAAAAATCAGATACAAAATTACGCCCAAAATCGTTAGTAGCAACGCAATCAAAAGTTCCATTTTCTTAAATAAGAATTGTAACAAACTATTGTCTTTCCTGCCTTGATTTCCTTCAGTTTCTTCCGTCTCAAAATCTCCAATATCATCACTCAATCTTCCAAGTTCAAGCCATACAATTTGCTGATTTGGTGGAAACTGATGAATCACACTTTGGGCATAATTAAAACCATCTTTGCTCAACATTTGGTAATTGTAAAACATTTCAGGATTGCAATGCAAGAAAACATGTCCTTTTCCAAACTTCAATTTTACAAAGTTCGGTGTTTCCATGAATGAACTCACCGTTCTGAAATTTGTGTCTTTAATATTGGATTCACGGAATAATTTCCAAATGCGGGCAATTGTATCTGATTGAAAAATAGAACGCAACGTATAATTATTTTTCAATGTATGCACTTTCACTTCATCATCAAAATGACATTCATTGTAACTATCGTAAAAGAAATGTTGATTGATTGTATCAACTAAGTCATGAAACGACAAAAGCAAATTAGAACCTTGTTTTACTTTGCTGAGGATAGTATCAAATTCTGCCGGATAAATGCTGAATTTATCTCCAACAAAAATATAAGTACTCGCGGTATCTTTCGGATAGTAATTCAGGGAATCATCGATTACAATTGTTGAATCACCATAATTGTCAAACATCGTTTTAAACAAATAAATGCCCATTGGATCTTTATCTTCCAGAATAAATTCATTGCTCCAATCATCTGAGACAAACGCAGGTTTTTGTATATTTTCTTCTTTGTAATCACTACCAGAAAAAAGATACACTATCAATACAATAAACAGAAGCAAAACCGCCCCTGCAATCGTGGCTTTTTGCTTATTCATTTTTATCTTTTAAATTTTCATAATTTTTTTGAAGGTGCGGAACCAAGGATAAATATTCATTTTCCCCAATATCATATTCTCCGTACCACACTAAATCGTAAATTCTTACACTTTCATAAAAATCACTATATCCGTCTTTACCAGACATTTGAATTAAATAATCAAAGTTGGTCAAATCTTTTTTCCATTTAATTTTTCGAAGGCGAATGGATTCTTTTAAAATAAATGTAAACCAAATACGAACACATTCTCTGTAGTTATCATCTTCCATTGCGGCTTCGAGTCTCAACTCCAATTCGGTTTTTGGAATCAATTCTGGGTTCCAGTCTGCAGGTGAAAAATTGCCTTGCGTGGGCGCAGGAACATATCTGTAATTTTTGACAATTAAGTAGGTAATCCAAGCCAGCAATAAAATTCCAAAAATGATTAAAATTACCTTCCAAACCAAAGGAGAAATCTGCGGACCATTTATATCAGGAATATTTGGAGGAGAAATCTGCGGTGGATCAATTTCAAATTTATCAGGCTCCGAGATTTTTGGATCATATTTTTTGTCGCCCGTTGAACCGCCTCCGCCATTTCCATGCAAGTTTTTAGCATCTCTAGATCTTTGAATGTCTTTAGGATCATATTCTAAACCAGTATAATCATCGTCAAATTCATCGGCTTCAAATCTTTCCATTGAAGCAGGTTCATCGTAATTATTCTCTGGTCCTTCGTACTTTTTATCCTTGATGTAATTGAACTCGCGCTTGAATTTTTGGTGTGAAGGTTTTTGGACCTCATTTTTTTGAGACCAACTATTGCCGATGCAAAAAATCAATATGTACCAAAAATATTTACTCAAAATCGGTGTCATTTTCTTGGTAACGGTTGCGTTTCCCAAATTTCAAGAATTCATATTTTAGACCGATTGCTGTTTCTTTTTCATATTCATTGAAGCCGATAAATGTCAAACTGATTATCCAAATTGGCAAAACTAGCAGCAGAAACAAAATGTAAATTAATTGTCTTACCACATTCGCCCAAAACATGCGTTCTCCACCCAATGCTTCCGCAACATCTTTGGTGAAATCAGCGAGTAAATCCAATAAATCGGGCATGATGGGTTCTGTAATATTGATTAAGCTATTAGGATCAAAATTTTCACGAATGCTAAAAACCAACGCAATTGGCTGCATAAAGAGCGCAAAAATCAATGTAAAAATGACAATATTTAGCAACGAAATTCCATAAGATCGGGCGCTAAAAGTCCATCCTTTTCGGATGGCAGTTTTGATTGAAAAATCAGCAATTCCTGGAATAATTCCGTTTAAAAGCACAAAAGGCAATAACAGAATTAGGCCGATATACCAATACCACGGAATAAATGCCAGTGAAAAGAATAGAATAAAATTGCCAAACCAAATCAACAATATTTTCTGCTTCGCAAAAGAGAAAAATGCGCGCCAACTGAATTGCTCGTCCTTTATTTTGAAGGCAAACAAAACGCTGATAAACATTCCGCTTAACACAAAAGACCAAGCCAAATTGACGATCCAATCTTGTAAATTTGTAAAACCAAATCCCGTCATAATTTCCAGTTGTTTCGACCAATCAAACCAATGTTCTGTCGCCATTAAATTTGCATGATTGTCATTTTGCAAATAGACCAAAACTAGGATTATTGGAAAAAGAATTCGAAAATTGACTTTCGCAATTTTGGTGAAATGAATGTTGTAAAATCTAAATGTATCAGATATAATTTGTCCGAAACTTCTAATTTTTGACAAGTCAAATTTTACTGGAGGGAAATAATTGATTAAATCTTTTTCATCCAATAGCTCTGGATGTTTTCGCGCAACAATCATTGGATAAATGATGTAGTAAAACAAGATTATCCCGAAGGAAAGACTGATTAAAACCCATTTTGACCACTCGGGCAAATCCATATAATTGCGCGTCACATAACTTTCTAAATAACCCGCAAAAATGAAAAAAGGCACCAAACTCATCATGATTTTTAGTCCTCTTTTTGAAGAAATTTGCAACGATTGAAGTCGGGTATAATTTCCTGGAAAAAGCCATCCATTTCCCATTGTAATGCCAGCACCTGCGGCCAAAACGATAGAAGATATTTCAAATGCACCATGAATCCAAATACCTAAAAATGAAGTTATTAATAACCCTTTGCTAGCAAAAAAGTATTGAAATGAACCAACCATCATCGCATTTTTAAACAGCAAAATATGGGTTCCCACGGTGAAGAAAATGCCAAAGATGAATGTCAAAAAAGCAACCCTGATATTGTTGGTGGTGATATCAATAAACATTTGAAATTGCGTTCCGCCTTTGTAAACCGCCAGCGGATCTCCATTCGAAATGTTTTCGTTGGTCATTTCAACGTACTCTTTTGACAAAACGAGGCCAGTAAAATTGGGATAAAAATGGGTTGTCACGGCTGATAATGCTGCCCAAATTAAAAAGACAATCAGCGCAAATAACAAATTTCTTCTTGATTTATAAATCTCCAACGGAAGCGAAACCCTCCAAACGGTTAAAAACTTCTTGAATGTTTCCGCCTTTTTTAAATGAACACCAGTGTAAACTCTTTGCGCCAATTGATTTAAGTAAACCCTGACAGTTCTTCTTTGATAAAAAGTTTGGGCATAACTGAGATCGTCAGTGATATCCATGTATAAATCACTTAACTCGGTTGGATCGCTTGATTCACTTTCAGATAGTTTTTCAAAGCGATTCCATTTTTCCTTATTTTGTTCTATGAAGGAGGTTTCTTTCATTTTTCGTTGAACGTAAATTTACTTTAATTTTCATTATTGTCAACCAAAAATCTTTTGTTCCTTTTGCTTAATCAAAACGAACCCAAAAATCAAGGCTTTCTCATCAAGTTAAAGCGCAGATTTTCGCACGAATTATGTTTTTTGCATCATGCGCTTTATTTTAAAAGCTCCTGAAAATCTGATTTTGTCGGTGATCTACTCCATTAACATTACGTAGCTTCCTCCAAAAGTCTACATTTTCAGTGCACCTTCAAAAACCTTTCTTCTAAGGCCAAAAATCTCAACCTATTAATTCAAGTCCCGCTGAGCTAAAATATTCTTAATAGTTTGATTTATTGCTATTTATAAGATTAAAATATTTTTTAGCGAACAAAAGTATTTACTTTATCAATTGTCAAACTTCTGAAACATCAAAAACAGAGAAAACATTTGCAATTTCCGCTATTTAACGGTAATTTTAGAAGCCATTCTTTGCGCATTTACGACCAATTCTTCTACCTTTTGATCTCCATAAGTTAAAGTAACAGCCATGCGACGAAAAGGTCTTGTGAAAGGTTTTCCGAAAATTCTAAAATCACTATTTGGTTCTAAAGCGGCTTCTTCAATTCCAAAAAATACAGGTTCACTCGTTGATGAATCTGTAGCCAAAACAACAGCACTGGCGCCATTTCTAAGTAATTTCACTTCTGGTATAGGAATCCCTAAAATCGCTCTTGCATGCAATTCAAACTCATTGAATGTTTGTGTTCCTCCCAAAGTAACCATTCCTGTATCATGCGGACGCGGTGAAAGTTCAGAGAAAACTGCGCCATCTTTGGTGATAAAAAACTCAACGCCCCAAATTCCAGCGCCACCAAGCGCTTTGGTTACATCCGCAGCCATTTTTTGTGCCTCTTCTAAATGTTGAGCATTCATCGGCATCGGTTGCCAACTTTCTTGGTAATCGCCACGCTCTTGTCTGTGCCCAATTGGCGGACAAAAAAGCGTTGGTCCATTTTTTTGCGTGACGGTCAACAAAGTAATTTCGTAATCAAAATCAATAAAACCCTCCACAATTACTTCTTGTAAGTCGCCGCGAGAACCTTCTAACGCATAATTCCAAGCTTTCTGAATGTCTTCAGTGTTTTTTATGACTGATTGACCCTTTCCAGAACTTGACATTAAAGGTTTTACAACACAAGGCATACCAGTAAATTCAACTGCTTTAGAAAGTTCTTTAAAGGAAGTTGCGTATTTATATTTGGCTGTTTTGACGCCAACTTCTATCGCCGCTAGATCACGAATTGCTTTTCTATTCATGGTGAAATTTGCCGCTTTTGCACTTGGCACAACCTGAATCCCTTGTTTTTCGTAATCAAAAAATCTTTCCGTTCTTATCGCTTCAATTTCCGGCACAATTAAATCAGGTTGATGCTTTGCAACGATTGCATCCAATGCATTTCCATCTAGCATATCAATCACTTCAAAAGTATGCGCCACTTGCATTGCAGGTGCATTTTCATAGCTATCAACAGCAATTACATATTGGCCTAATCGCTGCGCTGCAATGGCAAATTCTTTTCCTAATTCGCCTGAACCTAAAAGCAAGATTTTCTTTCTCATGAAGCAAAATTAATTTATTTATCAGATTATTGATTCAGATTTTATCCACTTTTTGCAATTACTTATTAGCTTTGGAAATAATTCATTTTATTTTGAATTTATTTAGAGAAATTTGTAACGAAAGCTAAAAGATTGCAATTAAAAAAATTCAAAAGCATATTGTTAGTAACAAATTATTAACTTTGACGTAACAGTAGATGAGCGAAATAGCAAATTTGGTACAAAAATTCAGCCCGATTACCATTGAAGAAATGGATCGGGTCAAATTGATGAATAGAATCGATACTAAATTCGCTTTGAGTTTAAATCAAATGGTTGAACTTTTACCATCTTTGTCAAATGATTACCGAATTTTAGAAATAAAAGACACTAGAACACCACATTACCGGAGTTTATATTTCGATGATGTTGATTTTTCTTTTTTCAAAGATCACCACAGTGGCCGAACAAATCGTTTCAAAGTTCGAATCAGAAAATACGTTGAATCTGACTTATTTTTCCTAGAATTGAAACACAAAATAAAAGGAAGAACTGACAAAAAAAGAATTAAAACTTCAGATTTCTCTGAAAGCTTAGATGTTGACCAATTGGCATTTTTAAACCAATATTTGACAAAAAATAGTGAATTAAAACCCAAATTATGGAATTCTTTCAATAGAATCACTTTGGTTAATAATATTGATGAAGAAAGACTTACGCTTGATTTCAACTTGCAATTTAGTTGGGAGGAAGCGCATCACAAGTTTGAAAATTTGGTTATTGCTGAATTAAAACAAACCAAATTGACCAGAAATTCTCCCTTTTTTAAACTGATGAAAATAAATTATATAAGGCCATACCGCCTTAGCAAATATTGTATCGGAGCGGTTGAATTGTACAAAGAAAAAAATATCAAATACAATCGATTCAAAGAAAAATTATTAAAACTTAAATCCATAAATGCCCATGTTGCTTAGTATGTTTTTCAATTTAAAGTCCGCAGTTGCACCTGCGCAATTATTAGAATTTCAATGGTTTAACAACGATTTTTATTCCTTAATTTTTCGTTTAGCAGTGAACTTGGTTTCTATGACGATTTTAATTCGTTTGTTATACTATCCAAAAACCAAGCGCAAAGATTATTTGTTCACCTATTATTTGATTGGAACAATCACATTTCTAATCTGTTTCGGACTCAAAAAATTGGATATCGACACAGGAATGGGATTAGGCCTTTTCGCTATTTTTGGGATTTTACGCTACCGAACAGATGCAATCGAAATCAAGGAAATGACTTATTTGTTTATGATTATTGGAATCAGTGTCATCAACTCACTGGCATCCAACAAAATCAGTATTGCGGAAATGGCTTTAATGAATTTCACTTTAATAGGAATCACTTTTGGACTAGAATATTTGTGGCTTTTGAAACACGAAACAAGAAAAACTATCATTTACGAGCGGATTGATTTAATCAAACCAGAGCATCATGAAGCGATGAAAGCTGATTTAGAATTGCGAACTGGCCTTAAAATCAACCGATTTGATATTGGAAAAATCGACTTTTTGCGTGACATTGCGCAGGTAATGATTTTCTATTACGATTCTGAACAATCATTGTCAGATTATAATGACCATTCAGAAACAGGAGAAGTTAGTTGATTCCGAAAGAAAATCCTGCTTGCACACCGTAAAATATTCCTTTGTGAATAAAAGGCGCCTGTTTTTGAAATGAACTATTCAATTGCATTCTTATTTCAGGTAAAAAATAGAATGCCACTTTTGGCTTGATTTGCCAAGAAAATCCAACATTTCCAATGGCTGAAATGGTGAAAAAATTGATTTGTTTATTGTCTTTTATTGTCGAATTACTTGCAACATTCAGTGAATCTGTCCAATTAATCTCTTGACGATAACTCATAAATAATTGTGGTTGAACACCCATTCCAGCAATAAATTTTACTTTTCCAGCCGTAATGTACTGTAATTTGATGGGAATAGCGAAATATGTGTAATTGTTTTTGTATGAATAACTTGAATCATTCACTTTGCTTTTGAAATCATAAGATTCACCATTTTTGGACAAGGAAGCACCAAAATCAATCCACCAATTTCGTTTGACTTGATTTCTGAATCCAATCGTTGCTCCGCCAGTAAAAATTGATTTCTCATTCGCTCTTTCGCCTAAAGGTTTGCCAAATAAACCTTCATTTTCACTCAAGATTCTTGAACTTATTCCTCCGCTGCCACCAAGATAAAATTCTAATGTTGGAATTTTTTGGATTACGAGCATATCTTTATTTTCCTTCTTTTTATTTTTTTTATTCGAAGAGCCTGTTGTCTTTCCAGACTCAATTTGACCAAAAACAGAGGAAGAAATAAAGATAATTAACAATTGTAATCTGAATGATTGAAAGAAATCCATTAATTTAGCGTTTACTTAGAATGTATACTGTGAAACCTCTAGTTTCGAGAGGTACAAATATCGAGAAAAATCAACTTGTAATTAAAAAAAGATGGCTAAAAAAGAGAAAAAGAAGAGAAGTTTGTTCCGTAGAATTTTGAAATGGACGGGAATCACATTTTTAATATTGATCATTGCTTTGATTTTAATCCCAATCTTTTTTAAAGATGAATTGAAAGAATTGGCCTTAAAAGAAGTAAACAAAATGCTTTTGGCTGATGTAGCTATTAAAGATTTTGATTTGACATTCATTAGTACTTTTCCTCACATGACTGCTCAATTTGAGGGAGTTACTGTCACAGGAAGAAACGAATTTAAAGGTGTGAAATTGGTTGATATCAAACAATTGGATGCACATGTAGATTTCTGGAGCGTCGTTGGTGGCGACCAAGTTGAAATCAAAGGAATCACTTTGGAAGATCCGAAAATTGATGTCCGCGTTTTGAATAATGGCAAAGCGAATTACGACATCATGAAACCAGATTCCTTGAAAACACCTGAAGACAAAGAACCTTCTACTTTCAAGCTTTCATTGCAAGAATATGCCATCAATAACGCAAACATCAAATACGATGACCAGGCGGGAGATTTGTTTGCAGAATTGAAAAACATGACGCATACTGGCGAAGGCGATTTAACGGCAGATGTAATTGATTTTAATACAAATACAAGCATGGATGCCATGACATTTAACATGGCAGGTTTGACTTATTTGAGTGAAGTAAAAACCAATTTAGTTGCTAATTTATTGATGGAATTCACAGAAAATTCATCTAAATTCACTTTGAAAGAAAATACGCTTGAATTGAATGCTTTAAAATTATCAGTAGATGGATTTTATGAAATGTTAGACAAAAAAGACAACATGGATTTGAAATTAAATGCATCTAAAGCAACTTTCAAAGATTTCTTATCCTTAATTCCTGCATTTTACCAATCAGGTTATGAAAGTATGGTAACAAAAGGGAATTTAGCGCTGAAAGCGCAAGTGAAAGGCATCATGGACGACAAAAATATGCCCGGTTGGGATGCGGGAATCAGCGTTGACAATGCTTCGATTAAATATCCAAGTTTACCTCAAAAAATCACCAAAATTGCCATCAATGCAGGATCAAAATTTGCTGGAGGTTCTAATTTGGATAAAATGACTGTCGATATTTCTAAATTTCATGCAGAGTTTGCCGGAAATAAATTAGACGCAAATTTAAAAATGTTGAGTCCGATGGTTGACCCATTTATCGATTCAAAAATCCTTGCCAAAGTAAATTTAGCAACACTTGGACAAGTGATTCCTTTAGCCAAAGGAGAATCTTATACCGGAAAACTAGACGCAGATGTGAAGTTGAAAGGAAAAATCAGCGCATTAGAAAATGAAAGATACCAAGATTTTGATGCAAATGGAACTTTGAAATTGGTTGAACTGCTTTATAAATCGGCAGATTTACCTGACGCTGTGAGCATTAAATCTATGGTTTTTAGATTTTCCCCACAAAATTTAAACTTGGAGAGCTTGGATGCCAAAATGAGCAGAAGCGATTTCAATGTAAATGGAACAATTGACAATTATTTGGGCTATTTTTTCAGTGATGAATTACTGAAAGGAAATTTCAATTTAAATAGTAATTATTTGGATTTAGACCAATTGGCAGGAACATCTTCAGCCACAACCGCTGAAACTGAAACGAGCACAACAAGTAGCGACGAAGCTTTGTTAATTCCTGAAAATGTTGATTTCACGATGAATACCAATATCAATACCTTGCGATACAACAAAATGGATATCAAAAATGTAAAAGGTTCAATTGGAATGAAAGAAGAAGTCGCAAGTTTAAACAATTTGACGATGAACACGATGGGCGGCACAGTTGGACTGAAAGGAAGTTACGACACCAAGGACCACTCAAAACCAAAGATTGATTTCGGCTATAATTTGAAAGAATTAGACATCAATCAATTGGTGAATAATTTTGTCACTATTGAAAAATTAGCTCCCATTGCGAAATACGCGCAAGGAAAAATCACTTCCACATTCAACATGAATTCATTTTTGAAACCATCATTTGAGCCAATTTATGCAACTTTAACTGGAGCAGGAGATTTATTTACCAATACAGTTACAATTTCAGGATTTGAACCGTTGAAAAAAATCAGTTCAGAATTGAAAATGGAGAAATTGGCTACGCAAACTTTGAAAAACTTGAGTACAAAATTCAAGTTTGCTGATGGAAAAGTTTCTTTGACGCCATTTAATGTGAAACTTGGAAATATTATGACCAATGTAAGCGGAAGTTCTTCCTTAGAGCAAGACATTGATTACGTTCTAAAAATGAATGTTCCAAAAGAGGAAATTCCTGCAAGCATGCTTAAGTTGGTTGAAAATGGAATTCAAAAAGTAAACGGAATCACACCAAAAATCCAAGTCAAAGAATTGCCCGCTTTTATTCCTGTAAATGTGAAAGTGATTGGAAAAATGAAAGATCCAAAAGTAACCACAGATTTGAAGGAGCAAATCATGAAGCTTTCAGGCAACATGAAGGAAACTGTCAAAGAAGCGGTGAAAGACGCAATCAACAAAGGAAAAGATACTGTAAAAGCGATTGTGACCAACAAATTAAATGAAGTCAAAGAAGATTTGAACAAGAAAAAACAAGAAATCTTGGAAGATGGACAACGACAAGCAGATAAGTTGAAAGCAGAAGGCAAAAAAGCAGCAACTCAAATCAGAGAAGAGGGAGCCAAAGGTGCACAGAAATTGATGGATGAAGCAGGAAGTAATCCAATAAAGAAAAAAGCTGCAGAAATTGCAGGGAAGAAAATCACCAAAGAAGCAGATTTAAAAGCGCAAAAACTAGAAGATGAAGCCAATGCAAAAGCAGATGGTGTGATGGCTAAAGCGAGAGAGAAAGCCGATCAAGTGAAGTAGGAAAAAGATAAAAAGCAAAAAGCCTGAAATTAAAATTTCAGGCTTTTTTTGTATCAATTAATTCGGTCGAATCTATTTAAAAAATGCGGTATAAATATCATTTCCGTTTGCATAAATCAGCAATCCTAAAAGCAACATAAAACCGACATATTGAGCGTATTCTAGTACTTTTTGAGGCGCTTCTTTTCCGGTGATAATTTCATAAATCAAAAACACCACATGACCTCCATCTAGCGCAGGGATAGGAAGAATGTTCATGAAAGCCAAAACGATTGAAATAAAAGCGGTATTCATCCAAAAGATTTGCCAATTCCAAGTAGTAGGAAACATTTTACCGATTGAACCAAATCCTCCAACAGAAGAAGCTCCTTTTTTGGTAAATAAAAATTTCAATTGTCCGGTATAATCTCCCAAAGTGATGAAACCCATGTTCCATCCTTTTTGAATGCTTTCACCAAAAGAATAATAAGTGGTTTTGATGGCCGATTTGTCAATCGCGTTCATTTCTTTAGGCACAAAACCAAGTAAGCCAGATTTGGAAACAATAGAAGAAAGTTCTACTTTTTGGTTATTTCTTAAAACCGTAAAAGTTACTTTTTTCCCTTTGTTTTTGTACAACTCAGCTTGAATCTGATCGTGGTAAATAATTTCAGAATCATTGATTGTCAAAAATTTATCGCCTTTTTTAAGTCCGGCAACCAACGCTGGAATTAATGGTAAAACTTTCTTGGTGAAGATTTCACTAGAAATTTTTCCTGCGATTGTATCTTTTGCTCTTATAGAAAGAATTTCAGTTTGCTTTTTGCTTTCGATTAATTTACTTAAATCTGCAATATTGTCTGTTGTAACGTTATTGATTTTAAAAATGATATCTCCGGATTTTAGATCTAACTTTTGATCCGAAAATTCTTCAACAGCAATGACATTGTCTATTTTTTCAGCTTTCATTCGGAGAGAAAAAACAGGAAAAGCGCCGTTTTCAAAAAGTTTGTAATCAATGTCAACAGGCAAAATGATGTTTTGAATTTTACCATCAGCATGCTGCACTTTTACTTTGTGTGCACCTCTTAAAAGCAATTCAGCTGTTCCATCCGTGGCTTTATTTAAAGGTTTTCCTTCTACTTCAAGTAAAACATCTCCCGATTTAATTCCAAATTGTTCCAGATAAGGATGAACTGCCAATCCTGCTTTCAAGTCTTTGGAATCAATTGTTTCTACTCCATAAGCGAAAACTACAAAAATATAAATCAAGATTCCTAAAATCAAGTTGACGGTAACTCCACCGATCATGATTATTAATCTTTGCCAAGCTTTTTTGGAACGAAATTCCCAAGGTTGAGGCGGTAAAGCCAATTGCTCTTTGTCCATGGATTCATCCACCATTCCAGCAATTTTTACGTAGCCACCCAGAGGAAGCCACCCAATACCCCATTCTGTTTCACCTACTTTTTTCTTGAATAAAGAAAACCAAGGATTGAAAAACAAATAAAATTTCTCAACGCGTGTTTTAAAAATTTTAGCGGGAATGTAATGTCCAAATTCGTGAAGGACAACGAGTATTGATAAAGAAAGCACTAACTGTGCGGCTCTGATCCAAAAATCCATGTGTATAATTAATAAGTGACAAATATAAGCGTTTGAATCCTATTCTTCTGTTTTCATTTCAAAGATTTCATTGCTTTCAAAATAATCAAGCATTGCCTCTTTGATTAAATGTTGCTGTTCTCTTTCAGTTAAAGTAGGAAGTGCTTTATTAAGCTCAAAATGTGGCCAATTTTCTTCGTCACGACCCAAGAAAGTATAATATCCATGAGGCTCTAGCAAGGTACAAATTGCCACATGCATTAAATCTGTCTTTTCGTGCTTTTTAAACTTTTGATATCCCAATTCTAATTCTTGAACACCAATCAAAAACAAAATGGTTTGTACATCCAAACCCTCTCCAAAAATTCCTTCGATTTTTTTTGTGAGCGCTTGGAAACGTAATTCAATTTCATAATCCATGGTGCAAATTTACGGAGGATTCAAATTGAAAGGTAGAATTAATCTAAATAAGTTTTATAGATACATTTTTCGGGAGAAATAAAACATAAAAAACAAAAATACACTAATATATTATAAATCAATATAATAATAAAAACTAATGGAAAAATTAGTGCTAAAATTTCCAGTATAATGGAAAAATTAGTAGTTTTATTTCCAGTATAGTGGAAAAATTAGTAGTTTTATTTCCAGTATAATGGAAAAATTACTAGTTTTGTAAAATGGATGTAATGAATAGAATGGCAGCCAATCAAATCAAAGAATGGGTAATGAAAGGCAAAGCAATCATTCTGACTGGCGCAAGACAAGTTGGAAAGACGACGCTATTACATGAAATTTTCAAAAATCAATCCAATATTTTGTGGCTGAATGCCGACGAGACATCCGTAAGAACAAGGCTAAAAGAATTAAATATTGAAAGTTTAAAAGGCGTTGTTGGAAAATACGACATGCTTGTAATCGATGAAATACAGCGTGTTGAAAATGCTGGTTTGTTGCTCAAATTATTGGTCGATAATTTCAAGCATTTAAAAATCGTGGCAACGGGATCATCAGCGCTAGATATTGCAGAACGTATTTTTGAGCCACTTACAGGCAGACATTTCTTGTTCCACTTATATCCATTTTCACTTTCGGAATTGTATGGAAAAAAATCTCCATTTGAAATTGAGCAGCAATTGCCATTTCATTTGATTTATGGAAATTATCCAGAAGTTTGTAACAACAGACTAGATGCCGAAAAGATTTTGAAGAACTTGAGTAATCAATATTTATACAAGGATGTATTGGTTTGGAAAGACATCCGTAAGCCTGAATTATTGGATAAATTGCTGAAATTATTGGCATTTCAAATTGGTTCTGAAGTTTCTATTCACGAATTGGCAAATCAGCTTCAGGTAAAATCAGAAACGGTTGAAAATTATATTGATTTATTGGAAAAGTCATTTGTGATTTTCAGGCTAAAATCCTATTCAACCAATGCGCGCAAGGAGGTTACGAAAATGAGTAAAATTTACTTTTGGGACAATGGGATTCGCAATGCAGTTATTGGAAAATTTGACGATTTAAGTTTACGCAACGACCACGGTTTACTCTGGGAAAACTTCATGATTAGCGAAAGATTAAAAGTAAATGATTGGAAAGAAAACGTAATTTTTAGTTATTTCTGGCGGAATTACAATCAAAGTGAAGTTGATTATGTAGAACTTGAAAGAGGCAAAGAACGCGCTTATGAATTTAAATGGAATAGCAAAAAGCAGCAAAAAGTATCGCGCGCCTTTACGAATTTATATCCTGAAGCAGAAACATTTGTGATTACCCCTAGAAACTTTACGGAATTTTGTGGAATTGATTGAAAAAAAAAGAGTTACACGATTGATGTAACTCTTTTCAAAATATGTTTTTAAAAATCAAGCAATATTGGTAAAAACTTGCTGAATATCGTCATCGTCTTCAATTTTGTCTAGCAACTTTTCTATTGCCACCAATTCTTCTTCTGAAAATTCAACAGGTGAAGTTGGAATTCGTTGTAAGCTTGATTTTTGAACTTCAATATTTAAATCTTCTAATGCCTTTGCCAGTGTTCCAAAGGAAGTGAAATCGCCATAAACGATTACATGTTCATCTGTTACTTCAATTTCTTCACAACCAGCATCAATTAATTCAAGTTCTAATTCTTCAGCATTAATCGCATCTGATTTTACAATTTCAAAAATAGATTTACGATTGAACATGAATTCCAATTGACCATTTGGCACAACTTGACCGCCAGATTTATTGAAATAAGATTTGACATTTGCTACAGTTCTAGTTGGATTATCAGTTGCGCATTCAACATAAATCAGCACACCGTGCGGGCCTTTTCCTTCATAATTAATTTCAGAAAAGTTAGCCATGTCTTTTTGAGTCGCCCTTTTAATTGCGTTTTCAATATTGTCTTTCGGCATATTTTGAGCCTTGGCATTTTGAATTGCAGTGCGTAATTTCCCATTCATATCTGGCTCACCACCTCCTTCTTTGGCCGCCATTGTAATTGCTTTTCCAAGTTTTGGAAATAATTTCGACATTTTGTCCCAACGCTTTTCTTTGGATGCTCTGCGGTATTCAAACGCTCTTCCCATGGTATTTTTATTTCAATTTCAACTGCGCAAATTTAATAGAAATTTATTTGAAAAATACATTTCATCCAATAATCAAAATTAAAAAACAAGCCAAGCAAGGGACTTTTGGAAAATGAAATCTTGTTTGAAGAATATCAGTTCTAAATTTTTACTTTTACAGATGGAAAATAAGTCGTTATAATTATTTCAATCTATATTCGTTCAATAACTAAGTATGAAATATTGGTTCGTCGTTATATTAATTCTTTGTTGCAATCTTTTGGCAAATTGTCAAGAAATTCAAAAGCCAAAAAATAAAAAGATAGGCGGAATGCTTGCTTATTATTTTTGGGAATTGAATAGTGATTCTACCATCGTAAATCAAAAAATAAACCAACCTTTTAAGAGAAATCATGAAGCTAATTTGTGCGCAAAAAAACAAAGTCAACCCTTGTATTTGTTTGATGCACAATACGCTGTATTAAAACTTATTGAAAACACGAATAACAAGAATCGAAAAAATAAATTCGAATATAATATTGATTCAAATCAGATAAAAAAGTATAAATTTCCCCTGCAAACAACTAAAAATTCAAGATTATCTAGTATTGTTTTTTACAAATCAGGCAATTGTTGGAACAGTAAAATTGAAAAACCAGTCATGTATTTCAATCATTTTGCAGATTCGACTGTGAGATTTATTAAATCCAGTGATTCCATTCAATTAATTCGATTCGATAATCAAATTTTGGCGCAAAATCACTTTTCAATTCACTCATACTTGGATCAAAATTTAAAAGTTGTCAATCAAAAAATATTTAATTACAGCAAAGAAGATGTTACCAATTCATTGATTGGACATGATACAAGCAAACCGCAAAGATTTTTGATTTTTTCAAATGGATATCGCGGTCCCAATAGAAACAATGACAATAGTGACAACCTTGTAACATCAAATGACCGATCTGGATATTGGTTAGGACTTGACAAGGCGTTTAAAAAAAGATTAGCGCCAGTTGAGAGTTTTTACATTGATGGACATGAGAGCATCCGCACTTCTAGTCACAGATCGATGGTTAATTTTGGAATTAGCATTACTGCGGTAAAAATATTTTGTAAAAAAGATTTTTATAAAATTTTAAATTCCAAACCAAATATTAAAGGTTTTAAAGAAAGACGAGAAGAAGGTAAAGTTGCTGGAAAAGCATTTTTAATTGCAAAATGTAACGCGTTAAATTGCATTGAAACGATTGATACCATAGACATTGTTTGTCACAGTATGGGCTATTCCTATGTGTTGGGATTAATTGACGAACTCCAAGGCAAAGTGATTTTTGGTAAAATGTACATCATCGCCCCAGAAAGTGCATCTGTTGGCGGCGCAGATTGGTCAATGTTTGCAGAAGTTTGGCAATATGGCGCAAATTTAGACCAACCAAACGCAGATCCTGTTTGGCAGCAAGATGGAATTGCACCACAAAGTCAAGTTTTTGGTCTGGAAAAAGTTTCCTCAGATAAAGGCGGAAGAGTATTTTTTCCAGACTATTGGCCAATCAAAAATTTCATAGATTCACACATGCTTTACAACTATATGTGGATATTTGACAATATACAACGAGGGGAAAAAGGATACATTCACAAATGAAAAGAAACTAAAACACTTATGGAATTATCAGTTTCAAAACATCAGTCGTTGCGCCAATTTTAACAGAAACAAAATATTGACCTGCTGACAAACCGTCGGTAAAAAACAATTCAGTTTTTGGCTTATCGTAAGATTTTATTTTTTTACCTGTGTTGTCTGTAATTATTAATCGTTCAATCGGCTCTGTTGAACTTTTACGAACTTCAAAAAACTCAGAAGCTGGATTAGGATAAATCAACAAATTCATAGTGTTTTTTTCTTCGATAATTCCAGAAACTGAATTGACAGTAATATTAAAAACTGTTGTACTTGAACAGCCATATTGATCAGTTCCTAGCACTGAAACTAGGTTAGAAACAGTTGGAGAAGCTACCACTGAAGCGCCTACATTACTGTTGAAAATAGCAGCAGGGCTCCAAAGATATTCCACGCCCCCACTCGCTGATAAATTGATTGTTTGACCAGCATTTATTATCCCATCTGCTGGAGTTGCTGTCACAACGATAAAAGGCAAAGAACGGATGACAAAATCAAGTCCATTATCTGCACCAATTGCGGCAGGCGAAGAGGAAATTACTCTCACTCTGTATCCATTTCCAACAGCAGTGCCAGCAGGAATTATTCCATTAATTGTTTGATTTCCGCTGGAAACTGAGTTTAAAGTCCCAATAATTGTTGGTGCTGCAAAAGATCCAACCGCATTGGAAAGCTCTGCGCTAAAAATATTTCCAACACCATAACTTCCCATGGCAGAAAATGGAATTGTTACATTAATTTCCGGGCCAAAACAAGCACTTTGGATACTTAGATTATTCGTTGTAATCACCGCTTGATTATTATCCGTGCCTGTAATTTTTAATTCATCAACAGAAAAAGCAGGATCTAAACCAGACGCGCCATTTGTCCAATGAAATCTAAATTTTAAAGTTGGCTGATTTGCAAGGGCGGCATCTGTTAAATTAAGTTGAGTCCAAGTCGAAACGCCACTTAATGCAGCGCCAATTTGACTCCAAGTGCTTCCATTAGTTGAATATTCTACAAATCCATAAGAAACGGATGCAGCTCCGGCACATAAATACCAAAAGTTAAAATTCACATTATTCATTCCAACTGTGCTGATTGAACTGGTCATGGTTGCTGTTTGATCAGAAGCAGAACCTGTGTCAAAATTCGCATTGCAAGCAGCAAAAGCGGATGCACAAATTGTCAGATTGTTGATGTGCATATATTTACTATTGGAACCACCCGTAAATGTTGCAGGCTGATTGGGTGTTGCAGCAATAAAAGTGCCACCGAAAGCATCACCTGCAAAAATATTATTCATAACCCATTGGTTGTCACCAACTCCATTGTTCAAAGTCCAATTGGAATTTACAGCACTTTCAAAATTATCTTGAAATATTGTTGTTTGAGCATTTAAGGACAAAGCACTAGCTAAGCTTAAAAAAAGTAATAGTTTTTTCATAAATAGTTAAATATTTGAGTGAAAATTAATTAAAAAATTTAGACAAAACAAAATAAAACTAAAGTTTTTTTTCAAACTAATCACAATTTTTAAAAATGAATCATTATCTTTATTTACAAAACCCTTTTAAATGACACAACAAGAACTTGGAATTTTTGGCGAAGTAAAAGCCGCGAACTTTCTTTTAAAGAAAAAATACAGGATTTTAGCCAGAAACTATAGATTTGGTAAATTGGAAGCTGATATTATTTGTGAAGCAAATGGGAAATTGGTTGTAGTGGAAGTTAAAACAAGACAAACAGCAGAAATTGGAGAACCTTGGCGCGCAGTTACTAGAAGTAAGCAAAAACAAATAATCAAAGTCGCCAATGCTTTTATTTTTGACAAAAATATTCACCTAGAAACTCGATTTGATATTGTTTCAATAGTTCACAATGGATATCGATCGGATATTGAACACATTGAAGACGCGTTTTATCCTTTGGTTTGATTACTTCACTGCCATTGAAGTATTGTCATAAACTTTTCTGGAAATTTCAAATTTACCAATTCTAAAAAGAAAACCTCCAGGCTTTTTGTTTGCCGCTTTGGTTGTTTTATAATCCACTTGTTGTCTGATTGCTTCACTTATTATATTGGTTATCGGTTGAATTGGATTTTTCATTTCTACCGCTGCAAAAGTACTTTTGTTGTCATCATCCGTCCCTTTTTCTGCTGAAATAGGTTTGATGCAAGCAAGTGCAAGGCAATTCGATACTGGCTGACTTATGACTTTTTGAGGCGTTTTGAATGCTAACGGTTCAATATTTTCAATCAGCGTTTCTTTTCTAATTTCTACTTTGCTGGAGGCGAAGTTATTTGCAACTTCTGCTAAATTGGGCGCAATATTTTCAGTTGACATTTCCTTTTCAACTTCCGTTTTCACTTTTGTTTTTAGATTATTTGTGCCTCTGCCCTGCGCCAATCCTTTCGCAGAATCTTTTTGGTTCAAGTTTATGATACTGAAAAGCAAAGTTATTCCCGCTGCAACTGCCAGGAGGCGAGCATACAATGGGATTATAATTCCCCGCTTCAATTTTTGTTTTTCCGGATAAATAATTGCCTTATCTGCAACTAAATGCGCTTTTTGATATTGCTGAAAATCGAATAAAAACGCTGGATTTTTGCCTAAAAACTGTTGCAATTCTTTCGTTTTTTCTTCAGATAATTGTTTTTCAATCGAAGCAATTAAAAAATATTCAATATTGTGACAGTCGATTTTTTGATCAGCAACTTGATATTTTAGCAACGATTTAGAAAAACCGTCAAGTTGCTGCTCATCGTCTGAATAAATGATTGAAAACGCTGAATCTTCTAATTTCAACGAGGGATTTTTATCAAGAAATACCAGCAAAAGTGCAGTCTCATTTTCATTCAAATTTCCTTCCAAGAAATCTAAATAATATGACTCATAATTCTCCTTGTTAATTATTTCCTTCATGCGACTAGTTCTATAGATTTTAAGTAAACTTTCAGCGCTTGACGGGCTCTAAAAATATAAACTTTAACTTGCGATTCATTCAAATTAGTTATTTCGGCAATTTCGGCATAATGGTAACCCTCATAATCTCTTAATAAAACCAACGCCTTTTGAATTGCAGGCAATCTATTTAAAGCTTCTTCTAAAATATCTGCAACGTCAAATTCCAAACTTTTTGGACTTGATAAATCACTAGAAATTCTTTCAAAATCGCCGTTTCTTTTCTCTTTATTAATCCAGTCAATAATACAATGATATGCCGTAGTGAATAAATACGACTTCACTTTTTCAGCTTGAATTTCTTCATGTTTCAACCAAACTTTCAGGAATGTATCTTGCACAATGTCTTTTGCAGACATCTCATTTTTAAGACTTTTTAGCGCAAAACGATACACATTGTCTGAATATTTATCAACGGCAATATTGTATTCCTTGGAGTTCATTTGTTTGTTTTCATACGTTAAGACTGAGTATGAATGTTAAAGTTACAATAAAAGAAATTATTTTTGGTTTTGACCTTAATCAACTCCATAGTGATTCTATAACTTCGATAGATTTTAATTCTTTGAAATTTGGAATATGAAAACGATAATAATCAAAGAATAAATTCATTAACTTTTTACGGTCTGTTTTTGAAACATTTAGCGCGAGGATTTCCTCTTTTGTGTCGCCAATAATTTCTCTCAATAAATTAACGGTTTCACTTTGCTGAGAAGTATGATTTCTTGGCGCGAATGACACAAATTGCCCGTCTTCTAAATCAAAATAAATCCCGTTTTCATCTACCACCAAAGGATAAAAACCCAAATGTTGTGTCAATTCAAGCAACCAATAAATGGGATAATTGGTGAATTCAGTGGTGTGATCCAACCATTTTAATTCATCTACTATAAACTCAAACAATGGCGTATCTTTTACATCGTCATGCAGCACATTTTGCAACATTTCAGCCATAAAAAAAACAATGCCTGATTTGATTGGATGAAAAGGCAAATCCATGAATGTGTAAAACAATTGGGCTTCCGTCATTTTCCCCAATTGGCTGTCATTCCTCTGGTAATAAGTAAATTCCAAGGGAGCCAAAGGCATCATCACATGCGCATTTTTCTTTTTGGCGCCTGGAAATAAAAACGCCTTTAATCCATGATTTTGGGTAAAACATTTGACTATCAAACTCGTTTCAGAATACGGAATTCTACTTATTAAGAGTCCTTTTTCGCTGCTTTTCAAAACTAATTGATAACGGTTACTTTACCCACTTTTCTTCCTTTTCCGTCGTTTGGAGTGGTCCAAATCAGATAAACGCCAGTTTGAACTCTTTCGCCAATCAAATTTTTGCAGTTCCAAGTGGCAGTTCCACCATTTGAAGTTGTTTTATACACCAAATTTCCAGCGATATCTGTCACCTTCACGTCAGAATTGTATTTGATTCCTTGAATAGTAACAGGTCCAAAAAACGAAGGCGTAACAGGATTTGGGAAAACTTGCACATCGCTGTATTCAGGATCTTCATAGGAAGCATCAATTCTCAGCGACAACAATCCTTTGTCTGTAATGATAAACATTTCACCCGTCACTTG
>Ga0114967_10001206_pt1 | contig 21645 bp, 19 predicted proteins | sample M_130628_MF_Meta_FD_92639 | JGI IMG/M metagenome (GOLD analysis project Ga0114967, IMG submission 92639) | Freshwater microbial communities from Lake Montjoie, Canada to study carbon cycling - M_130628_MF_MetaG | ecosystem: Environmental > Aquatic > Freshwater > Lake | place: Lake Montjoie... | reverse complement strand
GCTAAATCCGGTATACACAATCGGGTTCCAAATTGTAGAAACGCTCCGTACCCATTTTGATATGGGGCCACACCAAGCCAAAGATCGCGCGATCGAATTATTAACTTTGGTTGATATTCCAAACCCAGCTGGCTCTTTCAATAAGTATCCGCACCAACTCTCAGGTGGTCAACGCCAACGAGCGATGATTGCGCAAGCGCTCGCGTGCGACCCAGGGCTACTAGTAGCCGATGAACCGACTACCGCTCTAGATGTAACGGTACAAGCAGAAATTCTAGATTTGATGCGTGGTCTAAAAGATAAGTTGAATTCAGCGATTTTGCTCATTACTCACGATATGGGCGTTGTTGCAGATATGGCTGATGAAATATTGGTTATGAAAGATGGCTTAACTGTCGAACACGGCACCGCCGACCAAATCTTTAATCGACCATCACATCCATATACCATGGAGCTATTAGCTGCAGTTCCTAAGCTCGGAACTAGCGCAAAACGAATCCTAAAAGCCGACCCAAGTAAGGGCAGCGCCCCGGTTTTAAATCTAGAAAATGTAACTATTGAATATCCAAAGCGTGGTCGAATTCCGGCGTTTACTGCGGTAAAAGAATTTAATCTCCAGATATTCCCAGGCGAAATTGTTGGCTTAGTAGGAGAGTCTGGTTCGGGTAAAACCACAGTAGGTCGGGCGGCTATCGGCTTACTTCCAATCAAGGAAGGTAAAATTGAAATCGTTGGAACCGATATCTCACATGCCACCCAGAAAGACCTTTTTGCAATTCGCCGCCATACCGGCATTGTTTTCCAAGATCCGGCTAGCTCATTAAATCCTCGCCTTCCAATTGGTGAAAGTATCGGCGAACCAATCTTTTTGGCGGGGCTAGCAAAAGGTGAATCGCTAAATACGATGATTGAAGATTTACTCGATCAAGTAGAACTTTCACGCAGTTACCGCAATCGATATCCACACGAGCTCTCTGGCGGTCAGAGGCAACGCGTCGGTATTGCACGTGCGCTCGCGCTAACTCCAGACCTTTTAATCGCTGACGAGCCAACCTCAGCCCTTGATGTATCGGTTCAAGCTCGCTTCTTGGATTTATTGCAAGATTTACAAGATAAATTGAAGTTTGCTTGTCTATTTATTAGCCATGACTTAGCGGTAGTCGACATTTTGACCCACCGAATTGCGGTTATGCAAGATGGTCGATTAGTTGAAGTAGGCGAGCGAGATCAGATTTTGAAGCATGCAAAAGATCCATATACCCAACGCTTAATTGCAGCAGTTCCAGTGCCAAATCCAGCCGAGCAGAAAATTCGGCGCGAAGCTAGATTGGCCGCAGCTAAAAAGTAGTTGGTTCAACTTTCAACTAAATGGTTTCTGCTCTACCCTTGAGATATGGCAAATAAATCACCCAACCCGCGTTGGTTAAATCCGCGCGAGATGAAGGCTTGGCGCTCCTACATAATCGCATCAAGACGGTTATTAGAAGCACTTGATTCCGACTTGGTTGGCCATGATTTATCAATGGCAGATTATGAAGTGCTCGCGCAATTAAGTGATGCGCCAAATCGACGGATGCGAATGAGTGAGTTAGCTGAATTAGCGATGCTCTCTAAATCTCGACTTTCACATCGGATGAAAGTTATGGAGAAAGCTGGCTGGGTTCGCCGCGAACTATGTAGTGAAGATAAACGCGGCTCGTGGGCAATTATGACTGATAAAGGCTTTAAAGCAATTGCCGCTGCCGCGCCTTGCCATGTAGATAGCGTTAGAAAACGTTTTATCGATCAACTATCTACAAAGGAACAAGGCGAGCTAGCTGGAATATTTAGCCACTTAACTGAAGAACTTCGCGATCAATATAAATCAGAAAATTAATCTAGGAATTAAATAAAAAAAGACCCGGCGCTTTCGCGTCGGGTCTTTTTAGAAAGACGGGCTTACTTTGCAGCAGCCTTTTTACGACGACGACGCTTTGGTGCTGCTTTCTTAGCAGCAGCCTTTTTACGACGACGCTTTGGTGCTGCTTTAGCAGCAGCCTTTTTACGACGACGCTTTGGTGCTGCTTTCTTAGCAGCAGCCTTTTTACGACGACGCTTTGGTGCTGCTTTAACAGCAGCCTTTTTACGACGACGCTTTGGTGCTGCTTTAGCAGCAGCTTTCTTACGACGCTTTGCAGCCACGTAGATCTCCTATCGGAATGGTTCGATCCGTCACCGAACCTGTTCAAGGCATAGCCTGACAGTATTTGGCAAAAGATTCCACTATTTTGCATAAATAATGTAGTGCGTGTCGCAATTGGTTTTTAAAAATAATGTGCATTTGCAAGAAAAATAATCGAAAAAAGTTGGACTTTTCATGCGTAAAAAGTTAGTTTTTACGAAAAATCGACATTTTTACGAAAAATGTTACCTAAATTAACGCACCAGTAATATAAAAATATTTTTAAATATTTCCCGATTTTTGACGTTTTTTCGCCGCTTCGACTGCAAATTCGTTGCTTCTAACATCGTAGCGACGAAACGTTGGCATCGCCGCTGAAATTGAAAATACAAAGGCGATACATAACATGCCGCCACCAACGACCGATGTTCTTAAAGAAGTTGCGGCTGCCATTCCACCGGCTCTTGCCTGTCCGCCAAGTGGTCCAACTGAGTAAGAAAGCAATTCAATGCCGGCCATTCGTCCGCGAAGTTCATCTGGAATGGATTGATTCCAAATGGCGGCTCGGAAAAGTGCGCTGACCATATCGGATGCGCCAGCTAACACTAAGAATAATAAGATTACCGGTAGCGAATTTGTCACGCCCGCTAACGTTATTGCCACCCCCCAACCAAGTGCCGCAATTGCAATTGCGCGACCGTGGTGCGGATAGTTTCTGATCCAACCACTTGTTAAAGTAATTAGAGTTGCGCCAATCGTTCCGGCGGCATAGAAGAATCCGAGCGCCCAAGGCGCGCCAACTTGGTCGGCCCAAAACGGGAAGAGCGCAGTTGGCATCGCAAAGAACATGGCTGCTAAATCGACCAGGTATGTTCCGAGCAAATCTTTCCGATTGACGGCGTATCGGAGTCCCTCCACCAAACTTGCAAATGAAGGTGGTGCTGCGTTGGCGGAAGGCGGAATATTTCGAACTTTATATAAGAAAATTAGCGCGATTACGAAGGTAATTACATCGATTAGATAGCCATAGGTGGCGCCGTAGTTGGAAATGACGATTCCAGCGACCGCAGGAGCCACAATTACCCCAAATTGCCCGCGTAAACTCATTAAAGCGCTAGCGCTGGGCAGATCATCATGGCTGACGATTCTGGGCAAGATTGCATCCATGCTGGGGCGTTGCAACCCATTAAGTGCGGCGAAAGTGCCGGCCACGATGTAGATGAGCACCAAATTCGGGTTCGGCAACAAGGAATTGCCCAGTAGAAGTAAAGTCATTATCAGCGCCGCAAACTCGGTTGCCCAAACCATTTTCTTTCGGTCAACTGCATCGGCTAAGACACCACCGTAGAGTCCGAAAACGATTAACGGCACAAGTTCAACAACGCCCATTAGCCCGACTGCTAAAAAGGAATGGGTAATCTCTTTAATCTGAAATGGGAGCGTTACATAAGTAATCATCGAGCCAAAATGGGTTACTAAACCGGCACTCCATAGGTTTCGGAAATCGCGATATTTTCGCAGTGGCGAAGTATCTATGGCGAATTTTTTAATGAAAGGTTTCTTTCTCTCCCGGGAAGGTTCCTGATTCTACGTCCCCTATCCATTCTGTAACGGCTGCGCTCATATCTTGACGAAGATTTCGATATGCCCGGGAAAATTTTGGTGGGTTTATCGTGATTCCCATTAAGTCAGTCCAGACCAGTACTTGCGCATCACAATCTTTGCCGGCACCAATTCCAATAGTAGGAATGGATAATTCCGCGGTTATTTGCGCAGCTAATTCTGCTGGGATCAACTCAAGGACTATCGCAAAACAACCCGCAGCTTGAATTGCTTTTGCATCTGCAAGAATTTTTGCACCATCACCATTTCGACCTTGCACTTTAAAACCACCGAGCGCGTTTACTGATTGCGGGGTCATACCAAGATGGCCCATTACTGGTATTCCAGCGGCCACCAAAGTTTTTATCTGCTCCGTAACTCGGGCGCCACCCTCGAGTTTTACGGCGTGAGTTTTTGCTTCCTTGAGGAACCTAATTGAAGTAGATAACGCTAATTCGGGGCTCGCCTCATAGGAACCAAACGGCAGGTCAGCAACAACTAATGCTTTTTCTGAGCCACGAACTACAGCGCGGGCCAGTGGAATTAATTCATCGACAGTTACCGGAATCGTGTTCTCCTCACCAAGGAAATTATTTCCGGCGCTATCACCAACTAAGAGGAGTGGTATGCCAGCGCCATCAAAAATCGAAGCGGTCATAGATTCGTAAGCAGTGAGCATCGCCCACTTCTTCCCGCCCTTTTTCCAGGCGGCTAAATCGGCAATCGTGTAACGGCTCATCAAAAATTCCCTTCATCCTCGAGGCCGAAATGGTCCCCGGGTTTATGGAACGTGCGGATTAATTGTATCGAGATACTCTTGAACGGTGAATACCGCGATCGGACCGATTCGAATTGGGTTAGCCCAAGTCAACCCGACCGTTGGCGACCTATCGGGAAATCGCGAGTTAATTCTTAAATTCGCTCGTCATGCAAAATCGGGCGGTGCTCATATTCTGCTCTTCCCGGAGATGGTTCTAACTGGATATCCAGTTGAAGATTTAGCGATGCGTCCCTCATTCCGAGATGGTTCGCGCCGTGCAATTAATGAGTTGGCGCTCGCGCTAGCTGAGTCCGAATTTGAAGATTTAGTTTCAGTCGTTGGGTATTTAGATGAAAGTGAGAGCGGATCTCCGCAGAACGCAATAGCCATCATTTATCGCGGTGAGATTAAAGCGAGATATATAAAGCACCATCTCCCAAATTATGGCGTCTTTGATGAGTTCCGAAACTTCACTCCAGGAAATACTTCGTTAATCGTCAGAATTCATGGCATCGATGTTGGTTTTGCAATCTGCGAAGATATCTGGCAAGACGGTGGCCCAGTTGCGGAATTAGCTAACCGAGGCGCTGGTTTATTGTTGGTGCCAAATGGCAGTCCTTTTGAAAAGGCTAAAGATGATAAAAGATTGGAACTAGCTAGTCGCCGAGCCCGCGAAGTTGGTGCGCCACTTGTTTATGTAAATATGGTTGGCGGCCAAGATGATTTAGTTTTCGACGGTGATTCCATAGTTGTAGATGCTGGTGGAAAATTGATCGCGCGGTCACCACAATTTGTGGAGGGTTTAGCGCTGGTAGATCTCGAGGCGCGGTTGCGCTCGGCTGATCCGGATTTCGTAATCACCGATATTCCAATTGCAAAGTATGAAAAATTAAAAATTGGCAAAATTGATGCACTCGATACTTATGGCGAAATTTGGGAAGCCTTAGTTTTAGGGCTAAAAGATTATGTAACTAAAAATGGCTTTAAGAGCGTTGCACTTGGCCTATCAGGTGGCATTGATTCCGCGCTAGTTGCAGTGATTGCAGTTGATGCCCTTGGTCCGCAGGCTGTCCACGCGATCGCCTTACCGAGTCGTTATTCCTCAACTCACTCGCTAGAGGATGCGCTGGCGTTAGCGTTAAACACCGGATTGAACTATCGAGTGATTTCGATCGAGCCTATGGTTACTGCCTATTTGAACTCGATAAATCTTGATGGGTTAGCGGAAGAGAATTTGCAAGCGCGAGTTCGCGGTACCACCTTGATGGGGCTATCGAATCAAGAGGGTCATTTAATTTTGGCAACCGGAAATAAATCTGAGTTAGCGGTTGGGTACTCCACTCTTTATGGCGACGCAGTTGGCGGCTTTGCTCCGATTAAAGATATCTTTAAAGTAGATGTTTGGAACCTCGCTAAATGGCGAAATGATCAAGCGATTAAACGCGGTGAAACCCCACCGATTCCAACTAACTCAATTTCGAAAGAACCGAGCGCCGAACTTCGTCCGGGACAGAAAGATTCTGATTCGCTCCCGGAATACCCAATCCTCGACCAAATTCTCGCAATCTATATTGAGAAAGCTGGCAGCGTGGATGCAATCGTTGCGGCTGGATTCGATCGGGCTTTAGCGGAGAAAGTAATCTTGATGGTCGATCGCGCAGAATTTAAACGACGCCAATATCCACCTGGGCCAAAAGTTTCTTCGTTAGCATTTGGAAAAGACCGCAGATTGCCGATGACTTCGCATTGGCGGGAATCTCGTTAACTTGCGAATCGTTCGCAAGTTGCTGATATAAAAACCTTCGCTAAAATTACGCCATGTTGAAAATCGTTACGTGGTTCTTTACTCGCCGCATTGTGATCGATCTTCATCGCGCTAATTCTTGCGCTTGCTAATTTCTTAGATTTGCCAACCTGGTGGTTGCGCACCGTTATCTCAAAGCTCTCCGCATACTTAAATTAAAATCCCAAAATCCTAAAATTCTAGAATTGGAAAATCATGAAGGTTTACAACGACATTACAGAAATATATGGAAACACCCCACTAGTAAGACTTAATCGCATGATGGATGGGGCCGCAGCTACCGTTTATGCGAAGTTGGAATTTTATAATCCAACCAGCACTGTGAAAGATCGGCTTGCAATTGCGATGGTTGATGCTGCCGAAAAGAGCGGTGCGTTAAAGCCAGGCGGCACAATTGTTGAGGCGACATCCGGCAATACCGGAATAGCGCTAGCAATGGTCGGTGCAGCGCGTGGCTACAAAACCATTTTGACGATGCCAGATTCGATGTCGAAAGAGCGACGTACCTTATTAAAGGCTTTTGGCGCGGAGTTGGTTTTAACGCCAGCAAAAGATGGAATGCGCGGTGCGGTCGCCAAATCGGAAGAACTTGGCGCAAACGGTGCAGTATTAGTAAGACAATTTGAGAACGAAGCTGGTCCGGAGATTCACCGAAAAACAACGGGCACTGAAATTTGGCGCGACCTTGATGGCAAGGTAGATGCGGTCGTTGCGGGAATTGGAACTGGCGGCACGATAACTGGGGTTGGCCAATATCTGCGTGAGAAAAATCCAGATATCAAAATATTCGCAGTCGAACCATTTGCTTCGCCAATTTTAAATGGCGGTGCACCTGGTGGGCATCCGATTCAAGGAATTGGGCCGAACTTCATTCCGCAAGTATTAGATACCAAAATTTATAACGAAGTCTTAGATGTCACGGCTGATGATGCTGTGAAATATGCGCGCCGCGCTGCAACCGAAGAAGGAATTTTAGCTGGCATATCTTCGGGGGCTGCGCTTTGGGCAACATCTGAAATAGCAAAGCGTCCAGAATTTGCCGGTAAAACTATTGTGGTAATAATTCCATCATTTGGCGAGCGTTACCTTTCTACAATTCTTTATCAAGATTTAATGGATGCGCAATGAGATTTCTAAAGAATGTTATTGAAGATATTGATGTTGCGTTAACTCGCGACCCGGCAGCGCGTAATCGAGTAGAGGTGGCGCTTGCATATCCAGGCGTGCATGCACTTTGGGCGCATCGTGTTTCACATTTTCTCTGGAACCACCGACTCAAATTAATCGCACGCGTTCTATCTAATTGGTCAAGAAGTGCAACCGGAATTGAGATTCATCCTGGTGCAAAGATTGGGCGACGATTTTTTATTGATCACGGCATGGGCGTTGTAATCGGGGAGAGTGCCATCATCGGTGATGATGTAATGCTTTATCACGATGTAACGATCGGAGCCCGTGGTTATGATTTGGGTAAGCGCCACCCAACCTTGAAAAACGATGTAATTGTTGGAGCTGGCGCAAGAATCCTTGGCAATATAACGATCGGCGAACATGCGGTAATTAGCGCTAATTCGGTGATCTTGAAGGATGTAGCCGTTCGTAGCGAGCGGGATGCTTCCGAACTTTTTATGATTTAACATGGTTGTAACGCGGCTTTGGCATTATGGCTGCCATGTCCCCAGCAGATAGCCAACTCCAAAAGCAAGAAGAGTTTGTAATTAGAACTCTGGAAGAGCGCAACATTAGATTTGTCCGGCTTTGGTTTACCGATGTACTCGGTTTCTTGAAATCTGTTGCGATTGCGCCACCAGAGCTAGAGAATGCTTTTGCAGAAGGTATTGGATTTGATGGTTCCGCAATTGAAGGTTTTGCGCGAATTACTGAAGCGGATATGTTGGCAAAACCAGATTCTGCAACTTTCTCAATTCTGCCATGGCGAACTGAAGCACCTGGAGCAGCGCGAATGTTCTGCGATATCGCGATGCCAGATGGCAGGCCATCGCCGGCAGATCCTCGTAACGTACTTCGCCGAACCTTAAATAAAGCTGCGCAAATGGGTTACACCTGTTACACCCATCCGGAAATTGAATTCTTCTTATTTAAATCTGCTCCCGTAAAAGGTGAAGCCCCAATTCCTGTAGATCAGGGTGGATATTTTGATCACACACCTGCTGTAGTTGGTCATGATTTCCGACGTCAGGCAATTACATTATTAGAGGAGATGGGCATTTCCGTTGAATTTAGCCATCATGAAGGCGGCCCTGGTCAACAGGAAATTGATTTACGCGACGCTGATGCGCTAACAACTGCAGATAACATCATGACTTTCCGTCATGTCATTAAAGAAGTTGCGCTAGATCAAGATTTCTATGCATCATTTATTCCAAAACCATTTACCGACCATCCGGGAAGTGGAATGCATACTCACGTTTCGCTTTTTAAAGGTGAAGAGAATGCCTTTTACGATGCAAAAGCTGAATTCAATTTATCTAACGTTGGCCGATCGTTTATCGCTGGGATTTTGACCCATGCTGCTGAAATCACCGCCGTTACAAATCAATGGGTTAATTCTTATAAGCGATTACATGGTGGCGGCGAAGCGCCGGCTCTAGTTAATTGGGGTCCAAGTGATCGTGGTGCGTTAGTTAGATTGCCTATGTACAAACCTGGGAAAGAGAACTCAACTCGAATTGAATTTAGATCACCAGATTCAGCATGTAATCCATACCTTGCGTTTGCGGTAATGATTGCCGCTGGCTTAAAAGGAATTGAGGGGAAGTACGAACTAAAAAGTTCTAGTGATTTAGTTTCACTCCCAACCAATTTAAATGAAGCAATTAAGGCAATGGAGAAGAGCGAATTAGTTCGAGAAACTTTAGGGGAGCACGTTTTTGAGTATTTTCTTCGCAATAAGCGGGCCGAATGGGCCGAGTATCGCCGCCAAGTAAGTGCCTATGAACTCGACCGATATTTGCCAGTCCTCTAGTTGCAACGATAACCTTTAGCCATGTTGCGCAGCGAGTTATTAATCGGATCCGTGCTTCTTCGCGGACTCCTCCTTCGCTGCCGCGACGGGGCCAAATAACCGGTCCCTCGTCGCGGGGTTTGGCTACGCCGGTAATAAACCCAACCCGCGAATGGAGCAAGAAATGAATTTTCCGCCACAAAGTCCAAGCTCAATGCCAGTAAATCGTTATTCAAGTTTTATCCCGGTAGATCTAAAAGATCGTACTTGGCCAACAAAACAGATGAAGTACGCACCGCAATGGTGTTCGGTTGATCTGCGCGATGGCAATCAAGCGTTAATTGATCCAATGGATGCCAGCCGTAAATTGGCGATGTTCACGCTGTTAGTGAAGATGGGTTACAAAGAGATTGAAGTTGGTTTTCCGTCAGCAAGTCAGACTGATTTTGATTTTGTACGAAAAATTATTGATGATGGTCTAATTCCTGATGATGTAACGATTCAAGTATTAACCCAAGCTCGCGATCAATTAATTCGCCGTACCTATGAATCGATCAAAGGCGCTAAACAAGCGGTCGTTCATCTTTATAACTCAACTTCAACTTTGCAGCGCCGAGTAGTTTTTGGCCAAGATAAAGAAGGCATTAAGAAGATTGCAACTGATGGGGCAAAACTATGCCTTGAATTACGAAATACAGTTCCAGGAACTTTAGTTTCTTTTGAATACTCACCAGAATCTTTTACCGGTACCGAGTTAGATTTTGCGCTCGAAGTTTGCAATGCGGTAAATGATATTTGGCAGCCAACCCCTACTTGGAAATCAATTATAAATTTACCTGCGACCGTCGAAATGGCTACCCCAAATGTTTACGCAGATTCGATCGAATGGATGCATCGAAACCTTAAATATCGTGACAGCGTAGTTTTAAGTTTGCATCCGCATAATGATCGCGGCACTGGTGTTGCAGCCGCTGAACTTGGTTATCTAGCTGGTGCCGATCGGATAGAAGGTACGTTATTTGGAAACGGTGAGCGAACCGGAAATGTCTGCTTAGTAACGCTAGGTTTGAATTTAATGAGCCACGGCATTGATCCAATGATTGATTTCGCTAATATTCCAGAGATTCGGAGAACTGTTGAATATTGCAATCAACTACGCGTGCCAGAGCGTCATCCTTACGGTGGCGATTTAGTTTTCACTGCGTTCTCCGGATCGCACCAAGATGCAATTAAAAAAGGTTTAGAACACCTAGAGGTTGATGCAACTAAAGCTGGTAAGAAAATTGATGAATTTACTTGGGCAGTTCCATATTTGCCAATTGATCCAAAAGATATTGGCAGAACTTATGAAGCCGTTATTAGAGTTAACAGCCAATCCGGCAAAGGCGGAGTTGCATACGTAATGAAGAGTGAACATCAACTCGACTTACCGCGTCGCTTGCAAATTGAATTTAGCCAAGTGATCCAAGCAAAGACCGATAACGAAGGTGGCGAAGTTCTAGCAGATGCGATGTGGAATATTTTTGTAGATGAATATTTACCAAGTGAAGTTAATCGTTGGGGAAGATTTAGAATTCAATCACTAACTCAAACTTCTTCACCAGAAAAAGGTAATGAGCTAACGGTAAATATTTTAGATTCTGGAAAGCCGTTGACGTTAACTGGTCAAGGTAACGGTCCGATCTCTGCTTTCTGTCATTTGATGCAGGCGCATGGCGTGGATGTCCAAGTTGCGGATTACTACGAACATGCAATGTCAGCAGGTGGCGATGCCAGCGCAGCCGCATATTTGGAATGCACTATTAGCGGCGGCACCTATTGGGGCGTTGGAATCGACCCAAGCACCACAACTGCTTCCCTAAAAGCCGTTGTGTCGGCGGTAAATCGCGCACTTCGCTAGCTCTAATCGTTACGGTGAGCCCGTGGCGCTATATCGAGATCATGCGGTTATTTTGCGCACGCAAAAATTAGGTGAAGCAGATCGAATCATCACGCTCTTTACTAAAGAGCATGGCCGTGTCCGAGCTGTCGCAAAAGGTGTGCGGCGCACAAAATCTAAATTTGGCGCTCGATTAGAGCCAGGTAGCCATATTGATATCCAGTTATATACCGGAAAAACTTTTGACATAGTTACCCAAGTTGAGAGCATTGAAAATTACGGCGACACCATTTCCCAGGATTATCAAAAATGGACTATTGCATCTGCAATATTGGAAGCAGCCGAACGATTTACTAATAATGAGCATGAACCAGCGCTACAACAATTTCTTTTAGTAATTGGGTCACTAAAAGCGTTAGCCCACGAATCACATGACGCGTCACTGATTCTTGATGCTTATCTACTGCGCTCGCTTTCAGTAGCAGGTTTTGCACCATCAATGACAATCTGCTCAAGATGTGAAGCACCCGGGCCGCATAAGTATTTTTCATTAATTGGTGGCGGATCAGTATGTGTTGATTGCAAACCATCCGCATCGGCAACGCCAGCAGTTGAAACTTTAGAATTAATGTCTGATTTATTAACTGGTGAATGGGAAGGCGCTGATAAAAGTGAACTCAAATACCGCCGCGAAGCCTCTGGTTTAATCGCTGCATATTTGCAATGGCATTTGGAACGCGGCTTGCGAAGCCTGCCATTGGTTGAAAGAATTACTCCATGAAGCCGCCTAAGTTACCAAAATCTGCAATTCCAAATCATGTTGCGTTGGTTATGGATGGCAACGGACGTTGGGCGAAAAAACGTGGTCTACCAAGAACTAAAGGGCATGAAGCTGGCGAATCCTCGTTATTTGATGTTGTGGAAGGCGCAATTCAAATCGGAGTTAAAGAGTTAAGTGCTTATGCATTCTCAACCGAAAATTGGCGGAGATCGCCAGATGAAGTTAAATTTCTAATGGGATTCAATCGCGAAGTCATCCGGCGCCGCCGCGACCAGATGAATGATTTAGGTGTGCGAATTCGTTGGGTTGGGCGCCCGCAACGACTTTGGAAAAGTGTGATGAACGAGCTACTTGAAGCCGAGGAGCTCACAAAGAAAAATAAGGTCCTTACGCTAAATATGTGCGTTAATTACGGAGGACGAGCTGAAATTGCAGATGCTGCGCAAGCAATAGCTAAGGATGTTGCGAAACGGAAAATTAAACCTGAAGATGTAACTGAGAAATTATTTGCTAAATATTTAGATGAGCCGAAGATGTCAGATGTCGATCTCTTCTTAAGATCTTCCGGGGAGCAACGAACATCGAACTTCTTACCGTGGCAATCTGCTTATGCTGAGATGGTATTTATGGATGTTTTATGGCCAGATGTAACTAAAGCGACACTTTGGAAAGCGATTGAGATTTATGCCGAACGTGAACGTAGGTTTGGTAAAGCTTAATTAGATTATGCAATTCCTATATTTGCTACAACAAGCCACATGATTATTACTCCAATAATAGTTGCCAACATTGTTAGCCTAGATGGATGACGAGAATGTGCTTCTGGCAAGATGTGTGAAGTTGCAAGATAGATAACAAAGCCGGAAAAAACTGCTAGGTAGATAGCAAGAACTGGATCGCTAATAGTTACATAAGTTCCAAGTGCCGCACCGCTGATGCGAGCAATTGCGTCCAAGGCGAGTAACCAAGTGCCTCGTTTATCCCAGTGGCCACTTTTAATTAATAGCGAAACTGTATTTAAACCATCACTAAATGCATGCACTAAAATCGCAATAAAAACTGCAAATCCAAGTGGATTACTAACTTGAAATGCCAATCCAAGCGCAACGCCATCCAAAAATACGTGGCCACCCATAGCGAGCGCACCGAGCGAGCCAGCAATATTTACTGCATGTTTATGATCATGCCCATAATCAGATTCGGCCGGTTCGTGAGAGCCAAAAAATTGTTCTACGAAGTGCAACGCTAAAAAACCGCCGATTAACGCCATGGAAACTCCAGGTATGCCGCCGATCGAGCTAGTTCCTAATTGAAAAACCTCAGGAAGTAAATCAAAGCCGACTAGACCCAGTAATAGTCCAGCAGATAAGCCCAAAACAAGATGCAATCGATCGCGCGAGCGGATAGCAAGCAGACCACCAGCCGTGGTTGCAACCGCAGTTAGCGCTGCTAAACCAATGGCTAAGTTCATGGATAGAGGGTAGCAAGTGGCGATAAACTCTCACACCTGCGCCCAGTTACATCCAGTAATTGCGAAAGGTGCGCACCGCCGACAACCAGCCGGATCGAGAGCACCATGGCCCAAGATCGTTTAGAAGTAATTGTTAGCCTCGCGAAACGTCGCGGATTTGTTTATCCCTCATCTGAAATTTATGGTGGACTTCGTGCATCTTGGGATTACGGCCCGCTTGGTGTCGAATTGAAAAACAATGTAAAACGCCAATGGTGGAAATCAATGGTTACCGGGCGTGAAGATGTTGTCGGTTTAGATTCTTGCGTAATTTTGGCAAAAGAAGTTTGGGAAGCATCCGGCCACGTAGAAACTTTTAGCGATCCGCTAACCGAATGTACCGAATGCCATAAGCGTTATCGAGCAGATCATTTAGAAGAAGCCTATGAAGCTAAAAACAAGAAGAAGCCAGATTCACTTTCTGAGATTAATTGCCCAAATTGTGGCAACAAAGGAAAATTCACAACACCGCGCCAATTTTCTGGGTTATTGAAAACATTCCTAGGACCGGTCGAAGATGATTCTGGTCTTGCTTATATGCGTCCAGAGACCGCGCAAGGAATTTTCATTAATTTTGAAAATGTTGCCACCACATCAAGAAAGAAACCACCTTTTGGAATTGGTCAAATTGGAAAATCTTTTCGAAATGAAATCACGCCCGGAAACTTTATTTTTCGAACTCGAGAATTCGAACAGATGGAAATGGAATTTTTTGTCGTACCCGGCACCGATGAAGAGTGGCACCAAAAATGGATTGATACTCGTTTTGCTTGGTATGTTGATTTAGGTATTAATCCAGAACGGTTACGGTTATTTGAGCATCCGAAAGAGAAGCTCTCTCACTATTCCAAGCGCACTGTAGATATTGAATATAAATTTGAATTTACTGGAACCGAATGGGGCGAACTAGAAGGCGTCGCTAATAGAACTGATTTTGATTTGAAGGCTCACTCAGAAAAATCTGGAAAAGATCTCTCTTGGTTTGACCAAGAGAAAAACGAGCGCTGGTTCCCCTTTGTTATCGAACCGGCGGTTGGTGTAGACCGGTGCGCACTTACCTTCTTGATGGATGCCTATACCGAAGATGAAGCGCCAAATTCGAAAGGCGAGATGGAAAAACGCACAGTGTTAAAGCTGGATCACCGGTTAGCTCCAGTAAAGGTAGCGGTGTTGCCACTATCTAGAAATGCGGACTTATCACCTAAGGCGCGTGATCTTGCTATCCAACTTCGAAAACATTGGAACGTGGATTTTGATGATGCTGGCGCAATTGGCCGAAGGTATCGTCGACAAGATGAAATCGGCACCCCGTTTTGTATCACTATCGATTTTGAATCTTTAGAAGATAACGCAGTCACAATTCGAGAGCGTGACACCATGAAACAAGATCGAATTTCAATCGATAAAGTTGAAGCTTGGTTAGCACCGCGCTTACTTGGCTGTTAATAAAACTTTGTTAACTAAGAAAATTGCACCGCTGCATCTACCAATTACAAATGGTGGGTTTCCCGAAGGTGGCGTGACCATCAATCCGCCAGTTGTGCTTGCACCGATGGCCGGTATTACCAATGCAGCATTTCGTATGCTCTGTCGCGAACAAGGAGCCGGACTTTTTGTTTCCGAGATGATCACAGCTCGAGCCTTAACCGAACGCAATGCTGAAACGCTTCGGATGATTGTGCCGGGCAAAGGCGAGAGTCCACGTTCGGTGCAACTCTATTCAACTAAGCCACTTGATATTAAAAATGCGGTGCAAATGATTGGTGATGAAAATTTAGCTGATCACATAGATCTGAACTTTGGTTGTCCAGTACCAAAAGTTACCCGCAATGGCGGTGGCGCAGCACTTCCGTTTAAGCGGAATCTTTTCGCGGCGATTGTAGAAGCTGCAGTAAATACCGCAAAACCTTTTGGCATCCCAGTAACTGTAAAGATGCGAGTTGGGATTGATGACGAACATAAAACATATTTAGAAGCGGGAATGAGCGCTGCGCAAATCGGAGTTGTTTGGGTCGCCTTACATGCGCGAACTGCGGCGCAGTTCTATGAAGGAAAATCTGATTGGTCCACGATTACTCGATTGGTGGAACATCTAGCTCCTACCGGTGTTCCCGTTTTGGGAAATGGCGATATTTGGTCGGGAAATGATGGCTTAGCGATGATCGAAGAAACCGGTTGCGCCGGAATCGTGGTTGGGCGTGGTTGTTTAGGCCGACCTTGGTTATTTGCTGATTTAGTTCGGGCATTTAACGGTGAATCTGAGCGACCACTACCGCGTCTTTTTGAAGTTCGTGAAGTTCTATTCCGACATGCCGAATTACTAACCGAATATTTTGGTAGCGAAGATCGAGCATGCCGAGATTTACGGAAGCACACAGCTTGGTACTTAAAAGGTTTTAGAGTTGAAGGTGATTTACGAGCCCGGTTTGGAATGGTTTCTTCGTTAGTTGAACTCCGTTACTTACTAGATCAACTTGTAGATGCTCCTTATCCAGAAGCAATTGGTGATGCGCCACGTGGTCGCACCAGCCGTTCTAGATCAGTTTCGTTACCGCAAGGTTGGCTAAACGATCCAGATGAGTTTGCTGAAGTTAGCGAAGTCAATGCTGGGTCGGGTGGCTAAATGTTTGGTTTTAAAATTATACGTAAATTGCTTTCATTTATCATTTTATTAATCTTAGTTGCACTACTTTGGCCACTTGGTCAAGTCTGGTACGCCGCACATAATCCAACTATTAGAAAAGCCGATGTCATCGTGGTATTGGGTGCTGCACAACTTGATGGTCGACCTGGTGAAGTTCTACAAGCCAGATTAGAACAAGCAAAACAAATTTATGATTTAGGTTTAGCCCCAAAAATAATTACCGTTGGTTCTGGCGCGCCTGGCGATAGAACGACTGAAGCTGCGTCGAGTAAGAATTGGTTAATTAGCCACGGAGTTCCAAGGAAAGCTATTTCTGCGCTTGCGATTGGTCGCGACACTTATGCAAGCACAATTAGTTTTACCGATGAAATGAAAGCTCGAATGAAACTCGATGCCATTATTGTTACTGATCCATACCACTGTTACCGAGCGATGACGATGGCTAATGATCAAGGAATTGTTAGTACATGTTCGCCCGCAACTACTGGCCCATCATCGATAAAAAACGCTGGATATCGCTATTTGATTCGCGAAACTGGCGCATATTTAGCCTATATAACGCTAGGTCGCCGCGGCATTCATATCAGCGACCGAAATCAATAGGCTAACGACTATGGTGCTGCGACCCGCGATTGAACATTCTGCTTACGATGGCGATGCCCGCGAAAGATTTCTTGATGAACCAGCAAAGCGTCCCGGGCGTACTGAATTTTCGCGCGACCGTGCTCGAATTATTCACTCGTTTGCGTTGCGAAGACTTGCCGCAAAAACCCAAGTAGCAGTTCCATGGGCAAGTGATTTTCCGAGAACGCGACTCTCACATTCTTTAGAGTGCGCACAAGTCGGACGCGAACTTGGCGCAGCACTTGGCGCAGATCCAGATTTGATGGAAGGCGCGTGTTTAGCACACGACATCGGCCATCCACCATTTGGCCATAACGGGGAAGATGCCCTTGCTGAGATTGCAACAAGTTGTGGCGGCTTTGAAGGAAACGCCCAGAGTTTTAGATTGCTAACTCGTATCGAAGCAAAAACTGTAGATGAAGCTGGGATTTCAGTTGGTTTAAATCTAACACGTGCATCATTAGATGCCGCAACTAAATATCCGTGGAGCAATCTAGAAAATTCTAAAAAATTTGGAGTTTACCCAGACGACCTAGCTATTTTTAATTGGATGCGCGAAGGTGCACCTGCTGGAGATGTCAGCATGGAAGCACAAATTATGGATTGGTCAGATGATGTTGCCTATTCCGTGCACGATCTCGAAGATGGATTAGTTACCGGTCAAGTGGTGATAGAAAAAATCGAGAGCAATTTGTCAGAACTTTTTAAAGTAGCGCAAGAAAGTTATCTCGCTGATATCACAACGTCTGAAGCGGATAGTGCGATGGCATCCTTGAGGAGCCTTTCTTGTTGGCCAACAAGTTTTGATAGGAGCCATCGACATCTTGCGCGTTTGAAAGATTTAACTAGCCAACTAGTTGGCCGCTATGCGCTGGCCGCTGAACGCGAAACCCGTGCGAAGTATGGTGTTACCGATTTAGTCAGATATAACGCCGATTTAGTAGTGCCACGCCCACATCGCGTGGAAGTAGCGCTATTGAAATCAATTGCGGGCTATTACATTATTCAAGCTGAAGATTCGCAAGACCGTTATGCAAAACAACGAACTACCATTCACCGACTTGTGGAAGCGGTTAGGGCAGGCGCGCCTGGCACTTTGGAGAGTTTCTTTTTACAAGAATGGGAGCGCGCAAGCGACGAAAGTGAAAAATTGCGGGTTGTGATTGACCAAGTAGCTTCGCTTACCGATATGGGCGCATATTTACTGCACGATAAATTGACCAAAGTAGGATAAGCGCTATGTCCGGTCGAATTCGAGATGAAGATGTTTCATATGTTCGCGACCGTTCTCCGGTAGATGAAGTTGTTGGTGAATATGTCCAACTTAAAAACGCGGGCGGTGGTCAAAAAAAGGGGCTCTGCCCATTCCATGATGAGAAATCTCCGTCATTTCATGTAACGCCAAGCAAAGGGTATTTCCATTGTTTTGGGTGTCAGACTGGTGGCGATGTCATCGCCTTTATAATGAAAATGGAACATTTAACTTTTACCGAAACAATAGAGCGATTGGCGGAACGAATTGGCTACCAATTAACTTTTGATCAATCTTCTGGGACTAGAGCTCCGGCGGGACAACGCTCTCGACTAGTTGCAGCAAATTTAGCAGCATCTATTTTTTATCAAGAGCAATTACAATTGCCAACTGCTGCACATGGTCGTGATTTTTTACAAAAACGTGGTTTTGATAGAGAAGCTGCCGCAAGTTTTGGCGTCGGGTTTGCCCCTGATGAATGGGATGCTTTAACAAAATATTTATTAGGAAAAAGTTTCACTAATGAAGAGATTATGCTGGCTGGACTTTCAAAAGATGGTACCCGAGGTCCAATAGACCGGTTTAGAAATCGATTAACTTGGCCAATTCGAGATCTCTCCGGTGATGTAGTTGGTTTCGGTGCCCGGAAATTAGCAACCGATGAAGCTGACCAAGGTCCAAAATATTTAAATACGCCAGAGACTCCGATTTACAAGAAATCGCAAGTTTTATACGGGCTGGATGTTGCGAAGAAAGAGATTGCCAAGAAGCGTCAAGCGGTAATTGTTGAGGGATACACCGATGTAATGGCGGCACATTTAGCGGGGATAACTACCGCGGTTGCAACATGCGGTACTGCATTTGGCGATGACCACATCCGAATTCTTCGTAGGTTGTTAATGGATGATGATGCATTCCGAGGTGAAGTTATTTTTACATTTGATGGTGACGCGGCTGGACAGAAAGCAGCGCTTCGAGCTTTTACTGATGATCAGAAATTTGTAGCGCAAACTTTTGTGGCGGTAGAGCCAAATGGCAAAGATCCATGCGAACTTCGCCAAGATTCTGGCGATGCCGCAGTTCGAGATTTAATTGCGCGCCGAGTTCCACTATTTGAGTTTGCGATTAAGAGTGCGATTGCACAATACGATTTAGCAACACCAGAAGGTCGAGTGAGTGCGCTAAATGTTGCGGCCCCATTAATAGGAAAAATTCGTGATACTTCACTTCGTCCAGAGTACGCCCGTTCACTCGCTGGCTGGCTTGGCATGGAAGTTGAGATCGTAAGTACTGCAGTTAAACGCGGTATTTCAAATGTTGCTCGCACTGAAAACATTGAAGTGGAAAATACGCAAGCTTGGCGACCAGACCCATCGGAGCCTCGCCTAATTTTGGAACGCGAAGTATTAAAAGCACGGTTGCAAATGCCGGCGTTATGTCGCGGCTGGAAAGATATCGAGAAGAGCGCATTCACTCATCCCGCATATCAAAAATTGCGAGACTTTATTTTGACCCAACCCGAATATGAATCGGTTTCAATTGATCGCGCCGAATCCGAAGATTTGCGTTCATTTATAACGGAGTTAACTGTCGAACCAATTAGAACTGATGGCGAAGTTTCAGATCGTTATGTTTCCAGCATTATTGCAAGGTTGAGAGAGGTTGCGATTAGTCGTGCAATTGCTGAAATTAAATCCACCCTGCAACGAATTAACCCAGTTGAAAATGAGGCTGAATACAATCGAATATTTGGCGATTTAGTAGCGATGGAGACCACTCGCAGAACCCAGCATGAGTTGGGTTTAGGTGAGATTTAGAGCCTTTCTGATTTTCAGATAGAGTTCGCACTTAGCAATCCCTGATAGCTCAATTGGCAGAGCAGCCGGCTGTTAACCGGCAGGTTCTTGGTTCGAGTCCAAGTCAGGGAGCCATTTCGCAAATTAATGTGAATAATGGAGCCATGTTTACCGCAATCCAAAGATCTTGGCGGATTCACCCACTTCCAATTTCAATACTTCGCCTTTGGCTTGGATCCACTTGGATTTATGCGGGTTGGCATAAAGCCACTGATCCGGGCTTCTTAACTAAAGGCGCGAGCGGTTATATCGGATCACAACTTGCAGGAATTCCAAAATCATCGCCACTTAATTTTGCAGTTAGTAAATTAGTTGAACATGCAGATCTAATGGGATTAGTTGCAATGATTTCCGAGTTTGCAATTGGGTTAGCAACTCTTACTGGTTTCATGTTGGTTTATGCCGCACTTGGTGGATTAATTATGTCGTTAACACTTTGGTTAACGCTTTCGTGGGCGGTATCTCCATATTTTCTAGGTAGCGATAGCGCATATCTAATTATGTGGGCAGTATTACTTGGCTCAATATTTAAGAAATCTGGCAGGTTACGTTTACCTAATTTTTCTGATCGCCGGGAAGTTTTAACTCTTGCACTTTTAGGCGGACTTTCGATAATTGGGGTTATTGCTGGAAAGAATTTCAAACGTGAACCTCAAAAATTATCGAGCGCTGGTTCTTCAAATGCAATCGCTAAAGTTAGTGATATTGCAATCGGAACCTCAATAAACATTGTCGATACCTTTGGCGCACCGGCCATTATTTTTCGCACAAAATCTGGGGTTTATGCTTATTCTGCCGTTTGTACCCACCAAGGTTGCACTGTTGAGTTTGATAAAAATAGTAAACATTTAATTTGCCCTTGTCATGGTGCAGAATTTGATCCTGCAAACAGTGCAAAAGTTCTTGCTGGCCCAACAAGTACACCATTACCAAAAGTTAAGATTTTGGTAAAAGGTGATGAGATATTTCTAATTTAAGCAAATACCCTTTACACTTCTGACATGGCAATCTTCCGAGTTCAAATTGCGTTACCAGATCGTCCTGGCTCACTAGGAGCAGTTGCTTCTGCAATTGGATTCGCGGGCGGGGATATTCGAGGTTTAGTAGTTCTTCGAAGCGAAGATGGTCGTGGCATCGATGACATAACTGTTGCTATTCCAGGCAGTGATCCGATTGATTTATTAAATGTATTAAATGCAATTGGTGGAGTAGAAGTACTCTCAATCAATCCAGTTAGTTAATTAAGCTAGCACCATCGCTTGGTAGTGAAGTAAAAAATCGAGGCGGTTTATAGCCTGCATTTGCAAAAGCTTGTTCGATCGCAATTGAAATTTTTCCAGTTTCTGCTCGATCAATCAACGCGATCACGCTGCCACCAAAACCACCACCAACCATCCGTGCACCGAGCGCACCGTTTGCATTTGCGGTGTTCACAACTAAATCCGATTCTGGACAGGAAACCGTGTAATCATCTCGGAGCGAACGGTGAGATTCATTTAAAATCTTACCGACTGCCAGGTAATCCGATTCTCGCAATTTTGTTACCGTTTCTAAAACTCTTGCAATTTCAGTAACTGCATGTCGCGCCCGCATAAATTCTGAATTAGTTAAATTCTTTTGGTTATTTTCAAGAAGTGCAGCAGAGAGTTGTCGCATTGATGCAACCCCAATCTTGGCTGCTGCGCTCTCACATGAGGCTCGTCGCTCCGCATATCCGCCATCAACAAGTGCGTGATGGACTCCAGTATCAATAATTAGAAGTTGCAGATCTGCTCTAGTTAAATCTAGTGGAACTAGCGTGGTGCTT
>Ga0114967_10001202_pt1 | contig 21662 bp, 20 predicted proteins | sample M_130628_MF_Meta_FD_92639 | JGI IMG/M metagenome (GOLD analysis project Ga0114967, IMG submission 92639) | Freshwater microbial communities from Lake Montjoie, Canada to study carbon cycling - M_130628_MF_MetaG | ecosystem: Environmental > Aquatic > Freshwater > Lake | place: Lake Montjoie... | reverse complement strand
GATGATCGCCCGCATCAAGGGCTATCCGATCAAGATCGTTCTTCCCGAGAATGTGTCGATCGAACGTCGCCAGTTACTCGAGATTTTTGGCGCTGAAATTATTCTCTCGCCGGGTTCTGAAGGTTCGAACGGCGCAGTGAAGCGAGCGATCGAAATTGCCGAGCAGCATCCCGAATGGGCGTTTCTCTATCAGTATTCGAATGAAGCGAATCCGCAGGCGCATTACGACACAACTGGCCCTGAAATTTGGGCCGATGTTCCCGAGATCACGCACTTCGTTGCTGGGCTTGGAACTTCAGGAACCCTCATGGGTGTCGGAACGTTCCTGAAGGAAAAGAATCCAAACATCAAGATCCTTGCGGTGGAACCTCCGCTTGGCGAAAGCGTTGAAGGATTGCGCAACCTCGACGAGGGATACATCCCGCCGGTGTACGAAAAGTGGGGCGGACCAGATCTGCTCGATGGCAAGCGCATCGTTCGTCCCCGCGAATCCATTGAATACACGCGACTTCTTGCTGAAAAGTGCGGCATCTTCTCTGGCATTTCGGCGGGTGCTGCCCTTGCCGGTGCTGTTCGTGTGGCGTCGCAGATCGAGTCGGGCACAATCGTGTTTATCGTTTGCGATGGCGGCTGGAAGTACCTTTCTACTGGCGCATGGACCGACGACATCGACGACGTCGTCGATCGCGCGTCAAAGATCATTTACTTCTAGGCACGCCCTATCGAGGTGGAGTCGGGGAGTACCCTCAGACTGTGGATTCCCGGCCGATCGGCATGTTCGACAGCGGTTTCGGCGGCCTCACCGTGGCCCGTGCACTTATCGACCTCATGCCCAACGAGGATCTGGTCTATGTCGGCGATACCGGTCGATATCCCTATGGTCCCCGGGATCTCGGTGAAGTCCGTCAATTCGCTCTGGAAATCACTGATCATCTTGTGCGCAATCATGATGTCAAAGTCGTCGTCATCGCCTGCAACACCGCCTCGGCGGCGGCGCTCGACGAACTTCAGAGCATCACCCCTGTTCCCGTCGTTGGCGTTATCGAACCAGGAGCAGCAGCTCTTCTCGATGCAACGCGCAACGGTCGTGTCGGTGTGATTGGGACTGTCGGAACGATTGGTTCAGGCGCGTATCAGCGCGCGGTAGCGGCGCATGGTCGTGAGTTTGAACTCGCCTGCGCTGCGTGTCCGGGGTTCGTTGAGTTTGTTGAGCGTGGCGAAACCGATTCCGAACAGGTGCATGTGTTGGCACAGCGTCTCCTCGCACCTCTGGTCGACGCCGATATCGACTCATTGCTTCTGGGTTGCACTCACTACCCATTTCTTGCCCGCACGATTTCCAATGTGATGGGGCGCGATGTTGTTCTCGTCGATTCAGCAGATGCAACGGCGTTTCGTGTTCGGCAACTACTGATTGATGCGGGAACAACTCGGTCGGGGGCCAGCGGTGGGGCACACCGGTTTGAGTCCTCAGGCGACGTCGAGGCATTCCGGGGGTTGGGCCGTCAACTGCTGGGGCCGGAACTCGACGAGGTCACACCGCTTTCCTGGCCGGAGTAGCCCGGTGCAGCGTTCATAGATAGTAACAAATCGACCCTTCCTGCTATTGTCTACCAATCCTGTGGAAAAGGTCGGGAATTAGTTCACGGCCCTCAAAACCTGAAAAGGCCTTCAAGTGACGACGCTTACCCATCTGCAGCGCCTCGAGGCCGAGAGCATCCAGATCTTCCGTGAAGCTGTTTCCGAAAGCGAACGGCCGGTGATGCTCTATTCGGTGGGTAAGGACAGTGCGGTGATGCTGCACCTTGCGCTCAAAGCGTTTGCTCCGTCTCTGCCTCCGTTTCAACTTCTCCACGTCGATACGACCTGGAAGTTTCAAGCCATGTATGAGTTCCGCGATCAGTTCGTCGCTGAGAAGGGTCTTGATCTTCTCGTCTACAAAAATCCAGAATGTGTCGAACGCGGAATCAACCCGTTTGACCATGGTTCGGCGATGCATACCGATATGTGGAAGACCGAGGGATTGAAACAAGCGCTCGATCTTCACGGTTTTGATCTTGCGTTCGGTGGTGCTCGTCGTGACGAAGAGAAGTCTCGGGCCAAAGAGCGAGTCTTTTCGCTTCGCTCGGCACAGCATCGCTGGGATCCCAAACTACAACGGCCCGAGCTTTGGCATCTCTATAACGCTCGCAAAGCTCCAGGTGAAAGTGTCCGAGTCTTTCCGATTTCAAACTGGACCGAACTCGACATTTGGCAGTACATCCATCGCGAACAGATCCCGATAGTTCCGCTTTACTTTGCGGCTGAACGTCCTGTGATCGAGCGCGACGGCGCTCTCATCATGGTCGACGACGATCGCATGCCGCTTCAGCCCGGTGAAGTTCCTGAGATGCGCAGCGTCAGATTCCGAACGCTGGGTTGCTATCCGCTCACCGGTGCTGTCGAGAGCGAAGCCGACACGCTCACCGGAATAATCCAAGAGATGTTGCTTACGACAAGTTCTGAACGTCAGGGACGCGTAATCGATCACGACTCCAGCGGTTCGATGGAGAAGAAGAAGCAAGAGGGGTACTTCTAATGGCACACGCAACCGATGACCTTCTCGAAACTGATATCGACGCTTACCTCGATCGCCATGAGCACAAGTCGATGCTTCGATTTATTACGTGCGGAAGTGTTGACGATGGCAAGAGCACGCTGATTGGTCGATTGCTTTATGACTCAAAGCTCGTCTTTGAAGATCACCTTGTCGCGTTGGAATCTGACTCAAAGAAGGTTGGAACGCAGGGCGGCGAACTCGACTTTGCGCTTCTCGTCGATGGTTTGGCAGCCGAGCGCGAGCAGGGAATCACCATTGATGTCGCCTATCGCTTCTTTTCTACCGAGCGACGTAAGTTCATTGTGGCTGACACGCCTGGTCACGAGCAGTACACGCGAAACATGGTCACGGGCGCATCGACAGCCGACCTCGCCATCGTGCTTATTGATGCACGAAAGGGTGTGCTTACGCAGACTCGTCGCCATAGTTACTTGGTTTCCCTGCTTGGCATTCGCCACGTTGTGCTCGCGGTCAACAAGATCGATCTTGTTGATTATTCCGAAGATATCTATCGACAAATCGAAAGTGACTACCGCGAATTCGCAACGCAGATTGGTCTCGATGACGTCACCTGCATACCAATGTCGGCGTTGGCGGGGGACAACATCACCGAGGTCGGTCCGAATATGCCGTGGTACGACGGTCTGCCTCTCATGGGTCTGCTGGAAAACGTGCAGATCGACGATGAATTGCAGTCGCTCCCATTCCGTATGGCCGTCCAGTGGGTGAATCGACCCGATCTCGATTTCCGAGGATTCTCAGGTCAGATCTCCGGCGGAACCGTTCGCCCCGGCGACGCTGTTCGTGTGCTCCCCTCTGGGCGAGCAACCACGGTCGATCGCATCGTCACCTTCGACGGCGATCTCGACGAGGCAGTGGCGGGTCAGTCAGTAACCATCACGCTCACCGACGAGGTCGACGTGAGCCGCGGTGACGTGATTGCGACCTCGCTCGCTCCGCCCGCAGTTGCAGATCAATTTGAAGCACACATCATCTGGATGGACGACCACGAGATGCTTCCCGGCCGTCCGTATCTTTTGAAGATCGGAGCGCGAACTGTGAATGCGACGCTCGCTCAACCCAAGTACAAAGTGAACGTCAATACTCTTGAACATGTTGCGGCCCGAACACTCGAACTGAACGAGATCGGCATTTGCAACATCAATCTCGACCGTCCGATCCCTTTCGATGCCTATGGCGAGAATCGCGATATGGGCGGATTCATTCTGATCGACCGATTCACCAATGCCACGGTTGCGGCTGGCCTTCTGCACTTTGCGCTTCGTCGTTCTGACAATGTGCATTGGCAGGCCATCGAGGTCGATAAATCTGCACACGCGATGCAAAAGGGACAGAAACCTTGTGTTGTGTGGTTTACGGGTCTCTCGGGTTCCGGTAAATCGACGATTGCCAACATTGTTGAGCGAAAACTATTCGAGCAGGGTCGTCATACATATTTGCTCGATGGCGACAACGTGCGTCACGGCCTCAACAAAGACTTGGGTTTCACTGATGCTGATCGCGTCGAAAACATTCGGCGGGTCTCAGAAGTTTCCGGACTTATGGTCGATGCTGGCTTGATCGTGTTGGTGTCATTCATCTCGCCGTTCATCGCTGAGCGACGCATGGCCCGTGAGCGCGTGGGCGCCGATGAGTTCATCGAGGTCTACGTCGACACTCCACTTGCTGTTGCCGAGGAACGTGACCCGAAGGGCCTTTACCTCAAGGCACGCCGCGGCGAACTTGCGAACTTCACTGGCATCGATTCGCCCTATGAATCCCCCGAATCGCCTGAATTGACAGTTGACACAACATCAATGACGCCGGAGGAAGCAGCCGACCTCATCATCGATCATCTTCGCCAATACGGATTCATCAACTGATTCGAACGAGTCGGCACGAATTACGGGTGACGGGATTCGGTCTCCGAGCGATATTCCGACGCGAGATCTGCGACAGAGGCGGGAAGCGCGCCGTTGGCGAGGTCCGCAATGGTGACGACCTCTAAGACGCGTCTGAGGCTGGCCCGAACCGCCATCCACACCACAGGCAGTTCAGCTGCAGGTCCGGTGTGACTCATAGAACTGAGGCTTTGGTCGCGGACGGTCGCGAGCGGGCCGTCGATAGCGCGGAAGATGTCAGCGAGAGAGATTTCGTTCGCCGGTCGCGTGAGTACGAAACCACCATCGGGTCCGCGTTGACTGCTCACAAGACGTGATCGTTTGAGTTCGGTCATGATGCCACGCAAGAACTTGAGCGGGATCCCTTGCGCCTGAGCGAGGTGCTCAGCGGTGACCGGACCATCACCCGAATTGGCGAGTTCAGCCATCGCCCGAATGGCGTAATCGACGCTCGCTTGAATGCGCATGAAAGAAGTCTCGCACGGAAGCGTCCAGCGGATCCGTTCCCGACTTGGCGATGCACGTCCACGACCGGGAAAAGGCCTACGGTTCTGCCGTTGCACTCGATTCCCCCCACGAGAGGTTCCAACTGTGAGACCAGACGGACGACGACCAGATGAACTTCGCGATGTCAGCATTGAACGCGATTTCACCGACGCTGCTACCGGTTCGGCGCTGATCCGATTCGGCCGCACGATCGTGCTCTGCACTGCGTCGATTGACGAGAGCGTTCCGCGCTGGATGAAGGGCTCGGGCAAAGGCTGGGTCACCGCCGAGTATTCGATGCTTCCTGGCGCTTCGCCTGAACGTATTCGGCGAGAAGTCAGTAAGGGGTCACCGTCAGGCCGTACCCACGAGATTCAACGACTCATTGGTCGTTCACTCCGAGGAGTTTGCGACATGGTCGCTCTTGGGGAACGTCAGGTAGTTGTCGATTGCGATGTTCTGCAGGCCGATGGTGGTACTCGCACCGCCGCAATCACCGGCGGCTACATCGCACTGCACGATGCGTTGACACGCGTTGTGCAAGCAGGCGGAATCGCGAATCATCCGCTCACCGAAGGATGTGCAGCAATTTCGGTAGGCATTGTCAATGGTGCCCCCGTGCTTGATCTTCCCTATGTCGAAGATTCGGCAGCTGAAGTCGATATGAATGTCGTTATGACCGAGGGCGGACGCTTCCTTGAAGTGCAAGGTACCGCCGAGGGCATGAGCTTCAGTCGTGAAGAACTTGATGAGCTTCTTGGTCTTGCCGAGGGCGGAATTAGAGAACTCTTTACCATGCAAAAACTCCTGCTCGCCGATCCACCACCTCCTCGGGATTGAGTTCAATGGTCGGTCAACGCCTCGTTTGCGCGAGCGCGAATCCCGACAAGGTGCGAGAGATTGAAGCGATCCTTCTCAATTGCGGTGTGATGTTGGAGCCGCGTCCAACGGATATTGCTGATGTTGAGGAAATTGCTGACACCCTCGAGGGAAACGCTCGGCTGAAAGCATCGACAATTGCTATTGCGACCGGGTGTGCCGCACTCGCAGATGACACCGGACTTGAGGTTGACGCGCTCGGCGGAGCGCCTGGCGTGCGATCTGCGCGATACGCCGGCGAGCCGAGCGATGCCGATGCCAATATTGAAAAGTTGTTGAAAGAACTGCTCGAGGTTGGAGCAGCGACGGCCCAGCAGCGCCGGGCAAGATTTCGCACGGTTGTTTTTGTGCAGTGGCCCGACGGCAGTGAAACGGTGGCGATGGGCGTCGTTGAAGGACACATCGCGATCGAGCGCACAGGCGACGGTGGTTTCGGTTACGACCCGGTCTTCATCCCTGATGAAGGAAACGGCCGCACATTCGCTCAGATGAGTGCTGACGAGAAACATTCGATGAGTCACAGAGGTCGGGCGTTACAAACGCTTGCCAAGGAACTGTCGTGACGCTTCCGAACCAACCACCAACACCGCCGCAGCCACAACCACCAACGACGCCTGCGCTCTCGCATCTTTCGACTGAGCCAAAAGGGCTTGCGGCCCGCCCAGTGGTTCGTTGGGGTCTCGGGGATGTGCTCATTGGTTTGGCGTTGTGGCTCGTCGGAGGCATCGTCGGAGCAATCGTTCTTGTCGCTACCGGATCAGAGTCAGATAGTTCTCTTACAGAGCTCAGCGTCGGCGCCTTAGCAATCAGTGTCATCTGCGGATGGATCGGATTTCTCGGTTGGCCGATCGTTGCGAGTTACTGGAAGGGCCAACGCAGTCTTCGGCTGGATTTCGGTCTGGAACTCCGCCCTATTGATCTTGGATGGGGAGTTCTTGGCGGACTGGCGGCACTTGTGATCTCGGGAGTTGGGGGAGTGACCTGGTCGATTCTTTCAAACGAGGCAGCTCCGACGAATACGGAGTTCCTTCCGACCAAGCCATCGCTGCTCACAGCATTGGCGATTTTCGTGCTCGTCGCTGTGTGCACACCGGTTGTTGAGGAACTGTTCTTCCGCGGGTTATTCCTGCGATCGGTCGGGCGACGGTGGAACCTGACTGTTGGAGTGATCGTTACTTCGCTCGTATTCGGCATGTTTCACGCACAGGGAAATTCGTTGGCGCAGGCAGCCTTCATTGTCGGCGTGACCGCCTCGTATGGGGCGGTGTTCGCCGTGCTCGTGATCCGGGCCAATGGCCGGCTTGGCCCGTCGATCATTGCCCACATGTGCGTGAATGCAGTGGGAGTGCTTGGAGCGCTGTACCTCTAACCCAATCGATCCAAGACGGCCGGGTGGACGAGCCAAGATGCCTTCCCCAGCGCGTCGCTTGAGTCGGCTGGGCCTGTAGCCTCCACGAGTCAGTCTGAAGCGATTGGCAAACATTCCGTTGGAAGGAGCCCGATGTCGAATCCCCCGATCGCACCGCAGGTGGCCATGGCCGCCTCCATCGCTGAGCCGGGAGCGGACATTTTCCGCATGCTCCTCAAGGATCGCATCGTCGTTCTCGGCAGCGATGTCAACGACGCCGTCGCCAATCAGATCGTTGCGCAGTTGCTCTACCTCGAGGGCGAAGATCCGGGCAAAGACATCTGGCTCTACATCAATTCTCCAGGTGGTTCGATCACCGCAGGCATGGCGATCTACGACACGATGCAGTTCATCACTCCCGATGTCGGAACAATCTGCATGGGTCTTGCTGCGTCAATGGGCCAGTTCCTGTTGTGCGCCGGCGCTGCCGGAAAGCGTTACACGCTTCCTCACGCTCGAATCATGATGCATCAGCCTCTCGGCGGCGTTCAGGGTCAAGCATCTGACATCGCAATTCAGGCCGAGCAGATGGCGTACATCAAGCGTCTTATGGCCGAGCGCATCTCGTTCCACACCGGGCAAGATGTTGAGCAGATCCAGGTCGACTCAGAACGTGATCGATGGTTTACCGCCGAACAGGCAAAGGCCTACGGGATCGTCGACAACGTGATTCTCAAACGCGGCGAACTCACCTGATTCTGTTCTGGTGCACTAGCGCCGGGTCGTTGTAGTTCTCAGAGACGTTCCGCAATTGGTAATGGTCCAACCTTCGACGGCTTGACCAGCGGCCGTGACTTCGTCGACGCGTCCCTGTCGCTCCGCCAGTGCAGTGGTCAAGGCTGCCTTCTTGTCGACAGGCGATGCTCTCACGGCATCGGCGACCTCTTGAACAAAGGTTGTCAATACTGTTAGCTGGGCTTGGATGTCGGATGGGGCAAAACCCGTTGCCCGCTGGAGCTCGGCGACCTGTGGCCCGAGTGTTGTCGGGTCAAGAGTGACGATGGATGTTGAGAGTGTGTTCACCTGAGTGAGTTGCTCACACAGTTTCACAGCAGAGCGCGTTTGCGGTTTCTCAGCGAACGCCCAAACTCCGATACCGACTGCGGCCAGGGCTAGGAGTACGAGAGCAAAGAGAATCAGCGATCGACGGCTGGGTCGTGCCGCACTCATTGATTTACGCGGTCGCTGCGGTAGCGAGAGCCCGCAACTCGTTGGTCGCGTGTTCGAATCCTTCGGGGTCCCGAAACATTGCGCTTCCGACGACGAATCGATTCGCCCCGGCGCTCGCTGCCGCGGCGATTGTTGAAGGCGCGATACCACCATCGATTTCGATATCGATATCGAGGCCTCGCTCAATGACGATTTCCCGCAAGCGATGCGTCTTGTGTTCAACGGCGGAGATATAGGACTGTCCACCAAAACCGGGATTGACCGACATGATGAGAACGAGACCCACTAGATCGAGAACTTCAACAATCGCTTCAAGTGGAGTCGCTGGATTTATGACGACTGCAGGAGTGGCCCCGAGTTCGCGAATGCGGCCGAGCGTTCGGTGGAGGTGGCGGCAGGCCTCGGCATGGACCATGACCGTGCTGCAACCCGCTTCGATCATGGCGTCGAGGATCCAAGTGGGCTCATTGACCATGAGGTGTGATTCAAATGGAATCGTCAGAAGCGGACGAATGGACGCGATCACATCTGCCCCGAACGAAAGGTTCGGAACGAAGTTGCCGTCCATGACGTCCCAGTGGATGAGGTCAGCGCCACCTTGTTCAAGCTCCACGCAAATTTCGCCAAGCCGCGCGTAATCGGCTGTGAGAACTGACGGCGAAATTTGGATCTTGCGGGGAACTGCTGGATTCGTCATAGCGAACTTTCTCCGAGTTGAACGTTGTGGCGACGATACCCGCCTACGCTGCTCAGGTGACCGACCATTTCGATTCTGTTCGTTCACCGCAGCGATTCTCTGATCGGGCGGTGGTTGTCGACGTCGAGCGACTGGTCGCCGGGGGCGTTGGACTGTCGCGCCGTGAAGACGGACGCGTGGTCCTTGTCGATGGTGGACTTCCCGGCGAACGCCTTGAGGTTTCGGTTATCGAACGCAAGGGAAGCGAACACGGACGAATTGTCCGGGTTCTTGATGCTTCTCCTGGTCGCATCGACCCCGTGTGCCCCCATGTCATCGAAGGTTGTGGCGGCTGTGATCTCGCCCATCTGGCTCATGGGGCACAACTCGATGCGAAGGTGGGAATCGTTGCCGACGCACTGCGCCGCCTCGGCAAGTGGAAAGAGCCAAACGTTGTTCAAGGTCCGGCTCTCGACCCGTGGGGCTTTCGCACGACATTGCGAGCCGCTGTGGTCGATGGTCGTGCAGGACTCCGGATGGGTTCGAGTCACGATGTACTCGACCTCTCCTCTTGTGCGGTAACTCATCCGCGACTCGAAGAACTGCTCGTCGACGGCGAGTTTGGGTCGGCCACCGAAGTCGTTCTTAGGATCGGCATTGCCAGCGGTGAACGCATCGCTGTGGTGACCCCGTCGGCCGCTGGCGTTCGGCTGCCATCAGATGTGCTTGTCATCGGTGTCGATGAACTTAAAGCCGGACGTCGCGCCTGGATCCACGAAGAAGTGGCTGGGCGTATGTGGCGAATTTCCGCAGAATCATTTTTCCAAACGCGCCCTGACGGCGCCGATGTGCTCGTCGCAATTGTGAAGTCGATGGTGAGCGATCTTCTCGATGACACCGAGGCCGAGCAGGCCACTCTCGTCGACGCCTATTGCGGGGTTGGCCTGTTCGCAGGAAGCCTCATTGCCGGGCGAGAAAACTGGCGAGTCGTAGCTGCTGAGCGAGGTCGATCATCAGTCGCCGATGCCAATGTAAATCTCGCCGATATCGATGCGCGAGTTGTCGGCACATCAATCGAACGATTCCGGGTTCCGCCCGCCAAAATCCTTGTCGCTGATCCATCACGAGCTGGGCTTGGTCGCAAAGCCGTCAAGGTCCTTGCTGCTGCAGGTGCTGAGCGGTTCGTGCTGGTGAGTTGCGATCCAGCTGCTGCAGGACGAGATGTCGCACTCCTCAGCGCCGAGGGCTACCGACCAATCGAATCGGTGGTTATCGACATGTTCCCTCATACGCACCATGTGGAAGTTGTGACAAGGCTCGAACGCTCCTGACTACAAGAGATCCCTATTGTCGATCGATTAGGTCGGGATTAGGATGGTCAGATGGCGAGTACTCCTGCACCCATCGATCCGCGTGGGCCACGCACAAATCAAGCCGTTCTTGCCGGGGCGTTGCTGCTCGGCTTTCTGACAGGGCAATGGTTGGTCGTTCCGGTCTTTGGAGCGGTTTTGTTTCTCGGCGCGGCATTCGGCCCGAAGTGGGGGCCCGTGCTTCGCTTTTACGCTTCGGTCATAAAGCCTCGATTGGCGCCGCCACACGAACTTGAGGATCCGCGTCCCCCTCGCTTTGCCGCGACCATTGGTGTGCTTTTTCTCAGTTCATCGACAATCGCATTTCTGGCGGGTGCTTCAACGCTTGGTTGGACGCTCGCTCTAATCGTCGCTGCGCTCGCTGCTGCTGCAGCAACAACGGGCCTTTGCGTGGGTTGCGAAATGTATGTGTTGTTCGTGCGCATTCGAGGAGGCGTGTGGGTAGTCACCATTGAGCGTGAAGAAAGCAAGTTTTTCGACGCCGAACGTCCTGAACGAAAAGGTGGTTGGGTCTCGGTTCCAGCAGCGCACCAAACGGGCAAGCCATTGTGGTTGGTCTTTACAACGGATTTTTGCGCCGTTTGCCCTCTTGTCGTCGAGCAGATTTCGACGCAGAGACCAAAAGAGTCAATCCTCGTACTTAACGTCGCTGAACATCTTGATCTTGCTAGCGCCTACAAGGTCCGCCGCGCTCCGACTGTTGTTCGAGCCGACGCCGAGGGCTTTGTCATCGTGAGACTTTCTGGCGCCGACGCGGTTCGGGCAGAACTTGATGCGCTCGAACGCGAAACGATCGTTGTCGGTTAAATGTTTGCTGTCACAGCAACGTCCTTCGATGCGGAGAATCCACTTAATGGGTTGATCCTTGGTGAGGTTGCTGAGCCTGAGGTCCCCGAGGGTTGGGTGCTGGTAGACCTCCGTGCTGCGGCGCTCAACCATCACGATCTCTGGAGTCTCAAAGGTGTTGGGCTTCGGCCGGAACAGTTGCCGATGATTCTTGGTTGCGATGGAGCGGGTGTCGATTCCGAAGGAAACGAGGTCATCGTTCACGCAGTGATCGCCGATCCCGACGCAGGCGATGGCGACGAAACTCTCGACCCTCGTCGTTCGCTCTTGTCGGAACGTTTCCCCGGAACCCTCGCCCAACGCATCGCGGTGCCTCGCCGTAATCTGATTCCAAAGCCTTCATCGCTGACGTTCGAAGAAGCGGCGTGTCTCCCAACCTCGTGGTTGACCGCGTATCGGATGTTGTTCACTCGAGCGGGACTGCGTCCAGGTGACACGGTTCTTGTTCAAGGGGCCGGTGGGGGAGTAGCCACTGCCGCAATAGTTCTTGCCCGCGCCGCTGGGCTTCGTGTTTGGGCGACAAGTCGGAGTGAACAAAAGCGTGCGAAGGCGCAGGAACTGGGCGCCCATCACACATTCGCAACCGACGAGCGACTCCCTGAGCGTGTCGACGCGGTGATTGAAACGGTGGGCAAGGCGACGTGGGCTCAGTCGATCCGCGCTGTCCGGCCAGGCGGTGTCGTGGTTGTTTCTGGAGCGACTACAGGCGATGATCCTTCAGCAGATCTCACACAAGTTTTCTTCCTACAGCGATCCGTCATCGGATCAACAATGGGGACGCGCGGCGAGCTCCAACGCCTTGTTTCTATGGTCGATTCGACCAGTGTGCGACCTGTCATCGATTCGGTCCGACCTCTCTCAGACGCCCGCTCAGGGTTCGCAGAGCTGCTCAACGGAGACCATTTCGGAAAGATTGTTTTCAGTATTTGAGTCATTTTCAGACTTTTCGTCGTTGATTCAATTCTGCTGCGTCGGTCGTAGGAGAGACGAAAGACACAATCCGATCAGAAGATTTCTGATTTTTCTTGCGCGATTGCCGCGATTCTTGCCGAAGAGTGCGCGACGCTTATCTCCCCGGTCGTCACGAGCCACCACCGATGGTGGCCGTCGGGAATCAAGGAGATAGAGCGTGAACAAACGAGAACTGGCTGCTGAACTCGCCGAGCGACTCGAAATCGACAAGAAGCAGGCTGTTGCCTTCGTCGAAGAGTTCATCATCACGATCACCGATACGGTGGCGACTGGTGAAGATGTTGTTCTTACCGGCTTCGCTAAGTTCCGCCGTGTGCAGCGTGGACCGCGTTTGGCCCGTAACCCGCAGACTGGTGCAACCGTGAAGGTCCCGGCCAAGAAGGCCGCAAAGATCACTCCGTTGAAGGCATTCAAAGATGCCGTCATCGCTGGCAAGAAGGCACCGGCCAAGAAGAAGGCTGTTGCGAAGAAGGCCCCCGCCAAGAAGGTCCCAGCCAAGAAGAAGGCCGTTGCCAAGAAGGCACCAGCCCGCAAGGCCCCGGCTCGCAAGGCGCCAGCACGTAAGGCCCCGGTACGTAAGGCTGCTGCACGGAAGGCACCTGCACGTCGCCGCTGAGTGCAACGTTTGACTCACAGTCGTTGAATAAGAAAGGCCCGGGCGCTTGCCCGGGCCTTTCTTCATTTTGTGTTCCGGATCCGTGACGCTTCGCAGTCGAATCCAGTTGGTACGCCCCCTGGGACTTGAACCCAGAACCTGCGGATTAAGAGTCCGATGCTCTGCCAATTGAGCTAGAGGCGCTTGTAAGTCGTCAACCTACCACTCCGCTCTACGTGTGCTTGTCGTATGAGCGCTGTTTGGCACAGGTGTTAGGTGACATCGAGTTGCGTGAATGGCAGTGCGATGGTCGCCCGCCTTTCGACGGACGACCAACACCACAATGGGGTGACCGAGGGGACTTGAACCCCCGACCTCCAGGGCCACAACCTGGCGCTCTAACCGAGCTGAGCTACGACCACCATGAGAACGTTCATCATACGACAGGCGGGGGCTATGTCCCGAACCCAAATGGCCGTGTCAGTCGCGACCGGACTCGGCACGTACGCTTCGGGCTAGTTCTGCCTCCGTAGCTCAACTGGATAGAGCAGCCGGTTTCTACCCGGCAGGTTCCGGGTTCGAATCCTGGCGGGGGCGCTCGTCGTATCCTTCGTAGGTGACGCAAACGCCTGATGACGTCCTTGAATCGAGCGGGCGTCGTGGTGCGGTCATTGGAGTGTTTGCTCCAGGTCGGCGCCTTTTAACGTCGGGTCTCGTCTTGATCGTCACGCTTGTTGCGTTTGAGTCAATGTCCGTTGCGACAGTGATGCCTCTGGTGGAATCTGATCTCGGCAATCTTGCGCTCTATGGCTGGGTATTCAGCGCGTTTTTCCTCGGAACCATTGTGGGTGTGGTGCTTGCCGCGACGGCTTCGGATCGGATGAAGCCAGTCATTCCGTTTGCGGTAGGTCTGGTCTTGTTCGCGTTTGGGCTGGTTGTGGGCGGCACGGCGTCATCAATGTTCGTTCTCGTGCTCGGGCGACTCCTGCAAGGACTCGGGGCTGGAGCAATGCCAGCAACCTCTTATGTCTGCATCGGAAGAACGTATCCATTGGAACAGCGGCCAAAAATGTTCGCGTTGATTTCGAGTGCATGGATGATCCCGTCGCTTCTTGGACCAGTCATTGCGGCATGGATCGCTCAAACCATTGGTTGGCGATGGGTGTTCCTCGGCCTTCTTCCGCTTTCTGCAGTGATCGGGATTATTGCGATCTTTGGTGTCAGATCAGTTCCAGCCCCGAGTGAACGATCGAACGACCGCAATCTGCTGAACGCGCTTCTGGTTGCGTTCGGGGCCGGATTGCTTCTCATCGGTCTCGGTTCTCATCAACTTGTTGTCGCAGCTCCGGTTTCCCTTCTTGGTTTCGCAATTATGGTGCCGCCATTCCGTCGACTGACCCCGATTGGCACGCTGCGAGCACGTGCGAGAATGCCGGCAACAGTTGCAGTGAGAGGTCTCTTGAATTTCGGCTTCTATTCGGCCGACGCTTTCGTGCCGTTTGCAATTACCGCTGTGCGCGGAATGTCGCCGGTCTTTGGCGGTCTCGCCATGACCACCGCCTCAGTTCTTTGGACCGTCTCATCGTGGCTTCAGGCCCGCTGGATTCGCACTCGAGGGGCCACAGTGCTCGTTGTGTTCGGTATGGCAATCATTGCTTTGGGAGCCGCAGGGATGCTGCTGGTGTTGGTGCCGACTGTTCCTGCATGGGTCGGTCTTATTGCATGGGCAGTCGCTGGTTTTGGGATGGGATTGGCGTTCTCGCCACTCTCACATGTGGCGCTGGAAATTTCTCCGAAGGACAAAGAGGGCAAGACCACGACGGCACTCCAGCTGAGCGACACTCTGGGCGCGGCACTTGGCATCGGAATCGCAGGTGTTTTGGTCTCGACGATCGGATCAATCGCTGACTCTGAGGTCCCCGGATTGGTGGCAACGTTCGCCATGGCCACTGCAGTTGCCGGATTGGGCGCGGTTCTGGGCTCTCGGGTGCCCCGTGGACGCGAACTAGGTTGAGCGTTGAAGTGTTCAGGGGGAACGTGATGGCACCATGCCTTCGTGGTTATGACCGTCACGTCCAGACCGTTGTCGGAGGGATCAGTAAATGAAACTTGCTCTCGGGCTTGACCTCTATCGCGGGGCTGAGCTCAACATGCCGGTTGAGCAGGTACTTCTGGCGGAGGAACTCGGATTTCATTCCGTCTGGACCGCCGAGGCCTATGGCTCTGACGCGCTCTCACCGCTTGCGTATCTCGCCGCAGTAACAAAACGAATCAAACTAGGCACAGGCGTTGTACAAATTGCCGCCCGAACGCCGGCGGCAACAGCGATGCACGCGTTGACTATCGACGCGCTCGCTGGTGGCAACCGAGTGATCATCGGACTCGGCGTATCGGGTCCTCAAATCGTTGAGGGCTGGTACGGACAGCCATGGGGGAGTCCGAACCGACGGCTGCGGGAATACGTCGACATCATGAAAAAGGTTTTCGCACGAGAGCCGCTGACGAACGACGGAGTTGAGTTCCCCCTCCCTTACAACGGTCCCGGAGCAATAGGTCAAGGCAAGCCGTTGCGTTCGATTCTGCATCCAGCGGGTGAAATTGAACTGTGGCTTGCTGCCGGAGGTCCGAAGAACACCGAGCTGTGCGCGGAGATTGGCGACGGCATGCTCCCGATGGGGTGGGGCCAAGAAGGTCCAGCGGTCTACGGACCTCAACTTGAATCTGGTTTCGCCAAACGCGGTAAACGTCCCGATAATTTCGAGATTTTTGGCGGAGTGAGCGTGGTCCTCACTGACGACGTTCAGGGTGCGATCGACGCCATGAAACCGCTCACCGCGATGTATGTCGGCGGTATGGGGTCAGCTACTCACAACTACCACCGTGAATCGATGGCTCGCAGAGGATTCCCAGAAGCCGCTCAGCGCATTCACGAGTGTTGGATGGCCGGAAAGCGCGACGAGGCGATCGCTGCAGTTCCAGACGAGTATCACGACGACGGATCTCTCATTGGCTCGCCCGCTCGTATCCGTGAACGCTGGGAGTCTTGGACGAAAATGGGTCTCACGGGTTTGATTATTCGTTCAGAAACCGACGAGGGATTGAATCTCGTCGCTGACCTCGCGGGAACTCGCGACACACAGGGGCAATGACATGACAACGTTTGAAACAATTGCTCTCGACACGCCCGGCGACGGGATCTGTCGAATCACGCTGAATCGACCCGAGAAGCGAAACGCGATCTCGACAGCGATGCGCACTGAGTTGTTGATCGCTCTCGAGACCAATGATCGAAATCCCGATGTTCGCGTGACCATCATTCGCGGTGGCGGAGCCTGTTTCTCCTCCGGCTATGACCTTGCTGGCGATCTCATGGTGTCGCCTCCGTTCCATACTGCGCCAGGCGATGGCGAGTGGGCCCGACAGGTCACCGACAATTGGTTCCGGTTCTGGGACCTTGCCAAGCCTGTCATCGCTCAGGTTCATGGGTACGCGATCGCCGGGGCCACTGAACTCGTGCAGGCGTGTGACCTTGTGTACGTGGCCGATGACGCACGGATTTCCTACCCAATCGTGCGCGTTGCCTCACCGCCCGATTGTCAGTACCACGAACCTCTTCTCGGAATGCGTCGAGCAATGGAAATCATGCTCACGGGTGGAGAAATGCTGGGCCCCGAAGCGGCACAAATCGGTTGGGCGAATCGCTCATTCCCGGCAGCCGACCTAGACGAAGAGGTTCTCGATCTAGCAGCGCAGATTGCTGCTGTTGCAACTGATCTCGCTCAGATCAATAAGCGGATGGTGCATCGTCAGGCAGAGATCATGGGAGTTCGTGCGGCCATTCGTGCTGGCTCCGAGTTCCAGGCGCTCGCAGGGCATCAGGCATCAGTCGAGGCGTTTAAGCAAGATCCACTCGGGTCGATGAAGCGTCATAATGCCGCCGACGCGGAACGCCGAGAGGCGAGAGAACAGCGTCGTTCTTCAAAGTGACCACAAGCGGTTCGGCAACAGCGAGCGGCGTCACTGTTCATCTGTCGCGCAACCGCTTATTGGTCATTTTCTTCGGAATTCTGCTTGGTGCGACGCTGTCAGGTCTCGATGGGGCCATTGTGGCAACGGCCGCTCCAACGATTTTGAGCGAACTAGGCAGCGTTTCGCTGCTGCCGTGGTTGACGACCAGTTACTTGCTCGCACAGGTCACGACAATGGCCGTGTACGGAAAACTTGGCGACATCTTTGGTCGTCGACGCGTTTTTATTATCGCCGTCATAACCTTCATGATCGGCTCGATGATGTGCGGGCTTGCTCAGTCAATGCCGATGTTGATCGGCACTCGTGTACTCCAAGGCTTCGGGGCGGGTGGAATCACTGCCCTTGCTATGGCCCTTATTGCTGATGTCATGCCCGCCGACAAACTTGGCCGGTATCTCGGCTATACGGGTGTGGTTTTTGCGGTCACTGCGATTTTGGGTCCATGGGCTGGTGGATTCTTCACCGACAACTTTTCCTGGCGTTGGGCCTTCTTCGTGAACATTCCGAGCGGAATCCTCTGTCTCATCACGCTGATGTTCGTTCCCAAGTCGACCAATCGCGTGGCCCACCGAATCGATGTGCGCGGCGCGTTACTTATCGCGGGTGCAGCTGCCTCATTGCTTTTGGCAATCGGTGGAACTGGTGGTCACGTCCGATTCCTGAGTGTGCGCACGATCGGCCTCGCGTGTCTTTCGGTGGCGCTCGTCTTCTTATTTGTCTTTCATGAACGCAGAACATCAGAGCCAATTCTCGCTTTGCGCGTGATCTCTGGCCGGGTAAAGGCATTGGCGCTGTCTGCCAATCTGATCACCGGTATGGCGTTCGGAACAGCGATCGTGTATCCGCCATTGTTTTTTGAGGCCGTGCGTGGCATAAGTGCGACTCAAGCGGGATTGCTTCTTGCACCATTTGCCGTCACTTCGGGTCTCTGCACGATCATCGCTGGCCAAATCACCGATCGACGTGGCGGCCACGTCGTGGTTCCATTCGTGGGCGTGGTGATTTCATGTGTCGGGATGATTCTGCTTTCTTCGATCCATGCTTCGACGTCAGCCGCGTTTGTCGTGGGCTCGGCAATGTTGGTCGGAATGGGTATCGGCTTCGTGATGCAGACGCTTCTGTACGTAATTCAGCGGTTCACAGATGCTCCAGATATCGGAATGGCCACATCAACGATCATGCTGTCTCGACTGCTCGGAAATGCATTGGGCGTAGCCATCGTCGGGACGATCTTCACCAACACCCTTGTAAGCGGCGTACAGAATCGACTCCCAGACTTCCCCGTGGATTCGATCCAGGGCGCACCAACAAAGATTGCCGCTCTTTCTGATGGAGTGCGTGAACAAATCCAAGAAGCGTTTGCTCACGCACTCGCGAAAGGGTTCACCGCCATGATCCCCGTGATGATTATTGGAGCCATCGTTGTGGCGTGTATTCCTGCGAAGCGAGTGCGTGATCGACTCCGGTCCACTCCCGCCGAGATTCCCTTGGCTGAGGGAACTGCGCACGCGCTTTAAAGAAACACCAGCCGTTAGGCGGTTGGTCGGTTGCCGATAACGCTTGCTCGTTCCATGATGCGGCGTTGCGGCCAGTAGTCGCTCGATGCGTAGTGCTGCACTGCCCGGTTATCCCAGAACGCGATGGAATCCGGTTCCCAGTGGAATCGCACTTGGTATTCGCAAGTGGCCGCTTGGTCGCAGAGGTGGGCAAGAAGCTCACGGCTCTCTGCCTCGGGTAGGCCGTTGATCTTGTTAACAAAGTTCCGATTCACATACAGCAACTTGCGGCCTGTGCGTTCGTGTCGAACCACAACGGGGTGATCGACCATGGGGAACATTTCCCGAGTCTCCGTCATACGGTCCTCAGGAACGGTGCGACCGAAACTCTTCATGAAGTCGTGTTCGGCTGTTAATCCATCAATGGCGTCCTTGGTCTCATCAGAGAGACCGTCATAGGCGGCGCCCATATCGGAAAAAAGCGTGTCGCCTCCGACCGGTGGCACTTCGATGGCGTGAAGAATCGCGCCCATAGAAGGCGCAGCCCGCCAGGTCACATCGTGGTGCCAAGAGTTCTCGTATCCGGCAACCTCGGCAGTCTTTTCGAAACGAACCAATTCGGGAACGCCCGTATTCGACGGGATGAATGGATGGACCTCAAGTTCGCCGAACCGTTTGGCGAAGGCAACGTGTTGATCGGAGGTCAGCGGTTGATTGCGGAAGAAGATGACCTTGTAATCATCGAGTGCTTTCTGGATTTCAGCGATCGTCTCGGCTTTAAGTTCGTTGCGCAGGTCGATTCCTGAAATCTCCGCTCCAAGAGTGGAACCGATTTGCTTCACATCGAAATTCATCCAAGTGAGCTTCGCGAGACGCTCGCGTTCTTCAGCCAGGTGGGTGGCCGGTCCAACCGGTAACCCGCCAGCCATGGTCCTGCGTGTTGCGCCGAGAGAAGCGCTCGGATCTCGTTCGGGTATTAGCTGCTCTGTGGTCATGATGATCCCCATCTGCTGTCAACCTGCCTGAACAGTACAGCGGACACGTTTGTCGACGATGAGCACTGTTCGGCCGGAACTGGTTCGTTACGATGTTGAGGTGAAGAGAACGTGGCTGCGCCGAACCGTCACGATCTCTGCCGTCTGGTTGTTGGCTCTGGCTCTCTTGGTGTTTTCACCACTTTGGGCGATCGCCTGCCTCCTTGCTGACTTCGTTGGAAGGAAGCGGCGACTACCGACGTTGAGGCTTGTGGGGTTCGCTCTTTGCTGGTCGTGGCTCGAAGTAATCGGTGTAAGCGTTGCTGGCGTTCTTTGGCTCAGTGGTCAGGGCAAGAATCAAGGTGCGAACTATGCGCTGCAACGGTGGTGGGCGAAGCAACTCATCCGTTCGCTGCGCATTACCTGTGGCTTCGGCATCGATGTAGAAGGCGTCGAGACTCTTTCTACGAAGCCGCTTGTTTGTTTTGGTCGCCACGCGAGTCTCGGCGACGCTCTGGTCAGCGCCTGGGTCTTCGGTTCTCTTGCCAATCGATTCCCTCGGTACGTCATGAAGAAGGAATTACTTCTTGACCCGTGTCTTGACATCGTGGGTCAGCGAATTCCGAATTACTTCGTTGATCGCGGTTCGGCCGCCATTCGTCAAGAGATCGATGGCATCCGGGCAATGGCTTCGAACATGTTGCCTAGAGACGTGGCGGTTATTTTTCCCGAAGGCACACGCACAAATGACGAGAAACGTGTTGCTCTTGTGAAACGTCTAGAAAAGCGGGCACCCGAACGGTACGCCAAGTTGGTTGGTCTTGAGCGGCTTCTGCCTCCGCGCTCGGCGGGGGCAGCTGCCCTCCTTGAAGCGGTCCCCGATGGTGATGTTGCGATTCTGTGGCACGTTGGATTCGACGGCCTCGACACCTTTGGCGGAGTTCGTCGTCGCCTAGCTCAGGCCGAGCCATATGCACGAGTGGTTCTTGAGTTGCATGACCGGGCGACGGTGCCACGTGGAGCAGCCTTTGAGTCGTGGCTTGATGATCGGTGGTTAGAGATCGACCGCAAGGTCGTCGAAGCATCAGAACGTTTGATTCGATAGGTTCATATCGGTATTGGCCGACGTCATGTGGAGGAGTTCGCGATGTCCTTAGGTCTGATGCAACAAATCGATTTCAACGAATTTCATCGAGTGGAACTTCAGAAGTATCTGAACGATGGCCGCGGAGCGAAAGCCGCGGTGTCGATGGCAGCTGATCGTTCTCTGACTTTTGTTGTTGGCGACGGTGCGTGGACCTATCGGTCAACCGGAGTAGATATCGAGGTGGTCGAGGGTCGAGTTGCCGGTCTGACTATCTCGCTTGACCCCGAAGCATTCAGCGACTTTGTTAATGAGATGTGGTCGGTGTTCGGTCTTCTCTATGGAGAACGACTGACTCTCGAAACCGGTTCATTTGAACACCTCGTTGCTTGGGAGCCGGTCCTCCAATCACTTTGGTTCGATCGTCCGATCTATGCGGCAACCGAGAGTTCCGAGTTTGTGGGCCGAAACGGAGCTCCGCTTTCGCTCAATCAATCATTCACTCTCAACGACGACACTGACGAGATGTCCCACTTCCTCCAGACCTGTGGCTACTTGGTTCTTCGAAACGTGTTCAGCGCAGAGGAGATTGCAGAGATGAACGAGGTAGTTGAACGCGAGCGGCAACGATCCACTCCAGACGACAAGCGTTCATGGTGGGCGACCGATTCAGATGGCAATGAAGTGTGCTGTCGCGTGACCTATCTCGCTGAACGCGATCAGGTGTTTGCCGATCTGGCGGTTGACGATCGCTTGAAAGCAATTGCGGCGCTTTCGGGGGCGCAACTGTTGCCCTGCCCGGATCGTCTCGATGGCTTAGGTGTCGTCATTAAGAATCCGTCGGTGGTTGAAGGCCTGTCCGATCTTCCGTGGCATCGCGACTGCGGAATGGGCGGACACTTTGTGTTGTGCCCTGGGCTCAACGTTGGTGTTCAGCTCGACGAAGCAAGCGCGGAAAATGGGCAACTCTGGTTCCTCGCCGGCTCTCACCACCATGCGGCACAGTCGCTTGATATGTCCCAGATCAATGGTTTGCCAGCCGTCGCTGTCGATGCCCAGCCGGGCGATGTCACGGTTCATTTCGGTCACGTAATGCATGCCGCTCCACCACCCCTTTCACCGACAGCAAATAGAAAAGCGGTGTACGTGGGATTCCACGTCCCCGAACTTTTTGATG
>Ga0114967_10001200_pt1 | contig 21668 bp, 24 predicted proteins | sample M_130628_MF_Meta_FD_92639 | JGI IMG/M metagenome (GOLD analysis project Ga0114967, IMG submission 92639) | Freshwater microbial communities from Lake Montjoie, Canada to study carbon cycling - M_130628_MF_MetaG | ecosystem: Environmental > Aquatic > Freshwater > Lake | place: Lake Montjoie... | reverse complement strand
GCATCTCTTTTCTTAATGGGTCGAAGCGACGTTTGCCGCTTCGGGTCTTGCTCCCTGCCCACCAAGGTGAGAGTTCGCATCGTGCTCGCGAATCTTTGTCTTCGAGTCTTGCTCTCTAACGAATTGCTTGCCTTCGACCATTAATAACACTACGGCACTATTACCAGCCAAATTTGCCACTTTCCACAAAATCGCCGTGGATATTCACTTTTGCTTGCTAGATTTCGGCAAAAATATGTATTTACCCGCCAGCAACCGCCGGAACAATCGAAACTGTCACACCTGGCGGAGTTGGGCTATCTAACCCTTCCAGGAATCGCACATCGTCGTCGTTGACATATACATTGACGAATCGTCGCAATTCGCCAGTGTCTGAAATTACACGCTGCAAGATTCCCGGGGCTAAAGCTTCTAAGGCATCTAACACACCTTGCAGAGTTTGCGGATTTGGCTCAATTTCAACCGTTGATTTGTCGCCGACATAGGCCCGCAGAATGGTTGGGACTCGGACTGTAACGCTCATCATGCACCCTCAATTACTTTCGCTACGGATTCAACATTTGGAGAAATTGTTGCAGAAAAACCATTGCCAGTTGCAACTGCATCAAGCGTCTTTAGGCCTTCACCAGTGTTTACGATTACTGTCTCTGCTGCTGGATCGAGTAAACCTTGAGCCAACAACTTGCGTGTTACAGCAACTGTTACGCCACCCGAAGTCTCACCAAAAATACCTTCGCATTCTGCGAGCATTCGGATACCTTCAACCACTTCGTCATCAGTGACGTCACCGACTGCGCCATTAGTTCGACGGACTGCATCCAGTGCATAGGGGCCATCTGCTGGATTACCAATTGCAAGTGATTTTGCAATGGTGTCAGGTTTTACTGGCCGAACTACTTCTTGGCCATTTGCCCATGCAGTAGAAACTGGATTGCATCCTGTTGCCTGCGCGCCAAACACTCGCCAAGGCTTACCTTCAACTAACCCAAGTTCCACAAACTCGCGCCAGCCTTTATCTACTTTGGTAAGCAGCGCTCCAGATGCAACTGGGATAACAACTTGATCCGGAAGGTGCCAGCCAAGTTGCTCAGCAATTTCGTACCCAACCGTTTTTGAACCCTCTGCGTAATAAGGACGCAAATTAACATTTACAAATCCCCAGTTAGCAGATACTGCCTCTCCGACAAGTTCCCCACATAGGCGATTCACGTCGTCGTAATTTCCCTCGATACCGATGACGTGTCCGTTGTAAGCCGCAGTTGCCTGAATTTTGTGTTGTTCCAAATTGGACGGAACAAGCACAACAGAATTCTGTCCCGCTCTAGCAGCAGCCGCGGCGACTGCGTGAGCTAAATTTCCGGTTGACGCGCAGGCTAATGTTTTGAAGCCCAATTGGATTCCAGCGCTTTGCGCAACGGCAACAACTCGATCCTTAAATGAATGAGTTGGATTACCACTGTCATCCTTAACCCAAAGCGTTCCGGTTATGCCAAGTGCTTTGGCAAGATTGTCGGCGCGATGCAGCCGAGTCATACCAGGAGCTAAGTTTCGAGACTGCGCAATGTTTGCTGGCACCGGCAACAACGGTGCGTAGCGCCAAATTGAAAACGGTCCAGATTGAATCTGTTCTCGAGTTACGGTGCCAAAGTCGTAGGCAACTTCAAGTGGGCCAAAGCATTCCCAACATGAATAATCTGCCCCAAGTTTTGCGTGTGCTCCGCAAGCCCGACAAACCAGGTGAGTTGCTGCGCCAAATGGCGCGGTATCGATTCGATCTATGGTTAGCGACATAAAATAACTTGCCTTTCGTCATCTGCCCGAAAACACCTAAGTGTTTTCAGTCGGAATTGGCACCGTGGCGCATAATTTTTGATTATGCGGTGGTTGCCGGGGCTTCAACGGGCCGTTCCCTCTGCCCCTCTGGATGAGGTTATTTAATTTTTGGAGGTGGTAAACCACGACCGTTTGAAAACTTTATCAGGAGAATGACAAAAAGCAATTTCGGGAGTATTCATCGCTGATTGCAAAGAAATCGCGTACCAGGTCAATTATTTAATAATTACCAAAGTTAGTGCAGTTTTACTCATGTCTGCTTTTGCCTCAACCATGATTCCGCCGGTTTGAGTTGCTAATTCCTCGGCCGAGCTAAGACCCAATTCTGGATAGAAAATCGTGGTTTCACTCAATGGTGCGCCAGTCCAGTTTGCAGTTTCTTCCACAACCCAATCAGCGATAGCAAGTTCATCACCCATAGTTTTAGCTAAGCCTGCGGTATCCGTGCCATTTAGAATTATTACTGGCAATCGACCGTTGGCATCAAGATTCGGATCAACTCCATCATCAATTGGTCCTGGAACTGGATTTATTGTCTGCGAACTAGCGCTAGCTTCGGTGACGGGTTCAGCGACTGGATCCGAGCCAGAGTTCAACAGCAGGTTACCAACAAAAAATAATCCAGAAATTGTCATCACGATAACAACGAATGGGATGGTGAATCTTTGGTTGAAAGTTTGTTTGCCCGTCATGAGTCAAACCTAGTTCTTAAGTTCGATACCTAAACGACGAGCCGAGCGTGCCCGTTGGCGTGCGGCGCGCATGCGTTGCAGTCGCTTAACCAGCATTGGATCAAAGGCAAGAGCTAGCGGGTGATCAATTAAAGCATTGAGAACTTGGTAATAGCGCGTGGCAGACATATCAAACTGTTCACGAATCGCCTGTTCTTTCGCGCCAGCAAATTTCCACCAATGGCGCTCAAATTCCAATATCTGCTGTTCGCGCTCAGGTAGTACTCCTGAGTTATCAGCTGATAGGGCGCGCATTGCTTCATTCACATCACTAATGCTAAACCGTAGTCATAAAAAATCCGATCACCCCCAATCTCGGGGGTGTCATGTCTTAGTGCTAGAGGTGCGTGCGACAAGATAGGCAAGTGACATCTTCCCCTGAGGCCCCTAAAAAATGGCTCTTACTTTGGTTACTGCTAACCACAATTTGGGGATTTTCATTCTTCTTTATCAAGGTTGCAAGCAGCTTCCTTGATCCGTACGAACAAACTTTTGCTCGAATGGGATTTGGTGCACTGGCCTTAATTTCAATGGTCGTAGTTACGCGACGAAAATTTCTCGTGCGTGGCCCGGCAGTGAAGCACCTCGCTCTGATATCAGTTTTTGCTCAGGTAATACCTTTCACGATTTTTGCTTGGGCCATTCATTACATCTCCTCAATTGCTGCCGGACTGCTGAATTCCACCATGCCACTTTGGACAGCGATATTGGCAGCATTATTACTGCCGTCAGAAAAACTCACTCAGTTTCGAGTTGGTGGATTGCTTCTCGGATTTCTTGGTTTGTTAGTGCTACTCGGCGTTTGGGACGTTAACTTCCAAGCAAATTGGCTCGCTTACACAGCTTGTGCACTTTGCACAATCGGATATGCGTTCTCAGCAATTTGGACGCGAAAAATAATCACACCAATGAATCTTGATCCGATAAGCGCGGTTGCTACGCAACTAACTATCGGCGCAGCGATCTGCGCAATTTTTGCGATTGCCTCGCCACACGAAATTACCTCTTGGCCAATTACTGGAGTTTTGGCAATTACTGCTCTTGGGGTGTTGGGAACCGGTGTTGCCCTTGTCATTGGGTTTGTAATCGTGAAACGCGCCGGTGCAGTAGCCATGTCAACCGTTACTTATTCGATACCAGTTGTTTCAACTTTGGCTGGGGTCATCTTGTTGAAAGAGAAGATGCATTGGTATGAACCAGTAGGAGCGGTCGTGGTTTTAATTGGAATCGCGATTGTGCAGGAATTGATTAAACCAAAATCTTTTTCAGCCTCGTAAGGGAATAGAAAATTTCAGTAATGAATGGAGCCCCCTATCCGATTTGAACGGATGACATTCGCTTTACAAGAGCGACGCTCTACCACTGAGCTAAGGAGGCTTGGCCAACAGAGGTGACTCCGTTGTCGCTAGATCATTCTAGGAAACAAATCTTTATTTCCCAAAACGAGATTTGAATCTGTTACGGATTACGAATCTTTGCTATTTCGTACAGCGCAATACCTGCAGCAACTCCAGCATTTAGTGACTCAGTTTCATCAAACATCGGAATTGAGACGACCATATCGCAGGTATCGCGAACTAATCGAGACATACCAGTTGCTTCCCCGCCAACTACCAAAACAATTGGACCAGCGGCAAGATCTGCTTTGATGTCCTGAACAAATGAATCACCGTCAGAATCTAGGCCAATGATGGTGCAGCCTGCTCGTTTGAATTCCACCAAAGTGCGGGTTAAGTTAATGGCCCGCGAAACTGGGACTCGCGTCGCTGCCCCGGCAGAGGCTTTCCATGCGGATGCTGTCATTCCCGCCGCTCTACGTTCGGCAACCAGGACGCCATCAACACCAAAGGCTGCAGAGGATCTAATTACAGCTCCTAAGTTTCTCGGATCCGTAACGCCATCGAGCGCGACAACAAACGGCGCCTCGTCGTGATCAAAAGACTGATCAAGTAAATCAATTGGGTCCAAATATGAATAAGGCGGAATTCGAAGCGCTACACCTTGATGGACTGCGCCATCAGTATTGCGATCTAGTTCGCCACGTGGTGATTCCAGAAATGGCAGACCGCGATCATTGGCTAATTGCAAAATCTCTTTAACTCGATCATCAGCTGCGATGAACTGTTGCATGTATAACGCGTTGGCTGGGATGTTGGCGCGTAATGCTTCGAGAACTGAATTTCGACCTGCCACCCATTCAATGCCGTCCCTGTCACGTGGGCGACTTACTCGAGTTGAGCCTCGCTTCTCAGCTGCCTTTACTGCAGCGCGTTGTCGCTTGGCAGCTGGGTGCTTTTCGCGTTCAGTCGCTTTTGGAGTTGGTCCACGCCCTTCAAGTTTTTGTTTACCTTGACCACCAGATCCCGCGCTGGCTCCCTTTTTAGAAGTTCGAATTGCACCCTTGCGCTTGGAATTGCCAGCCATTACTTCTCCAAATTCCAGCGCACACCATCTGGTGTGTCTTCTAATGCGATACCAACATCGCGAAGTGAATCTCGAATTGCATCTGCTGCTTCAAAAGATTTATTCTCTTTTGCTGCGGTTCGAACCGCAATTGCCTGTTGCACAAAGTAGTCGAGGGCGGTTTCGAGATTCTCAGTATTTTTACCCGATTGATTCCAAGTTTGTGCCAGCGGATCAACACCCAGGATGTCTAACATTTTGCGAACAGAAGCCAGAGCACCTTTGATTTCAGTTGCCTTGGCTTTACTGGCTAACAAAGTATTTCCTTCGCCCACCACTTCGTGGAGCGCCGCTAGAGCCGCAGGGACATTTAAATCCTCGTTCATTGCGATTTCAAAATCAGCACACATTGGTGTGCTTTTCAGATCTACTTCACCAACAATTGAGTGAGCTCGCATCACAAAATTTTCAATACGTTGAAATGCAACTGCGGACTCTTGCAGCGAACTATCTGAGAACTCCAAATTACTCCGGTAATGCGCACTGGCTAAATACCAACGTAACTCAATTGGTCGAACCCGCTTTGCTACTTCCGTTACCACTAATGAATTTCCAAGTGACTTGGACATTTTTTCACCAGCAGTTGTTACCCAAGCATTGTGTAACCAAAAGTTAGCAAAGTTTTGTCCAGCAGCCTTTGATTGCGCAACTTCGTTTTCATGATGCGGAAAAACTAAATCAAGACCTCCACCATGAATATCGAAAGCATCCCCTAAATATGCCTTCGCCATCGCAGAACATTCAATGTGCCAACCTGGTCGCCCATTGCCCCACGGAGTTGGCCACGAGGGTTCACCTGGTTTCACAGATTTCCACAGTGCAAAATCTCGTGGATCCTTTTTACGAGATTCACCTTCTGAGTCGCCAGCGGGAAGCAAATCATCAATTTTTTGTCCAGAAAGTTTTCCGTAATCGGCAAAAGAACGAACCTCAAAGTAAACATCGCCATCTGCTTCGTAAGCATGGCCACGTTCAATGAGAGTTTGCATCAGTTCGATCATCTGCGTGATGTGCCCAGTTGCCCGCGGTTCAACAGTTGGTGGGATGCAACCCAAAATGCTGTAGGCATTTTGAAATTCCCGTTCGTAGTGCGCTGCAACTGCCCACCACGGACGATTTTCAACAGACTCTTTACCCAAAATCTTGTCATCTATGTCTGTCACGTTTCGCACAAGTGTGACTTCATTACCGTTGTTGCGCAACCATCGCGCCAAGACATCAAATGCCACACCGGAACGAATGTGTCCCACATGTGGTGCGGATTGAACTGTCGCGCCACATACGTACATTGACACCTTGCCGTCAATTAACGGGGTGAATTCTCGGACCGCTCGCGTGGCAGTGTCATAAAGTCGCACGGCTCAAGGTTACCGATCTGAGGTTCGTTCTAATAATGCGCAAGCTATCGCTGCAACGCCCTCACCTCGGCCAGTAAGTCCTAAGCCATCTGATGTAGTGCCTGCCACCGACACCGGCGCGCCAGAAAGTGCTTTTGATATGGCATCTTGCGCTTGCTCTCGGCGGGAACCAATTTTTGGCGAATTAGCAATCACCTGAACGCTGACATTAATAATGCGCCAGCCAGCCTCGTGAATTAGTCGATTAACTTCAATAAGCAAAGTCGCGCCAGACGCGCCAGCCCATTTAGGATCGCTGGTTCCAAAAACCGAACCCAAATCACCCAAACCGGCGGCAGCCAGAATTGCGTCGCAAGTAGCGTGGGCAGCGACATCGCCATTTGAATGCCCCTCGCAACCTTTAGTTTCTTCGGGCCACTCTAAGCAAGCCAAGTGCATTGGTATTCCAGAAACTAACGGATGAACATCAACGCCGTTACCAACTCGAATGTCACTCATGTGAATCCTCCAAGAAACTTAGAGCGTATCTAACGTCAGCCATGGTTGTAATCTTTATCGCTCTCTCATCGCCAGCAACAGTTTCGACCACTATTCCTAGTGCGTCCATCAATCCCGCATCATCTGTTGCTACTACAGCGGGATCTTTGTGCGCAAGGTCTAATGTTGCTCGATCAAATCCCTGCGGAGTTTGCACTCGGCGCAATTGATTTCGATCTACAGTCTCAATGGCAATGCCTTGATTGTTCACTCGCTTAATTGTGTCCACTAACGGTAAAACAGGAATAACTGCTTTTGCACCATTCCTGATTGCTGCCACGACATCTTGGGCCACTTTTATTGGAACAAGTGGACGCGCAGCATCGTGCACTAAAACAACGGTCACATCTTCTGGAACTTTACGAAGCGCTTTTGCAACTGACTCTTGTCGGTGCACGCCACCAGCAACTATGTGAATCTCTGCATCCACTTCGGCAAGTTGGCTACTTGCTTGCGATAGTGCATCTTCGGGAACCGAAGCAATAATGATGTCTGCGACCGAACTCATTGCATGTGCACTGCGGGTTAATAAGGTCAGTCCACCTAATTCCAAAAATGCCTTTGGAATATCCGCACCTAAGCGAACCCCTAAACCAGCGGCAGGAATAATTGCCGCTACTCGTCCAGCAGCAGCTTTTGACATTAGGAAGCTAGAACCTCGTCAAGAGTTTCCCCGGCTCGCACTTCATCAGTTTTTTCAGCTAGTGCAATTTCACTAATTAACTGCGTGCGGGCACGCGCCAGCATGCTTTTCTCACCAGTTGATAATGGCTTCTTTTGGGAACGGCGCCACAAGTCGCGCACAACTTCAGCAACCTTGATTACATCGCCAGAAGAAAGTTTTTCAGTGTTAGCTTTAAATCGACGGGACCAGTTAGCGGGATCCTCTACATATGGCATACGTAAAACGCCGTAGACCTTTTCCAGGCCTGCTTGACTAGTTACGTCGCGCACACCGACTAAATCAACATTGTCAGCCGGAACTCGAACAGTTAGATCACTCTGGTGAACCTTAAGAACTAAGTACTCGCGCTCTTCACCTTTTATGGTTCGTTTTTCTTTAGAAATAATATCTGCGGCGCCATGATGTGGATAGACGACAGTTTCCCCGACTTTATAAGCCATTTATGCTGATCCTTTGATTACTTGAAACCCAAGTTTACCATGCGACACGCCGTAAAAAAGCCACGAAAACCCAATAGCCAATGGGGTTTTCGACCTACATTTAGTCCTGCGATATTTGTTGAGCGAGCCTGACGTGGGGTGTTTCTTCAATATCCACGCAAGTAGGCTGGTAACTAAAGCCAATCAAAGTGCGAATTTTCAGCAAAAGAGGACCTTACTTATGCCACGCAAGCAATTAGTAATCGCCATTGTTTTCAGCGCAACCACACTGCTGGTTAGTGGGTGCGCCGCTGGATTCAATGCTGCAACCAACACCCAACGCGATTCCGGAAATGGCCGAAGTATTGATATTGGCTCTCTTCAAATTCGCAACGCAACTATCGTCGTTGATCTTGCCGATCCAACGCGAGCTACTGTATTGATGACAATTATTAATAATGATGACGCGGTGGCTGAAATTTTGACAGGGGTTGAAGTTGCCGACGATGTTCGCGTAGAGGAATTCCTACTGATAACTCTGCCTGCCAAGCAAGTGGTGAACATCGGTTTTGATTCAGAATATCGAATTGCCCTAACGGGCACAGCTGGATTTGTCCCTGGTCAATTTCTCGATGTTTCATTCATTTTAAAGAGCGGTAAATCAGTTCCACTCTCAATTCTTATAAATGAGAAAACTGGAATTTATGCCGACATTGAGATCCCAGCTCGCGCCGCGCAACCTACGCCAGAACCAACCCCAAGTGCTCCCTAGAAAGGTTTATTCAGACTAGTTACGGAGTTGGCTCCGCGCGGCGGGCCTAGCAGTTTCAGTTTCTTCCTCTTACGGCACTTCGGATGGCGGAATTGTTGGCTCTGGTAGGCCCTGCGAGACGGCGGCCACACCGGCCAACCGAATTTTCTCTGGCATTTCGGTGAAGCCGAAAGCGATCATGACGCCTTGTGAATCGCGACGAAGCGCGTACTTAGCGAAAGCCCGTCCAGCCATTTCATTAGCTCCAGAACACACTGTGATTGTGAATTGATTTAGGGCTTGCCAAGGTAGTGATGCGAAATCATTGCCTGCAGCAGGCACTGGAGGTAGCGCGGCATCGATTTTGGCAGTGACAACTGAACCAGAAGTTGTTGCAACCATTTGGGTTCCTGCCGAAATCACGGTCTCTAAGTTCAAATACAGTGACTCAAGATCAGGTGATATTTGGATGCTGATTGACTCTAATGAATTGTTCGTTACGAGAGATGCCGGGACAACACTTATTGTTCCTTCGATCGCTAGCTCGGAAATTACTTTTTCTGCATTAAATTCCGCATCCGCAACTAAGCCGCTTGGTGTGCCTGGCCAGCCTGCAGGATCTAGACGATTCATCCAGTCATTAAGTGCAGTGATATCTTGTGGTCTAGTTGGAGCCCGAAGCACCATGGGAGTATCAATCAACTCGATATCTGGATTTAGTTCTTGCAGATCTGGATCGGCCCAAGAGGCCATACCACCAGATAGAGCTCGGTGCAATAAAGCTGGCGAGAAAATTACACCATCTAGGCCAGCAACGCTTACTACGATAGCAACAGCGTCGATACCAACAGGAGAACTAGCAACTGCGCTGCAGGCTGGGGTTTCTCCTTGGGCCGTTATAAACACGTTGGCCAGAGTTTCAACTTCATCAACCGCAGTATCAGTTTGGTCAACCTCGCCAATTATTGTGGCAGACAAGTCCGCGCAATCTTCCGATATTCCATCCACCCAAGCTTGCGTAACTTCAGCAAGTTCGGGAGCGGTAGAAATCGCTATTTCACCGGAAACACACGTGACATATCTTTCAGCAAGTTCAGCTTGAAATTCGGGTGGCATTGGAGGTGTGCAGGCAGAGATTGAGAGCGAAAGCGCTAAAACCGCAATCGAATTTTTCACTATCTTCACTTAAGACCTCGCCATTCTCTGTCTGAATATTAAAGCAAAGTGTGTGCGATCGCAGTCGCAATCGCACACACTCAACTTATTGATTTGCTAATTAGCTGCTAGCGCGCTTCAAAGCAGTCTTGTAGTTTTCACCAGTGAATCCAGCAAAGCCTGCAACTGGCTTCTTGCTGCAGGTTTCTACTGCGTATGTAGCAAATGCCTTAGCGGCTGGTGCCTTGTCTCCTGTGACTGGGATCATCAAGTAAGTCACGATTGATAGCTGGTATGCGCCAGCAACCTTCTTCACGAAATTGATGGTCATGCTGCCATTATCAGCGATTGTCTGCGCTGAAAGCATCTTTGCTGCAGAAGCAACGGATGGCTTTACAAAATCACCATTTGCATTCTTTAGGGTTACCTTGCCAATCTTCACGCTCACGTCAGAAAGATCTGCATAACCGATTGCACCGGAAGTCATTTTAACTTTCTGAACTAAATCTGCAGAAGTTGCCTGTCCTGAGCCAGTCTTAACGCCAGCCCATGCCTGATTTCCTGATGGCCATGGGCCAACAGCGTGTTGATAGAAGTATTCCTGAAGGTTTTGTGTCGTTCCCGAGTTTGAGGAACGGTAGATAACAACGAAGTTCTTGTCTGGAAGTGTCGCTGTTGGATTCAATTTCGCAATTGCTGGATCATTCCACTTTGTGATGGTTCCAGTAAAAATTCCACTAAGTGTTTTTGCATCTAGACGTAGGTTGTTTACACCTGCAACGTTGAAAACGATTGCAACTGGTCCACCAATTACTGGGACAGCTTTGAACGAAACAGGAAGTGCCTCAGTTGCACCATATTGTGAATCCGAGGCAGCGAAATCGTCCTTACCGGCGGCGAAAGAAGCCCGACCCTTGCCTGAGCTTGTTGCTGTGTAGGAAACGTTGTTTCCTGTCTTAGCGGTGTAACGGCTTGCACAGTCAATTAGGAAGTTACCGGCGAAAGAAGATCCGGATCCCTTGATATCAACTTCAGCTGCTTGAGCTGGCGTGGCAGCGAATAATGATGCAGTGACAGCGGCGGCTGCAACTGCACTTATTAGATTGCGGCGCATTTTTTCTCCTTTTGGAAATTTTTGCCGGCTTTTCCGGCTATTCCCTACTTCAACACCCAATGGTTAATTGAAATCGCTTTCTAGGAGTCGTTTAGGTGATTTCTAGGTAAACAATTGGTGTCGATTTATCCAAAACGCCCGTTTACGTAATCTTCAGTTCTTGGGTCGTTTGGCGCTGTGAATAAACTACCCGTTGCGCCGAATTCCACGACGTGACCAGGTTGTCCTTCTTCAGCGAGGAAGAATGCGGTCTGATCCGAAACCCGCTGAGCTTGCTGCATATTGTGCGTGACAATCACAATGGTCATATCTGCCGAAAGCTCACGAATCGTTTCTTCGATTCTGCGAGTCGAGCCTGGGTCTAGTGCAGAGCAAGGTTCGTCCATTAGTAAAACTTCTGGAGACATCGCAAGTGAGCGAGCAATGCAGAGTCGTTGTTGCTGTCCACCCGACAATGAGCCAGCGGGGGCATTAAGTCGATCTTTGACTTCATTCCAAATGCTGGCGCGGTTTAAACAACTCTCTACCAAGGAATCTTCATCCTTGATCCGGCGGTTATTTAAGCGAAGGCCTGCCAGAACATTACCCTTGATCGTCATAGTGGGAAATGGGTTTGGTTTTTGAAACACCATGCCAACGCGCAGCCGAATGCTGACTGGATCAACACCGGGAGCATAAATATCTTCGTTATCCAGGTAAACCGAGCCTGCGAGGCCAGCACCTGGTATCAATTCATGCATGCGGTTTAGAGTTCGAATAAATGTCGACTTACCACAACCAGAAGGGCCGATTAAAGCCGTAACTGAATTTGTTGGGAACTGCAGTGATACATCAGACAAAACGTGTCGATCCTTGAACCAAACATGTATATTTCGCGATTCAAGATGACTCTCTGCATCCAAAATAGCAATGTTTGCATTCTGTACCTTTGTAGCCATTGAGTCTTCTCCTAATATCGTCATTTTCGAATTTCTCTCTATTTAACTTTCTTTGATGTCAACGCACGCGTCGCACCAAAAATCAAACCAACAACTGCTAGCAGCAAGAATGCGGCGCCCCATGCACGCGAGCGCCCAGTATCAAATCCCGCAGTCAAGTTTGCAAAAATAAATGTCGGAAGTGTAGCTAGGTCTCCAGAAAAGGGATTAAAGCTAGTTTCAGACATAAGACGCGTCGTTAAAATCAGGGGTGCGGTTTCGCCAACGATTCTTGCTACCCCCAAAAGAACTGCGGTGATCAATCCAGCCTTTGCAGTGGGCATGATTACCTGAAAAAAAGTCCTTCGTTGTGGCGCTCCCAGAGCGAGCGCTGCGGATCTAAGATCCCCAGGAACTAGCTTCAGAACTTCCTCAGACATCCGAACAACAGTTGGAAGCATAAGTAAAGCCAGAGCCATAGAGCCTAGCCACCCCGATAAATTCGCAGTCCCAGTTGCAATAAACAGCGCATAAACAAAAAGGCCGGCAACGATAGAAGGCAAGCCGCTCATTGACTGAGCTAAGAAGCGAACCGGACCTTTCAGCCGTCCTCTGGTCTCAGTTAAATAGACAGCAACCGCAAGACCGAGAGGCACTGCAATCAATGTTGCAAGTCCGACGACGAGTAGGGATCCGATTAGAGCATGTCCAGCGCCACCATAATCTAGCGACGTAGTTGGTGTGATGTAAACGTTGTTCTGGTAGATGAAATGGGGACTAACTGCTTTTAGACCCCATTTAACTATGGAAAATAAAATTGATCCAAGCATGCTAATTACAAAAAATACTGCAAAGTAAACGAAGACGCTCAGTTGCGAATCAGCAACTCCTCTGCGTCCTCTTGTAACAATCGCCGCAATTGCCGCAGCTAATAGTTGAACGGGTAGAAACACTGTTAGTAGCACTCCTGCCCCGGAGAGCTTGGAGATGTTTAGAACTACCAAAAAGAGAAGTATGGGAAATATCGAGGCCAAACCAATTATTAAACTAAAGTTTGACGATCTCTTATTCCATGGTGTCGCATCTGTTGGTCGGTCCAATAATTGAAGTTGGCTTTCACTCATGACGCCATTCGCCTCTCTGCACGTTGCACGATAGAAGTGGCGATCATATTTACGACTAGTGTCAGAACAAACAAGACAACTCCTGCTGCCATCAATGCGTTAAGTTCTTCAGGCGTTGCCTCACCGAATTTTGCAATGATCAACGAGGCAACGTTGCCGCCTTTCGGTTGTAAAATATGAAATAAGTTAACCTCAAAGACCAAGTTCAAAACGAAGAAAATTGCTACGGTTTCACCGAGTGCGCGCCCTAATCCCAGGAGTATTCCGCCAAGAATTCCGCTCTTTGCGTTGGGAACAATAATTCTGCGCATAGTAGAAAAACTTGTGCTGCCTAATGCGGTCGCTGCTGAAATAAGATCCTTATCAACTCTTCCCATAACCTCACGACTAACAGAGGTGATGATTGGAATGATCATTACTGCAATCGTCCAAGCAGCGATAAATGGTGCACCTTCGGCATTGCTGAATTCATTTCGAAATATCGGAATAAATGAAAGCGTGTTTGAAAGCGATTGTGACCAAGTCGCTGCAACCGGTGAGAGGACAAAAATACCCCAAATTCCGACAACCACCGAAGGCAAGGCAGCTAATAAGTCAACTAGAGAGGTAGCGATTCGCGCGAGTCTTGGTGGGGCCACAAATTCAATGAAAAATGCAACTGCGATGGAGGCCGGCACCGCAATGATTAGACCTAAAAGCGAAACCACGATAGTTCCGACTAGCATCGGCCAAATTTGAAACGTGCCACCTTCTGTTGTGTTATCCCAAGTGGATCCTGTCACGAAGGAAATCCCCTGCTGTGAAAATGTTGACCAGGATTTAATGCTCAAATAAACGAGTACCGCGAGCACTAGGAACATAGTAAAAATCGCAGCTGCAGTTGAAATTGCAAAAAATGCCCGATCGCCTTTTGCGACTTGTCGGGTATTCATTGGAGTGCGCTGGATATCTAAACTCACTATCAAAGAGTAGAAAGTAAAGGGATATAGCAAGTTCAAACTAGGTGAACAAAGGGTAAACGAAAGAAGAACTCTTTATGCCTCGAAGCGATAACCCAAGCCACGAACTGTTGTTAAGTGCACCGGATTTGCCGGATCAGGCTCAATTTTGGATCGAATTCTTTTGACATGTACGTCAAGAGTTTTTCCATCACCCACATAATTCGAGCCCCAGACTCGATCCATCAATTGGCCACGAGTCAGTACCCTTCCCGAATTTCGCATTAAGAATTCGAGTAACTCAAATTCTTTTAATGGCATCGAAACTGCTTCGCCATTTACAGAAAGGGCGTGGCGCTCGACATCCATCCGAATGGGTCCAACCTCTACTGCTCCAACAAAGTCATTTTCCATCTCGCCACCCCGGCGAAGTACCGCTTTGATTCGAGCCAATAATTCCCTGGTTGAAAACGGCTTAGTTACGTAGTCATCTGCGCCTAACTCAAGGCCGACTACTTTATCTATTTCAGTATCTTTTGCAGTCAGCATGATCACTGGCGTATTCGATTTGGTGCGAATGTACTTGCACACTTCTGTTCCAGATACTTCTGGCAACATTAAATCAAGGAGTACCAAGTCTGGGTTCATTGAGTCAAACAACTTCATGCCTTCCGCGCCGTTGGGCGCCAAGATCACATCAAAACCCTCGCGCGACAGCATGAATTTAAGCGCATCACGAAATGATTCTTCATCTTCGATGACCAGTACTAGTGTCATTTAACTTTTACCTCCGTTGGAGTAACGGCACCATTTAGGTACACAGGGAAACGTAAAGTGAATGTTGAACCTTGACCCACTTTCGACCAAACAACACAATCACCACCATGGTTTGCACAGACATGCTTAACAATTGATAAGCCCAGGCCAGTGCCTCCAGTATCTCGAGATCGCGCTGGGTCAACTCGATAAAACCTCTCAAAAATTCGACTTAGATCTGCTTCCAGAATTCCTGGTCCCTGATCGGTTACCGAGATTTCGATCATGTCATCATTCCTCCGTGCACCTACGCCAACCCGAGTGTTGTTTGGAGAATACTTAATTGCATTTGAAAGTAAGTTATTAAGAGCAACGTTTAATTGATCTTCATCACCAAAAATTTGACCGACATTAATGTCATCTGCAACCACTACGTCAATACCTTTTTGTTCAGCCGAAATCTTCGTAGAATCTACTGCTTCATTAATAATGTTGGATACTTCCACTGGTGCTGAATTTCGAAGCGGCGCGTCACCTTGAACCTGGGACAAAGCAACCAAGTCAGAGATCATTGCAGTTAAGCGCTTAACTTCGATTTGCATCCTCGAAGTAAAATGGCGAACTTGTTCAATGTCTGTGTCTGCGGCTTGAATTGCCTCAGCTAGTAACGAAAGTGCGCCTACCGGGGTCTTCAATTCATGAGAAACATTTGCCACGAAATCCCGACGGACATCATTTAATCTGCGTTCTTCGCTTAAGTCTTGGGCAATCACAAGGCTTAAGTTTTCATCAATTGGCGAGACTTGAAGTCGCGCTTCCCACTCGCCTAAACGAGAACCATTGCGGCTAATAGTTACGTCGCGAGTTTGGGTTTTTCGCAGTCTCTGCACTTCCCGATTTAGTGCCTTAAGTTCCAATGGACCGATTCGATCATTTGCAACTAATCCCATGGCAACACAATTTCCACTTGCGGCAAGCACGTGATCGAAATCATCGACGATTGCGGCCGCATCTGGTAAGACGTCAAGAATTTCGCTGAGTGCAGCAACGCGTTGTGCTTGTTGCGAATTTGTTGAGGTAACTACGGCCTTGTGTTTCTGACGCGACGCGATCCTCACCTTCTAAGGATAGATTCTTTTCCACCTCTGTTAGTACAAGGAGGATTTTTGTCGCTGAATGTTAACCCCGATGTTGCCTAATGTTTCACTGATCGCCTCGATTATCGGTTTAAAACAACGCTGATGTTGGCCTATTCCTATTACACTTGGTAGCATGCGCGAATCTTATGAAACTGAACTAGCTCAAATCGACATCACCCTGGTAGCCATGGCTGACCTGGTAGGTACTGCGATTCGAAATGCTACTGATGCCCTACTGGCGGACGACTTGAGCATGGCTGAAATCGTAATTGCTGGCGATGCCGGAATCAATAAGTTGAATAGTGATGTCGAAGAGATTTCGCTATTGATAGCGGCTCTACAAGCTCCGATGGCTACCGATCTGCGGCTAGTAATGGGCTCAATTCGCATATCGAGCTCACTTGAACGTATGGGTGATCTCGCAGTGCACATTGCAAAGCAAGTTCGCTTGCGATACCCAAGTCCATCGATTCCTGCCGAACTTAGTGAAACATTCAGAAAAATGGGTATGGCAGCGAGTAAAATCGTCGAGCAAACAGGTGAAGTAATCGCAACTCGTAACACTGGCCTGGCAGATGAAATGAATAAATACGATGACATTCTCGATAATTTGCATCGAGAATTGTTCACCGTGGTGCTTTCTGATGACTGGACCCACGGAGTTGAAGCGGCAATCGACGTGACTTTGCTTTCGCGCTTCTACGAGCGTTTTGGCGATCACGCGGTCTCGGTTGCCCGTCGAATAATCCAAATTGTGACTGGCGAACCTTACGCTAAATAGGAATTTATTCCTCGAGTGTCAAAGTTTGGCGCTTTTCGCTAAATTAGTTACAGATTCACATGGTAACTAACCTCTCTAATCCGCAGTCTCCTGAAATACGGCGAATCGCAATTTTGTCCGTACACACTTCACCGCTGCACCAACCTGGAACTGGCGATTCTGGTGGCATGAATGTTTACGTTGCCGAAACCGCAAAACGCATCGCATCCCGAGGAATTGAAGTAGAAATCTTTACTCGCGCAACATCATTAACGGAGCCAGAAACAACGCAACTTGCAAGTGGTGTTTTAGTACGGCACATTCCAGCAGGACCATTTGAGGGTTTACGAAAAGAAGATTTACCTGCTCAGCTTTGTGCGGTAACTGCCGGCGTACTTCGCGCCGAGGCTGCAAAAAATGAGGGTTTCTATGACTTGATTCATAGTCATTACTGGCTATCAGGCCAGGTTGGTTGGATTGCGCAAGAACGTTGGGGTGTGCCATTGGTTCACACCATGCACACTATGGCCAGAGTAAAAAATTTAACTCTGGCAAAAGGCGATTCACCTGAGCCAGCGATCCGCGAAATTGGCGAAGAGCAAGTCGTGAGTGCGGCTGATCGACTTGTTGCTAACACCCATGCCGAAGCCAAGGAACTAATTGAGCTCTATCACGCCGATCCTAAGCGCGTTCGAGTTGTTCACCCTGGTGTGGATCTCGACAAGTTTATTCCTGGCGACAAGGCCGAAGCGCGCAAGGATCTTGGGATTGCTAACGATGCAGTTGTCTTGCTTTTTGTGGGCAGAATCCAGCCACTTAAAGCGCCAGATATTTTGATTAAAGCTGCCGCAGAAATTCTGAAGCAATCTCCGCAGTTAAGGAGTCGGCTGCTCGTTGCAATTTGTGGCGGACCATCAGGAAGTGGGCTAGATCACCCCGATTCACTCGTTGAATTAGCAACAAATTTAGGCATCTCTGATGTTGTCAAGTTTGTGCCTCCAACAAGTCGTGCTGAATTAGTTAAATGGTTCCAAGCGGCAACTTTATGTGCGGTGCCCTCGTACAGCGAATCTTTTGGATTGGTTGCAATTGAAGCGCAAGCGTGTGGCATCCCCGTTATTGCCGCGCGAGTTGGCGGCTTACCAACTGCAGTTCGTGACGGCATAAGCGGCGTACTTGTAGATGGACATGATGAGAGGGATTGGGCCCGAGAAATTCTTCGAGTAACAATTGATGAGAATTTACAATCAAAATTGTCCGCTGGAGCAATTGATCACGCCAGCCACTTTGGCTGGGAAGATACGACTGAAAAACTTATCGCTGTTTACAATGAAGCTGTTACATCTTCGCGAGCAAGGATTGGAGCCTAATGCTCTCGCTTGCGCAAGTCACCGCATACCTTAAGGAACAAGACCTTAATTTTGAATTTGCTGGTGATAAGACTGTCGTAGTCTCTTTACCTGGCACTAACAAGCAATTTGTAAATGTCGCGATGACATTGGGCGATTCAGTATTCAAGATTGAAAGCTTTGTGGCGCGAAATCCGGATGAAAACCATGAGGTGGTCTATCGGTGGATCTTGGAGCAAAATCGAAAACTATTGGTGATTAATTACTGCCTAGACCATCTTGGAGACATCTACTTATCTGGCGTTTTACCAATGGCGACTTTGAATCTTGACCAAATAGATCAATTGCTCGGAGTGATGTTGCAAACCAGTGACAACTCCTTTAACGTACTTCTCGAACTTGGATTTAAGTCTGCAATTGAACGGGAATGGGCTTGGCGCACAAGTAAAGGTATGGATTTAGCAAATTTGAAGGCCTTTGCCCATTTATTTACAAACCCAGAGGAGAATTAATTCATGAGTAATCACACTTTAATTCTGCTTCGACATGGCGAGAGCCAGTGGAATGAAAAAAATCTTTTCACGGGGTGGGTAGATGTTGATTTAAGTGCCAAAGGTTTAGCGGAAGCCCATCGCGCTGGCGAATTACTCACAGAGCACAACTTGTTGCCGAATGTTTTGCATACTTCATTGCTTCGACGAGCCATAACTACCGCAAACATCGCACTCGATGTATCCGACCGGCACTGGATTCCAGTTCATCGCACTTGGCGGTTAAACGAAAGACACTATGGCGCGCTTCAGGGTAAAGATAAAGCCCAGACTTTAGCTGAATATGGCGAAGCACAATTTATGCTGTGGCGTAGATCGTTTGACACGCCGCCGCCCGCAATTGATCCAGCGAATGAATTTGCCCAGACGGACGACCCACGATATTCAAATTTGGGAACTGCTTTACCAAGCACTGAATGTTTAGCAGATGTTGTTGATCGAATGATTCCGTATTGGGAATCAAACATCGTTCCTGATTTGCAATCTGGCAAGACAGTAATGGTGGTTGCACATGGCAATTCCCTGCGGGCCTTAGTTAAACATCTTGATGGCATCAGTGATTCTGAAATTGCAGAATTAAATATTCCAACAGGAATACCGTTGGTTTATGAATTAGACTCTTCTCTCAAACCAATTAATGCTGGCGGAAAATATTTAGATCCACAAGCTGCTGTTAATGCTGCGGCGGCTGTTGCAAACCAAGGGAAACACTAAATAGATTTTGGCACTTAGTTAGAACTGAAGAAATTACTGCCGGCCTGTCATTTCAGCTATCTTTGGCCTAGTGTCTGCTAGGTGAACTGCGCAAGCAATCAAACCGATTACGCCGGTAAATCCCCAAGCTCCAAAAAGTAAGTGTCCTAAAACACTGCCCAATGAAATCGCAATCCAGATATTCTTAGTTTGTCGATTTAGAAATGGAAACGCTTCAGCAGGTGCCTTTAAAATATCTGACAGCGCCCAAGCTTTTATGCCAAGGGAAATATATCCGGCTAAAAGCCAAATTAGATTTACTGTCTCGCTCATGTAACTACCTATCTATTGATTACTAAAATCCTAATTGAATTTCCTGCAAACGTGTTCCGCCATAGCCAGGGCGCTTGTCCAAGCGGGGGATACTGCATTTAGCAGGTGTGTAGATTTATCATCACCGCGAACAACAAAGTCCATTTCTAACTTTTTATTCTTTACATCGAGTAGTTGTGCTCTAATTCCTGGTTTACCTCGCTCCCTAAAGTCCTGAATGCGAACACTAGGTACCAAGGCTTTCGCTTGTTTTACAAGATTTCGTTGCAGGTACTTTGGCAATTCTGACTTAATCAGATCAACTACGTCATGATGATTGCTTGTTAGAAATTTTGGATAAATCCCTACGATTTCTAGAATTTCTTTTGGGTTTAGGCCACCAAAGCCGGAGTAGCTCTCCCGCGAAAAAATTGGAATTGCAGTTGGCCCAATTTTTGCCCTGCCATCAACTGTGACAGTTAGGTGCACGCCCAGAAAGGGGTTTCGCGCATCGGGAACTGGATAGACATGGCGTTGTAATTTTCCTGGTGCCCAATTTCCGTACCAATACAAACCCTTGAACGGCAGCATTACATAATCGTCACAAAATCCAAATTGCTTAGCCACTTTGTCTGCATATAAACCAGCAGTATTTATCGCGTGTCCAATAATGTAATTTTGCGAATCAGTAGTTATCCGTTGATCCGTGGCCTTGGTTACTTTATGGCCGAGCTTTAGAACGGTTCCCTCTCGAACTACTTTGGCTGCAAGCGCTTTTGTCACTTCAAGTGGATTTGCTACCGCAGTATTCGGCGACCAAAGTGCGGCTTGAACTGTTCGTGCCAACGGCTCGAACTCTGCAAGTTGCTCCGCAGAAATCAATTCGGTGGAAACGCCATTTGCGTTTCCACGTCGATGCAACTCCTGTAGCGCAGGAATTTGAGATTCATTTTGCGTGACAACTACTTTTCCAGTTGTTTTTACCGCAACACCTTCATGTGCGCAGAAATCTCGCAACATTTGATTGCCATCTCGCGTCAATTGGGCCTTTAAAGTATCGGGCGAGTAATAAAATCCCGCATGCAAAACTCCACTGTTACGCCCGCTGGCATGGCGACCAATCGAATCTTCTTTATCAAACACCGCGATAGTGGCATTGGGGTGCAGCTCGCGCACCCGATTTGCCATGGCCAAGCCAACTATGCCAGCGCCGATTACTCCAAAGTCGAAACTCTCAGGTGGCATTGCGGAACTAGTTAATCTGCTGCTCCGGCTGAACCAACAACCTCAATCTCGATGTCAGAAAGCTCGCCCTTGAATTCGCCACGCATGTTGAACTTGGCGTCTTCGCCTTCTCCCTCAACATCAACAATGACAATTTCACCTGGCTTGAGATCTCCAAATAGCATCTTCTCGCTCATTGGATCTTCAATCTCACGCTGAATTGTGCGACGCAGTGGGCGTGCTCCAAGAACTGGGTCATAACCTCGCTTAGCAAGTAGCGCTTTTGCTGCAGATGTTAATTCGATTGCCATGTCTTTGTCCTTAAGACGAAGATCAAGCTTTGCGATCATCAAATCAACAATCTCGACAATCTCAGCTTCGCTTAACTGATGGAAGACAATGATGTCATCGATTCGGTTCAGGAATTCTGGACGGAAATGCGTCTTTAACTCGTCATTAACCTTGGCCTTCATTCGATCATAAGAAGTGGTTGTGTCGTTGCCATCCGCAAATCCTAGGCTTACACCCTTTGCGATGTCGCGCGTGCCAAGGTTTGTCGTCATGATGATTACGGTGTTCTTGAAATCAACGACTCGACCTTGCGCATCAGTTAAGCGACCATCTTCCAGAATCTGCAAAAGTGAGTTGAAGATATCTGGGTGTGCCTTTTCTACCTCATCAAAAAGCACAACACTGAACGGCTTGCGCCTGACCTTTTCTGTTAACTGGCCGCCTTCTTCGTAGCCAACAAATCCTGGCGGCGAACCAAATAGTCGCGAAACCGTATGGCGCTCCGAGTATTCGGACATGTCGAGTTGAATTAGTGAATCTTCATCACCAAATAGGAACTCAGCAAGTG
>Ga0114967_10001197_pt1 | contig 21679 bp, 17 predicted proteins | sample M_130628_MF_Meta_FD_92639 | JGI IMG/M metagenome (GOLD analysis project Ga0114967, IMG submission 92639) | Freshwater microbial communities from Lake Montjoie, Canada to study carbon cycling - M_130628_MF_MetaG | ecosystem: Environmental > Aquatic > Freshwater > Lake | place: Lake Montjoie... | reverse complement strand
GGTGTTCTCTACGGCGTACTTTACCCGGGTGACAGGAGAGAAGATGGAATCAATCGCAATGAGTCCGATGGGTTGCTCGGGACGCTTATTGGCGTCACCAGAGGCGAATCCGCGGCCGACGCGGACTTCGAGTTCGGCGTCAAACTTGATCTTTTTGTCCAAAGTGCAGATCAGTTGATCCTTGTTGACGACTTCGCACTGGGCGGAATCTTGAATATCACCTGCGGTGATGGCGCCTTCTTTGTTGACGGAAATTGTGAGATTGCGGATGTCGTGATCGTGGGCCTTGAACTTCACCTTTTTGAGGTTGAGAATGATGTCTGTAACATCCTCAACGACGTGTGGAAGGGTTTGGAATTCGTGGTGGGCACCTTGGATTTTGACAGCGGTGATGGCTGCGCCCTCAAGGGAGGAAAGCAGCACTCGACGGAGCGAGTTGCCAACCGTGTGACCGTACCCGGCCTCAAAGGGTTCCGCGATGAAGCGCGCGTAAGTATCTGTGCGCGAAGCCTCATCTTTGACAAGGGAGGACGGCATTTCAAATCGACCGAGACGAACTGGCATATAATAGAGGGCCGCTTGAGCGGCTTTGGGTTCTGAATTCACCGGGTTTCCCTTGGCGCAGATGGCGGATAGACTAAAGTCAGCCGCCCAAGGACCAACGGTGAAGGATTAAGGATGCGCTTACTAAATGGGTCGGTTAGCCAAGGGAGAGAAGGTCCGTTGGGCAAGTAAAAAGTGAGGCAAAACTATTCTTGGTGAGTGTTCAGTCGGTGAAACACTGCCTAGTGGGATTCTAGAGGGATTGGCAGAACTCCTCGATCCGGTCCAAGCCCTTCTTGATGATGTCCAAGCCCGTGGCGTAAGAGAGGCGAATGGTGCGGTCATCGCCGAAGGCGACGCCGGGCACTACTGCTACATGGTGTTTGGAGAGAAGGCGCTCTGCAAAGTTGCTAGAGTTCAGTCCAAATTGGGAGATATTCGCTAAGATGTAGAAGGCGCCTTTAGGTTCGACAACAGTGATGCGGGGGATTGAAAGAAGGCGCTGAAGCATATATTGGCGACGCAGGTCAAATTCTTGGCGCATTTCCTCCACCTGAGTTTGGTCGCCCTTGATAGCGGCCAGACCGCCTTGTTGAGCGAAGGAACAAGGGTTGGAGGTGGAGTGGCTTTGGATGGCGTCGATTGCTTTTGCGACGGCCTCTGGAGCGCCAAGGTAGCCGAGGCGCCATCCAGTCATGGCGTAGGCTTTCGAGAAACCATTGACGGTGATGGTGAGGTCGTAGGCAGTCTTGGAAAGGGAGGCGATAGAAACATGCTCCGCGCCATCGTAAGTGAGCTTTTCGTAGATCTCATCAGAGAGAATACAGATGTCTTCCTCTGCGGCGATTTCCACGAGTGCCTCGAGTTCGGCTTTAGAATAAACTGAGCCGGTCGGATTGCCTGGGGAGTTGATGATGACCATTTTGGTGCGTGGGGTCATCGCATCTTCGAAGTCCTCTGGGGTCATTTTCCAGTGATTCGCTTCGGTAGTTTGGACGATAACGGGTTCGGCCCCTGCAAGGCGCACCATTTCCGGGTAAGAGAGCCAGTAGGGAGCTGGGATGATGACTTCATCACCAGGTTGGCAAACGGCGAGAATCGCGTTGTAGCAGGAGTGTTTGGCGCCGTTGGAAACGATGATCTGCGAAGGCTTATAATCGATATGATTATCGTGCTTGAATTTATCTGCGAGGGCCTGACGTAATTCCGGGATGCCGCTTGAGGGCGTGTACTTGGTAAAGCCTCCGTCGAGGGAGGCCATGGCCGCAGCCTTGATGTGCTCTGGGGTGTCGCAATCTGGCTCGCCAGCGCCGAAGCTGCAGACGTCAAGGCCTTCTGCTTTCATCGCTTTGGCTTTTGAGTCGATGGACAGGGTCAGGGAAGGGGTGAGGATAGTGGCGCGATGAGCGAGTTCCATGGCAAGATATGAGTAAGGGGCGGTTAGGAGAGTGGTGAAAGGGATTTCCGGAGCGATTAGAGTGAAGAATGGCTCATCGGGGCTAGTGTGAGAACCAATCTTCCACTAGAGATTTGAAGTTGTTTTCAGAGACTCCGATGATGGCCATTTCACGGGCCGCATTTTCCGCGGAGTCAGATGCGTGAGCGGCGTTGATCATCATGGTCTTGCCGAACTCACGGCGGATGGATCCCGGAGGCGCCTTGGCGGGGTCTGTTGGTCCGAGAACTTCGCGGGTTTTGCGCACGGCATCAGCACCTTGATAAACGAGGGCTATGCATTTTTCTGTGCCCGGAGAGTTACGGAGTTCCTGCGGGCAGTCGCTGGGTTTGCGTCCGGCCATGAACTTGACAATTTGTTCCCAGTTTTCGCGACCATTAATGGGGCCGAGTACCTCACCTAATTTGGCGCGGGTTTCGGAGCTAATGGGAAGCCCGAATTCCGCCTCGAGTGCCTTGGCCGCTTGGTTGCCAACCGGTTCTTTGAGCTTTTCTTGGAGGACTTCTAGAACTGGGCCGTAAAACTGTTCGGCCTGAGCGACGCTCATCCGGTGAACCTTGAAGCCGACGATGTAGAGGCCGGAACGTGAAAAAACATCCATCACGCAGCCAGGACGGGTGCTGGGTTCGCGGAAATTGTCTGGCTTGATGAGCACCAGAGTCTTCTCGACGTTTTCACCCGGTGCGAAATGGACCGCGGACTCCATGATTCCGCCATCTTTATCGGAATATTGGGCCCAGAGTAAAAGGTCGTGCTTTGCGGTTTCTACATCCCTGGGAGCAAGCGCGGCAGGCTCGAAGTATGTCACCGAGCCATCTTTGTCCGTAATGTAATCCCCAAAGGTCTCGCGAATTGTATGTCCTACGGGGTCATCGTGAAGAATGTGACCGACGGCTCCTCTGATTTTTTCGACAGCATTATCGCCTTTGAAAACAAGCATCAGGACTCGCGGATGGTAGTCCGAGTTAGGAGAAAAATTGGTGAGGACGTAATCCTTGAGGAGTTCTTGTACCCCGCGGTGAGAAGGGCTGTCTGAGGTGACAAGAGTGTCGGCAAAAGCTTCAACTAGGGCCTTGCTCGGGGCGAAAATGCGGGCTGCCACCAATTCCAGAGCTGTCCGCGAGATCAGTCGTGATAAGATCGCTCCTGTCCGCGATTTGCGGATGGAGTAAGGGGTGACGAGGACGTAGGAAAGTTCTTCGGACATAGACAAAAAGGGCCCGCTGAAGAGCTCTGCGAGTCACGCATCGCTCAGCACCACTTGGTGTTGTGGAGAACGTTGTTGAACTCGATTAAGCTCTGGGCAGGCGGAATGAGAGATTTCAGAGAGTGGGTGCTCCCTGATTTCTGGGGTCGGGAATCTAGTGTCCGCCGCTTCGATACGTCAACGGATTTTTAGGCCAAAATGGTGTATGGAGGCCGCTGCGCTGTCTCCCACGGGAGGATGTTTTCAAAAGATCCAGCACCATTGAGCAACTGGGTACTGGTGGTCCAGCCGAGTTCCTTTGGTGTATGTTTTCCAAGTAAAGCGGAGCTCTCGAGCGCAGGCCTTGGTCCTTTGTGGGAAGAACTTGGGGTAGGCAGGCGTAGCCGGCCGGTTTGTTAGAGAATATCCGGGCTGTTGAGCAATTCGGCGATTCGGCTCACGAGTCGTCCCGCTCCCCCTCCATCGAGAACTCGGTGATCGAACGAAAGAGTGAATTGCGCTTCGGTGGCAGGCTGGAAGGTGGAAGACTCCGCATGCCAACGGGGCACCACGCGTCCGGCCCCCATGCCAAGAACCAATGTTTGTTCTGGAAGCGGGATCGGGGTGGCCCATTCCAGTCCAAAAGTCCCGAAATTTGTCACAGTAGCGATGGAACCGCCCGTAGCATCGGGAGGGAGGCGACGGCGTCGGGCAAGATCGACCAAGTCGTTGTAGCGCACGAGTAACTCCGACAAAGGCGTCCGGTCAGCATTGCGCAAGACCGGTACCAGGACGCCATCTTCCGCCTCAACAGCAAAGCCGACGTCGATGGAGCGCGGGTGCACGATTTTATCTCCGATAAGGCGTCCGGCGAGGGCGCTATTTTCCCCAAGGGCGAGGGCAAGGGCGCGCAAGGCGTACAATGCGGGGCCGGGTTTGGGGTCGCAAGTTTTGCGATGGGACAGCATGGAGTCGATGCCGACGGGCATGCCTACGGTAGCCAGAGGCCGGGTCCAAGAGCGGCGCATGGCATCGGCGACAGCGACGCGCATCGAGGAGGCTTGGGAGAGTTTTTGCTGATCCAACTGTGAGAGGAACTTTTCAAAGTCTTCGATGGTGAGTCGTCCTGCCGCGCCGCTGCCTGCAATGCCGGCGAGATCTGCGGCGTGCAGGCCAAGTTCAGCCATGCGGGCTTTGAGTCTTGGGGAGAGAAAGCTCATGCCTGAGGCGTGGGCTGGAACAGGGAGTCCCCTTAGAGTCGGAGCCACGCCGGAGGACTGATGGCCAGTGAGGCCCCGCACAAAGGAAGTCGCCTCATCCGCTGGAGAGTAGCCGTGCGGCAGAGATTCCCTGTGTTCCATCTCTGGTGTGGCTGGGACGTCAAGTCCGAGGCGGTGCGCTTCTTCCTCGGAGCATTCAACATAACCCAGCGTGTCGCCGACAGCGTAACTCTGTTGCAACTGGGCGGACCACTCAACCAATCGCCCCGAACAAGGGGAGGTGACGCCCATGGTCGCCTTTTGGGTCTCGACCTCCAACAGGTCCTGATCCACGGCAACTTCCTCACCTGCTTGAAAGTTGAACGCTACAATGGTGGCCTCTGCTATGGACTCGCCCAACTGGGGCATGACGATTGGGATGCGTGGCATAACGAAAAATAGGGAAACAATCGGATGAGCGAACTAACTGCGCAGCAGAACTCTGAGCGAATCGGCAATGCTACGGGCCGTGGGGCGATGAGTTCCCCAAAGGTTGGGATGGTAGGGAACGGGCGTGTCCTTACTGTTAATTCGCATGGGAGGAGCGTCGAGCAAGTTGAACCCCTCTGCTGCGACACGGGCGAGGATTTCTGCCGTCACCCCGCCCCACGGCCAAGCTTCGCCGACTGCAAGGATACGGCCCGTGCGGGCGACGGAGGCGAGAACGGTGTCGGTATCCAGTGGTTTAATGGTGCGCAGGTCTATCACTTCGATTTCCCAGCCTTCGGTGGCAAGTTCGTCGGCTGCGGCTAGGGACTCATGCACCATTGCGCTGTAGGTAACTACCGTGGCATCTCGACCGGCCCGGGCGACGCGCGCTTTGCCTGCAGGAAGGGCTTCCTTGGGAAGCGTGTCTGCTTTGAGGTGATAGTAGAGGTATTTGTGTTCGCAGAATATGACTGGATCATCGATGGCAACCGCCTCCAAAAGCATGGCATAAGCATCCTCAACGGTGGCGGGAGTCATCAGGATCAGCCCGGGATAGTGGGCGTAAAGAGCCTCTAAATTTTGGGAATGAAATGGACCGCTGCCAGGAGTGCCGCCGCTTGGGAGGCGCACCGTGATGGGGCAGGGGAGGCCCGTGCGCCAAAACATGGTGGCCGCTTGGTTGACGATTTGGTTGAAGCCGACCGTGGAGAAGTCGGCGAACTGCATCTCCACGATGGGGCGCATCCCTTGAAGCGCGGCACCGATGGCCGAACCGACCATGGCGTCTTCGCTAATGGGCGAGTCTAGGACGCGGCCGGGGAAGCTCTGGGCAAGGGATTTAGTAGCCTTGAAAGCGCCGCCGAAAGCACCAACATCCTGACCATAGATGTAGACGCGCGGATCGTTTTCGAGAGCTTGGCGTTGCGCTTCGCGGATGGCTTCGAGATAGGTAATCAAGAGGGTGGAAGGTGGGCCGGTTTCAATATTGGCCTATGGGGCGGCCTGTGGGAAGAACTGGTGAAATCAACGGCCTAGTGATGGAGCGTGGGTTGGGGCGGGTTGCCTTCGAGCAGGTGGCGACTGGCTAAGGCGCACCAATCTTCTTTGGCTGGGTCCGGTGCGGGCTCTCGCAGGCTGTGCGCGACGGCTTCTTCTACAAGGGATTGGGAGTCTCTATGCCAGAGGTCGAACATCGAAGCGTCGGCCCATTTTTGGGCGAGCATATGATTTTGGGCGACTTCCATGCAGTCGCGTCCCAGTTGGAGTTCTTTAAAATGCTGGGAAATATAATGGGCATCGTCGTGTTCGCCGTGGCCGGCGAGGCGCAAGTTGGAGGCAATGACGAGTTGCGGGCCCTCTCCCTCGCGCGCCGCTGCGACGGCTCCACCAATGATTTCTAAACAGGCGCTCAGGTCGGTGCCATCGACGGAATGGCCTTTCACGCCGTAGCCGATCGCTTTATCGATCAAATCATTGCACGCAAATTGCCGATGGGTCGGAGTCGAGTAAGCGTATTGATTGTTGGTGATGACCAGAATCAACGGGAGTTTCTCCACCGCAGCCTGGTTCAGCGACTCGTGGAAGGCTCCCGTGGACGTTGCCCCTTCTCCGAGACAAGCTGCACCCACGGTGTTTTCCTTTTTTTGAAAGCGATGGGCCATGAGGATGCCGTTAACCACAGACACCATCGCACCTAAGTGCGAAATCATCGGAAGCAGCCCTTCCTTTGGGCGCCCACGGTGAACATTGCCATCTCGCCCGCGCATGGGACCGGAGCGCGCGCCGAGGTAAGTCAGAGTGAAGTCCAAAAGGCTCTCTCCAAAGGCAAGGCGGCCCGCCTGATCGCGAATAAGCGGCGCAAAAATGTCGCCGTCGCGCAGGGCCATACCGGTGGCAACGCTGATGGCCTCCTGACCTTTACCAAGAAAAACGCCTCCGGTGATTTTTCCACCACGGTAGAGGCTAGCGATTTTTTCTTCTGCAACGCGAGCAAGTAGCATCCAGCGGTACGCTCGCCGATAAGTCTCGGGGAATTCGACAGCGGTGCAGCTTGGGCGGGGCGCCTCGGCTAATCGGAACATGTCGTGCATTGTAAAGAGGGCCGTTGGTCGGGTGCAAGATCAGGTAAACGGGTATTTATCCTTGAGCGTGCTTTTGCTTAATCGCTTCTCGGCAACCAAGTGGAGATTTTTTTAAAAGTTTTCAGCCCATGAACAACTCGGCGCCCTCTCTCAAAAGCTTAGTCTAGCCCGCTTTTTCCATCACTGCGCCAGCCACTGGGCGGCGTCCGCAATGACGTGCCCTTTGGTTCCTTCGTTGCGGATTTCCAGCCAACCCGATTTGCCTGCTTCAAACCGGAAGTTTCCAAGCACCTGTGCCCCGTCGGGGCCCGAGGGCGGCTCCTGTTGGTTGACGTACACGGTCGTTTCGCCCTCAGCGTGATGGACTACAACGGGGACTTTATTCGCACGGTTCCCCATCGCGGTGTAGGTGATTGCCACTCTGTAGCGGCCCGCAGAGGCGAGCTCGGGGATGTATCGCGCTTTCTGGCGACCCTTCTCGGTGTCGCTATCATGGCGGTAACCCGTTCCGATGTAACCTGTCCCAGAGGCGCCGTCTGCACCGAAGCCTTCGAGTTGGGCCTTAGTGTCGTCAACCACGATGCCTGATAGCGTCATGTTTCCGCGGGCTTCTTTTGGATCTGGGATTAGATCCAGCACCTGTTTGTCCGCAAGCAACCGTGCTTTAAGTTTCTCCAAATTTATGGATTGAATGGTCGTTTTTTGTTCGATGGCCTGCACCGCAGCAGTCGCCGCGCTCTGTCCCATCACCATGAAAACCGGCTCCATCCGGATGCTTCCATACGCGATGTGGCTGGCGCTCAGACAAACCGGCACCAACAGGTTAGTGCATTCGGCAGCCTTTGGGTGAATACTCCTAAAGCTGATAGGATAAGGCTTGGTTGCGATCTGAATATCGCCCTCGTTACGGACAAAACCCTCTTTGCTTACGTACCGCTGCACATGGTGCGAGTCCATGTTGTAGGCTCCCATGCCGACGCTGTCCTCGACGATCTCAGTGCGTTTGCAGTTCTTTTCCGTCATCACGTAGTCGCCAATCATCCGGCGTGCTTCCCGCACGTAAAGTTGCCTTGGCCAGTTGTCGTTGTCTGTGAACTCATCCTTGGCGAGGCCGAATTTGCGGTACGCTTCGCGCAGCTTTTCCGGGACACGCGGAGAGTTTGCGAGTGTCCAAAAAAGCCCCTTCTGCCAGTCCTCGTGAGCCTTCCAGATGCGCTCCCTAGTCGCATAATCGGCTTCCGGATAGTCCCAGTTCATGCCGATAAAATCCGAGCTGACCGCGAAATTGTTGTTGGTATCCGTCTTGCGGTTGGGCATTGCCACGGGATTCCAAGAGATGCGTGTATCTCCCGCTTCGGCATTGCGCAATGCCAGTTCGAACCATTGCGGGTCGTAGTGAGTGGGTTTCTCCCAGTCCCGCCGGTTTTCTGGGACGTCGGTAGTGCACATCCGGAAGTTGTAGGCTTGGATTTTTTGGTCGCCTGAGAATTCCAAGCCCGGACCCTCTGGATTGATTCCCGGCAAGAGACCGCTGGACGGATCCCCTTTGCGCACGTAGGGGTCCACCTGTTGGGTAAACTGGTGATGCTTTGCGCCTTCAGCCTGCACGCCGTTGATGCTCTCATTATAGACGCTGTTAGCCTCCCGGCCGACGTGGTAGGAGACGCCCGCCTTGGCCATCAAATCGCCTTCGTAGCTGGCGTCGATGTACATTTCCGCGGAGAAGGATATGCCGCTTTCCATCACGATCTCGGTGATTTGCGCTCCCGTTTTTTTGACGCCGTTCCTCAGATCCAACCGCTCGCCGTACACAACAGTGACTCGGTCCTTAACGCTCGCAAGCATCGCCTCGTAGACTGCGGACGCCGCCTTGGGCTCGAAAGTCCATTGGGCGGCTTCTGCTCCGGAGCTACGGGTGCGCGTTGTGAAATAGAGTTCTGGGGTCTCCTGCTTCCAGTTCTCCGGTTTTTTGTAATACTCCCTAATGGCTGTGTAAAAATCGAGAGAGAGGCCTCCAATGGCTTTTTTGTTGCCAATGTCTGTCGCGCCTAGTCCTCCGGTGGTGAGGCCCCCTAGGAAGTGCGAGGGCTCGATGAGGATCGCGTTTTTACCCATTCTGGCAGTTTGAATGGCCGCAGTAATTCCACCCGAACTGCCTCCGTAAATGACCACATCTGCCTTTTGGGCAGCAAAAGAGCACAGTGGGAAGGCAACGCAGAGCAGGGAGACTGTGAAAACACGCATGGCCCATGCTTGCAAGAGATCGTTAGGACGCAAGCGGCTAAATTTGTAACCAATGAATTCTAAGGATCTGACGCTTCGAATCCGTCATAGCGTTAGGCGTGGAAGGCGACGGAAAATTTCAGCGCGCAAAGTGCTTTCCTCGCTGCCCTAACCTCGGTTTGCTCTTTGCTATGGATTGGACCACTTGGATTCCCTCGGAGCGCGCGAACCTTTGTTTCATTATTAAGGGGGGCCGTGTGCTGCTCATTCACAAGAAGCGCGGTTTGGGGGCCGGAAAAATCAATGCGCCGGGGGGGAAATTGGAGCCGGGCGAGACTGGGTTGGAGGCTGCGATCAGAGAGACTCAGGAGGAGGTGGGCGTTACCCCTTTGCATCTGGAAGAGCGGGGGTTACTGCGGTTTCAATTTACGGATGGTTACTCATTGAGCTGCCTCGTTTTCGTGGCGCACGATTTGTTGGGGGAGCCGGTTTCGACTCCGGAAGCGGACCCCATTTGGGTGCCCGTGGACGAGGTGCCCTACACGGAAATGTGGGCCGATGACCGGGAATGGCTGCCGACGATTTTGGAAGGGGGCACTTTTACGGGCTCCTTTCTTTTTGACGGCGAGAGGATGGTGGAGAAGGACGTGCGATTACACGGTCCGTTTCAGGCGGGGCGGGGACGTTCCGCTTTGGTGGCTGGGTGCGGTTTTGTGGGGTTGGCGACGGCGCGCTTGTTGCATCAGGCGGGGTGGCGGGTCGTGGGTTGCACGCATTCGGAGGAGTCAGCGGCGGCGTTGTCGGGGGAAGCGTTTCCAGTGGTGGCGTGTGATATTTCACAGGAAGCGTCGGTGGAATCCGCTTTGGGTGGGATGCACGGGTTGGACTTGGTGCTCCACTGCGCGAGCTCGGGGAAGGGTGGCGCGGATGCGTATCGCCAAGTGTATTTGCGTGGCGCCCAGTTGCTGGGCGGAATTCTCGCGCCGCGAAATCTTATTTTCACCAGCAGCACTTCGGTTTACGCCCAAGTGGACGGGGAATGGGTGACAGAGGAAAGTCCCGCGGAACCCCCGCGCGAGACGGGGCAAATCCTGCTGGAAACGGAACGCTGGGTGCTCTCCCATGGCGGGTCGGTGGCGCGTCTGGCGGGTATTTATGGGCCCGGACGGTCCGTTTTGTTGCGCAAATTCTTTAGTCGGGAGGCCATTATTGAAGGGGACGGTCGGCGCTGGATTAACCAAATTCACCGCGACGACGCCGCCCGCGGACTGCTCCATCTTGCGGAAAGTCGTGCGCCCGGTTTGTTCAACTTGGGAGATAGTGTGCCCTTGGAGCAGCGAGCCTTGTACGAAGACCTTGCGCGACGCTTCAACCAACCGCTGCCTCCGGAAGGGCCAATCAATCTGGATCGCAAACGAGGTTGGACTCACAAACAAGTGAGCAATTCCAAGCTGCGGGCACTCGGCTGGATCCCGGCGTTCCCCTCGTTTTTAGATGCGGTAGAACTCGACCCGGGTCTGGTCGCCGGCGCCCGCAGCGAGTAGGCGGGGCGAGTTGGGCGATCGCAACTCCTTCGGAATTGCCTACGCCAATAACCCGATAACCGCAGTGTAGCCGTGAACAAAGTTTGCCCCGCAAACCGGACCAATCTCGCCATTACAGAACAGGCCTGTGGTGGGGATTTGCCCGAAATGACGTTGGAGGGCGAGTGCGTCGTGATCAGGGTTGCCGAACAGCCCCACGCCCCGGCCGCCACAGACGAAGACCAGTGCCGCGAAGGGGCGCACGCGCTCCCTGGCCTTTTGCGCCAGGAGATGATCGAGCTCCTCGTCCGCCGAATGCTTGTCCCTCAATTGAAATTGCAACGTCTGACCGACTCTCGGATAAGCCGCGAGCTCCACCGCTCCGGAGTCCGGGTCGGCTCCCAGAAGGTTACGAATCAGAAAGTCGCCCGTCTTAAAGTCGTCGACGTACTCGTTGACCGCGAGCCCGGCGAAGATGTTTCCCGCCGCGTGCGCTTTGTCCTCGGAGGTTAAAGATTCGAAGGATTCATTAAGCCGTTCGTAAGCCGGTAGCGAGCCGATGGAACTCACCACGTTTTCCTGCGCCCCCGTGATCGCGTGGGGTTCGCCAATCGGACGGCACCCCTGACTAACCACTGCGTGCAATTTTACTCCGCCTCGGAGCCCAATGAGAACTCCTGCATCCACTTCCTTGCGGTTATGGAAGACGAAAACGTCGTCCCCACGTTGGCCGCCGCTGAGTAGTCCTCCTAGCATCGGCACTTTAGGAAACGCCTCGGACCAAGTTCTCAACCAAGGTTCGGTCGCGATTTTCATCGGGTTGCCCAAAACGATCCAAACATCGGAATCCCTGCCCGTGGGAAACGCGTTTTTCCATTCCAGAGCCGTGAAGTTATCGGACTCGTCCTCCGTGAAAGCGCGGGCGCACAGCTTGGTTTCCGGCAGGGAGAGCAGTTGGATAGAGAAACCGGACGTGCCCTCGGCCTCCTTTCCGGTGCCCACGAGGCTTGTAGCACTGCCTCCGACTATGAGGGTTGCATGGGCATGAAGCTGAAGTAACTCCAGAAAGTCCGCCAAGTGCGGGCGGTAATCCGAGGTGACGAACGCGAAGACTACGCTGGGGTTTTGGCCAATTTCCTGAAGGCAACCCCGAGCGGCGTTGATGACAGCTTCCTCCGAAAAGGGCTCAAGGACGAGGCGAGAAGCAGCGGAGTTTGGCATGGGAAAGGATTTTGGGGCCTAAAGTGTTGGACGGGCTTTGTGCCAGGGCGTGGACTGCTCGTAGGCGTGGGCGATTTGGAATAGGTTAGCTTCTTCCAGCGGCTTGCCCAGAAGTTGTAACCCGATTGGGAGGGGGCGTCCATCCACTTGGGCGAAGCCGCACGGGAGGCTCAGGCCGGGGATCCCCGCGAGGTTCGTGGCGATGGTAAAAATATCGGCCAAATACATTTTCATCGGATCATCCGAGCGATCGCCGATTTTGAACGCGGTCTCCGGTGAGGTCGGACAAATCAGCGCATCCACCTTTTCAAACGCACGGTTGAAATCCTGTCTAATCAAGGTCCGCACCTTCTGCGCCCGAAGGTAATAAGCGTCGTAGTAGCCACTCGAAAGGACATACGTGCCTAGAATGATCCGGCGTTTGACCTCCTCCCCAAAGCCTTCCGAGCGCGAGCGAATATAAAGATCTTGCAGGTTGCGTACCTCCTCAGCGCGTCGACCGTACCGCACACCGTCGTAGCGCGCCAGATTCGCGGAGGCCTCAGCCGTCGCGATAATGTAGTACACCGCAACGGCGTATTCCGTGTGAGGAAGCGAAACTTCCACAATTTCTGCGCCCAAAGACTCGTATTGGCGGACCGCTGCCCGCACGGCGGCATCCACCTGCGGATCAATTCCTTCGATGAAATACTCCTTGGGCATCCCGATTTTGAGCCCCTTAATGTCGCGGCCCACCAAGCGGGTGAAGTCCTCCGCTGGCAGCTCCAAACTCGTGGAATCCTGCGGATCCCGTCCCGCCAAAACGCTAAGCATCCGTGCAGAGTCTTCTACCGTCTTGGTGAAGGGACCGATTTGGTCCAGCGAGGAGGCGAACGCAATGAGACCAAACCGCGAAACGCGCCCGTAGGTCGGCTTCATCCCGACGCAACCGCACAGGGCGGCCGGTTGGCGGATGGATCCGCCTGTGTCCGAACCTAGTGATGCAAATGCTTCATCTGCAGCAACAACAGCAGCAGATCCGCCGCTCGAGCCGCCCGGAATGCGGGTCAAATCCCAGGGGTTGGCGGTGCGCTGTATCGCGGAATTCTCAGTGGAGGAGCCCATCGCGAATTCATCCAGATTTAACCGCCCAAATGGGATAGCCCCGGCGGCGCGCAGCTTGTTGATGACTGTCGCGTTGTACGGGGCGGTGTAATTGCTGAGTATTTTGGACGCGGCCGTGCACGGTTCCCCTTGCACATTGATAACATCCTTGATGGCAATGGGTATTCCGCCAAGGGGCAGGGTCACATCTGCCCGCTCCGCCTCAGCGCGGGCAGTTTGGAAGTTGCGCGATAGGTAGCCCCCAACTTTTGGATCAACGTGGGCAATGCGCTGTTCCAGAGCCTCCAGAGCGTCTACCGGAGAGCAGTCTCCAGACCGCAAACGGGCGTGGAGGGCTGTCAAAGTGAGAGTATGCAAGTCCATGCGGGGCAGTGTTATTCGATGACTTTCGGAACGATGATCAGGTGATTTGCCTGTCTGGGCGCATTTTGCAGCGCCTCTTCGCTCGTGAACCAGTCCCGGGGAGCGTCCTCTCTGAAAACGTTGTGCAGCGCGGAGGAATGCGCCGTGGGTTCCACGCCTTCGACATTAACCTCCCTCAGTTTCTCCACGTAGACAAGAACCTGAGAGAGTTGTGTTTGAAAGCGGGTCGCCTCGGCTTCGGAAAGCTCCAGTCTGGCAAGTTGGGCGGTATAGCGGACGTCGAGTTTGTCACTCATTGGAAACGAAGAATAAACAAGGCGCACCCATAGGTGTTCAACATTTTATGACGCCGTTCTGAAGCTTCTTTATTGCGGTGCCGAATCAGTCCCCACTTGGCTCTTTGCCAACGTACGGGTACTTCTTGATTATTATCGTATCTACAGCGGATTTGTTCAGAATGATTTAGGTTAATTTGCTGTCGGTGTTTACAATATGAAACAACGCTGAGCAGAAGTTTGGACTCTTTTGTGGGTGCATGGATTCTATGCGTCCCTTTTAGGATTCAAATTTCCAAAGGTGCTCGCAACTATACGGATAAACGAATGTTCAAAAATCACTCCCCACAAAACGTCATGTTGGGACCCACTGATAGGATTCAATTATTACACGTTTCCATATACGAATGAAAATTTTACGACTTATTTTACCTTCCGTTGTACTGTTGAATTGCGGCTTCAACTTTGTCGCCTCGGCAGCAGCCCCCGAGTTGCCAGTTCTTCCCTTGGTAAAAGCTTTGGCGCTTGCTCAGGAACAGTTGGATATTCGTGGCTTGGAAAAGACAGTGTTTATTGAATCGGTCGTTCTGGAAAAAAGCTCGGCAATGAGCCGCTCACGGCATTGGACCATCCGCTGGTCGCAAGCGATTCCTTCCGGTTCAGGACGCAGCGAGACCGGAGCGGAGGTCGATATGGAGGGGCACGTCGTGCGCTTGGTCAAAAACGCGGGGGCCGCAGTCTATGTAAAGCCCGGGCAGTAATTTAGCGTTCTCTCTGGAAAATCCTTCATGGACTGGCTCGCCCCCGCCAAAATAAATCTCTCGCTCCGTATTCTCGGACGTCGACCAGACGGTTTTCACGATTTGCGTAGCCTCATGGTACCCATTTCCGTTTTTGATGAGTTGCGATTCGAACATAAAGAGGACGGAGATTTAGAGTTTTTGTGCGCAGCGCCCGAAATCCCGTTGGACGACTCAAATCTCGTGGTCCGTGCGGTGCGCCTTTTCTGTGGCAGCTTCGGCTTTTTGCCCCGCTTACGGGTTGAATTGGTGAAACAGATTCCTCACGGCGCCGGTTTGGGGGGAGGGAGCAGCGATGCAGCGACGACGCTTCTAGCGCTCAATGCCTTGTTTGAGACGCATCTTCCTCGTGAGACTCTGGTGGAACTTGCCGCGGAACTCGGCTCTGATGTGCCGTTTTTCCTCTATCAAAGCGCCGCTTGGATCAGCGGACGAGGGGAACGCGTTGAACCGGTGGCCTCCCTGCCTGATGTTCCGCTCTTGCTGGTAAAGCCGCCCTTCGGGGTTCCCACGCCTTGGGCCTATCAGCACTGGAAAGATTCCGAAGAAATACCCGGTGTTCTATACGCCCCGCAGCGTTGCGACTCTGGGGAATTAGTTAACGATCTGGAGCGACCGGTGTTTCAAAAGTACTTTCTTTTGGCTGATCTCAAAACTTGGCTATGCGCCCAACCGGAAGTCACGGCGGCCCTGATGTCGGGTTCTGGATCGACTGTATTTGCAGTGCTTCGTGAAAAGGCTGATGGTTATCCGCTTGGCGAGCGGCTTGCCCAAGAGTTCGGCACGGCTCTCTGGGTGTTTTTGTGCGAAACCCTCGCGTGAGGTTTGCGTGGGTTAGAACAGGAAATTTGGGAAAAGTCGCGCGACCAAAAGCACTTCGGCGAGCCCCAGCAGGGATACCACGCTGATTAAAATCGACCAACTGCGCAGGAGTTCGCCTTGGGTCAGCCCGCTAAAACGGTTCACCACCCAGAAGCCCGAGTCGTTCATCCAATTGAGGAATTTCGACCCAAACCCGATGGCCACCATGATGTAAATCGGGTGCACTCCGTACCCCGCACTGCCCGCCACCGATTGCATAATTCCCACCGCTGTGATCGTCGCGACCGTGGCAGAGCCTTGTACCACGCGGATCGCTGCGGAAATAATCCACGCCAGAAGCACGTAATGTGTAGTGTTGCCGCCGGCAAATGACCTAATCGCGTCGCCCACCCCCGAATTCTTGATCATCGCCCCGTATGCACCGCCGGCGGAGACAATGAGAATAATCACTCCCGCAGTTTCCAAGGGCGGGCCCAAGACCTTGCTCACATCGCGCAATCCGGTTCGTTTCTGGTGAGCCAGAAGTGCGAGGGCGAGAATTCCAGCAATAAAGAGAGCGATATTTTTGTTTCCTAAAAATGTAATCAACTGCGCCACTTCCGGTGAAACTTGCGAACGGAACAGACTCAAAAATGATCCACTCGCAATGAGTCCTACTGGCACGACAACCGGGCTCACCGATGCCAGTAAACTCGGTAACTCACTTTCAGGTCGCGCCGCCAGCGCGCTCAGCGAGTCGAGTCCTGATCCGGGCAATTCACGCACTGGAACCACCATGCGGCGGTTCATCCAAAGCGCCACTCCGTACGCTCCGAGCGCTGGTAGAATACCGAAGGCAATCCCACCCAAAATCGCTACCCCCAAATCAATCTTGAGTGATTCGGAAACAAAAAGCGGTCCCGGTGCCGGTGGTATCAGTCCGTTGGAAATGGCGCCGCCGGCGCAAATCACTAAAACGTATAATAGGTAATGCTTCTTTGTGCGAAGGCTTAGCGTCCTTGCCAAGGGAAGAAGGAGCATAATCACCGTATCGTAAAAGACGGGAGCGCAGAGAGCGAAACTGCACGCTAAAAGTGCTAACCCCGCATGAGCTTCTCCAATAAGTGCAATGAATCGGCGGATGATTTTTTCCGCAGCGCCGCTTTCCATTAAACACATTCCGATGACGGCTGCCGCCGCGATGGTGAATCCGATTTTACTCGTTGTTGCGCCAAACTCCGTCATCACCATTTCGATGGCTTTGGTGAAACGCTGCTCACCGGTTTGGTTCAGTGCATTGAGCAACCCCACGAGCATCGCAGCGGAGATGAGCGCAAAGAAGGAATGCACGCGTAGGAAGCCGATCACCAACACGATAAAAATAACGCTGATGGCCAATCCGCCAATCGGTGAAATAACGAGGGCGAGGGGGTGTGGATTCATAAAGGGGGAAGCCTACTCGTCATTATTGCTGTCGAATCCCAGAAGCCTTAGCGAGCGTAATCCAATTTGCAAATGTCGAGGCGCCGTCGCTTTTCGCTTTATCTTTGTGCGCTGTTCTTTTATCGCCGCTAAGTGTCAAATTCTTTAGCTATTGGATTCGTTGGAACAGGCGTGATGGGGCGTAGCATGGCTTCTCATCTGCTTCATGCCGGCCATACTGTGCATGTTTACAACCGCACCCGTGAAAAGGCGCAAACTTTGCTCGATGCAGGCGCGCATTGGCACGAGTCCCCCGGCGCTGTAGCCGCTGCTGCGGACGTTATCATAACCATGCTGGGATTTCCTACCGATGTGGAGAGTTGTTATTTTTCGGAAGGCGGCATCCTAGAGAGAGCTAAGCAGGGTGCACTTTTAGTCGATATGACGACCTCCAGTCCCTTGCTGGCGCAGCGCATTTCCGTGGCGGCTGCAGCTCGCGGCTTGGAGGCGTTGGACGCGCCGGTTTCAGGCGGGGACATCGGCGCCCGCGAGGCTCGTTTGGTCATCATGGTTGGTGGCGAGGCTGCCGCTTTCGAGCGAGCTAAACCGGTGTTGGAATTATTGGGCAAGAACATCGCTCTTTTGGGTGCGTCAGGAGCTGGTCAACACTGTAAAATGGCCAACCAAATCTCCGTAGCTGTGGGGATGGTAGCCTGGTGTGAGGCGCTCGCTTACGCCCAGAAAGCTGGCTTGGCCCCCGCCGCCGTCCACCAAAGTATCAGTGGCGGCGCTGCGGGAAGCTGGGCGCTCACCACGCTCGCCCCGCGCGCGCTCTCCGGCGACTTCGCTCCGGGCTTTTACGTGAAGCACATCCTCAAGGACATGCGCATCGCTTTGGATAGCGCTGCGGAGTTGCATCTGGATCTCCCAGGACTCGCCATCGCTCGCAAGCTTTATGAGCAGGTCGCCGAGCGGGGGTGGGAAGATTGCGGAACTCAGGTCCTGTATCGTTTGTATCTTGCCCAATGAGCACTTCACCTTTTTTTCGCGAACGAGTTCTCGCTGGAGAGTGGCTCGCAGGCACCTTCCTCAATCTGGGCTCCCCTTTGACGGCGGAAATCGCCGGTCGCGTCGGCTTCGACTGGCTCATGCTCGATTTTGAACACGGCCCGGGTTCGGACGAGACCCTGCTCCAACAGTTGCAGGCTGTTTCGGGAACTGCCGCGGCTACCATTGTCCGTTTGGCAGCTAACGAGACGCCACGCTTTAAACGGGCGTTGGATCTCGGCGCTGGCGGCGTCATGGTGCCCTACGTCAATAACGCTGAGGAAGCGCGCGCTGCAGTGGCTGCCGTTCGTTACCCGCCACACGGTATTCGCGGGGTGTCCAAGTTCAATCGGGCCGCTGGTTTCGGGCAGGATTTCGACGACTACTACGCGCACTCTCACGATCGGTTGGTGACCATGGCTCAAATCGAAACCCCTGAAGCGCTCCTGAATCTGGACGCGATCGCTTCCGTTGATGGAGTCGACGTCCTTTTTGTGGGGCCTTTAGATTTGACCACAAATATGGGAATTCAGGGGCAGTTTGAACATCCCGCATTCGTCCAAGCCCGTCTTCAAGTCGCTCAGGCTGCTCGGCGAGCGGGGAAAGCGGCCGGCATTTTGGCCACAGCACCCACTCAGGTCTCAACCTTGCAAGCTGAAGGTTATACGGTGCTAGCCTTGGGTAGCGATGGGGCTGCCGTGAGTTCGGGTTTACGGCAAGCTTTGGCTTCACTTCGTGCCTGATAGCGCCCTCTAGCTTTTGATTCTTCGGCAACTTTTTATTCCCAATGCGTCTCGCAAAAATGCACGTTACGCCGATCGCCCTGGGTGATCCGCCGCTTCTTAACGCAGCTGGTTTGCACGCGCCCTACGCGCTGCGCACCGTTGTAGAACTCGTGACTGAGGATGGTATTTCCGGGTTGGCTGAGGTGCCCGGTAGCCTATCCGTCGATGCCCTGCTCAACGAGGCACGCTCCGTTGTTTTAGGGGCTGACCCCTTGAATTGGCACGCGCTCAAGGCTCGGTTGGAGACCTATTTTCAACCCGAGTCCTCGGCTGCAAGGGGAGACGCTCCTTGGGACCAACGTAAAGTCGTGCAGGTTTTCAGTGCCTTGGACGTTGCCTGTCTGGACATTGCGGGAAAAGCGTTCGGCGTCCCAGTCGCAACGCTGCTGGGCGGTGTCGTTCGCGAAAAGGTGCCTTATTCCGCTTATCTTTTTTATAAATATGAGGGTGCCGGTGGCGTTTTGGAGTTCGGCACGGATCCCAATGCCGAGGGCTGGGACGCCGCTCGCCAACGTCCTGCTCTGGATGCGGATGGAATCGTCGATCAGGCACGCGCTATGGTGGCGGAGTTTGGCTTTCGTTCGCTCAAACTCAAAGGCGGCGTTTTTGAACCCGAGATGGAGGTCCAATCCTTGCGTGCTTTGCGCTCCGCCTTCGGTCCAGCGGTCCCCATCCGCTACGATCCCAATGCCCTCTGGACGGTGGAAACCGCCATTCGCTACGGAAGGGAATTGGAAGACGTGCTCGAATACTTCGAGGACCCAGTGCGAGGACAGCAGGCAATGGCTGAAGTACGCCGCTCTGTAAAGCTGCCCTTCGCCACCAACATGTGCACGACTTCCTTTGCGGACCTTCCGGGAAGCGTCCTCTCCCATTCCGAGGACATTATTTTAACCGACCATCACTATTGGGGCGGGCTCCACTCTTCGATGGAGTTGGCCGCATTTTGCCGGAGCTTTGGTCGGGGAATCTCGATGCATTCCAACAATCATGCCGGAATTTCTATGGCCGCTATGACCCATCTCGGCGCCGCTATGCCCAATTTAAGCTACGCTCTCGATACTCATTATCCTTGGCAATGGGAGGAAATTATTATCGGTGGACGGCTTCCTATCGAGGACGGTTGCGTCTCGCTCCCCAAAGGCCCCGGACTTGGGGTTGAACTGGACCGCCCCGCCTTGGCGCGCGCTCACGAGTCTTACTTGCGGTGCGGTTTGGCGGAACGCGACGACCAAGTCGAGATGCGAAAGAAGCTTCCCGAATGGACCTTCAAAGCCACTCGCTGGTAGGCAGTTTCGCCGGATTGCATAGAGCGGCGTTCACGGTCCATTGCGAAGGCTTTTTGGTACTCTAGACCGGTTTAAAGACGGTTCAGTAGCCAGCAACATCGTGCGAAAGCTTCCGCTTTTCGGTTTAAAATGGGATTTAGCTCAGTTTTGCTATGGAAGAAATCCATGGCTTCCCTGCGCTTAAAATCTTCAGAAAACGCGGCACGCAGAGGTCCGTAAAACCTGAAATTGTGGTAAATTTCGGTTTCAAAAGGGATCAGAAGATCCCTCCTGCGTATAGCGTGAGATTCAGGAACCTGTTCTAGTACACGTCTTTTTTGTAGCGCTTCGACTTTTTCAAAGCATCCACATACTCCGCGGCTTCCTCAACCGAACAGCCCTTTTCTCGCTGCACAATCGCATGCAATTCTGCGTCCACGTCCTTCGCCATCCGCTCTCCATCTCCGCAGACAAAGAAATGCGCACCTTCTTCCAACCAAGCGAATAGCTCCGAGGAAGCCTCCTTCATTCGGTGTTGCACGTACACCTTCTCGGTTTGATCCCGCGAGAAAGCCAGATCGAGCCGACTTAAGGTTCCTTCTTCCTGCATCCCGAGTAATTCTGATTGGTATAAAAAGTCGGAATCCCTGCGCTGCTCACCGAAGAACAGCCAGTTTTTACCGTGGCCACCCAACGCCTTGCGTTCTTGTAAATACGCACGAAATGGAGCCACCCCCGTGCCGGGACCTACCATGATCACCGGCGTGGCTGGGTCTTCGGGCAAACGGAAATGTTTCGCCGTATGAACAAAAACAGGAACGGCAACTTCGGGTGGTGTGCGATCCGCAAAGAAGGTCGATGCCACGCCATTACGGCGTCTGCCAAAGGTTTCGTAGCGTACTGTCGCGATGGTAAGGTGTACTGCCTCTCCGACTGCTTTCTGACTGGACGCGATAGAGTAAAGGCGGGGTTGGAGTTTGCGCAAGGTCTTCACAAACTCTTCCGGAGTCCATCGCATCCGGGGATAACTCAGTAGAAAATCGATGACTTCCCGCCCCCATAGATAACTTTCCAACTCCTTTTTCTTCGTTGCATCTCCAGTGAGCAACGCAATTTCCTCAGCCTCAGTTCCTGCTTTTGCCACGATAGCCGCCAAGAATTCCTTGGAGGGAGTGGTGATGATGTAGTCTTTCCAGAGTGCTTCTCTCAGGGACTTGAGAACCCCGTCGTGGCTGGTTACAGGCTCCTCGCCGCTGGCTCCAAGGGTTGTGAGAAGCTCCTGAACCAGAAGGGGATCATTGCTCGCAAACACCCCAAGAGAGTCGCCCACTTCGTAAGCCAATCCAGAGCCTTCAAGCGAGATTTCGTGGTGCCGAGTTTCCTTTTGGGAAGCCGACCCGCTCAGAAGGCGGTTGACGGTGTGGCGGGCGGGGAACGGGTTTTTGCGGGAATAAAGGCTAGCAGGATCCGTGGACATAAACGGGAATCTATAGCCAACAGACGCCGCGATAATCAAGCATCGCGACTCTAAGGGCAGTAGGAACTTTATCCCTCAATCCGTAACCTTCACGCGGGAGTGATTTTGATTCCCGAAGTTTTCTCATTTTTCCCAAACTATTTCCTCTTCCTTTACGTAGCAAAGGGAGCAGTGGAACTCGGAAGCGTGGCAGTTTTCCAAGCTCCCACACCACCCACACCGATCAAACCACGCAGAGTCTGGGCACACGCTTCTCATCTCAACCCATCTCAACCCATCTCAACAACAACTCCCTAGTTCTCGCCACCTCCCACCAAGAACTGCTTTCCAACCCCCCACCCCCACCCCCCCCCCCCCCCACCCCCACCCACCCACCACCCCCCCCCACCACCCCCCCCCCCACACCCACCCCCACC
>Ga0114967_10001195_pt1 | contig 21733 bp, 29 predicted proteins | sample M_130628_MF_Meta_FD_92639 | JGI IMG/M metagenome (GOLD analysis project Ga0114967, IMG submission 92639) | Freshwater microbial communities from Lake Montjoie, Canada to study carbon cycling - M_130628_MF_MetaG | ecosystem: Environmental > Aquatic > Freshwater > Lake | place: Lake Montjoie... | reverse complement strand
TCTCTGCGTACGGGCCGGGGGGTTTTGCCTGCCGGGTAGGTCGCCACAACAATGGGCAAACGCGGACCGCCAAAAACACCGACCGCCGTCCGCCAGGCCCGCGGCACGCTCCGCGTGGTCCGGTCGGACGAGCCGCAGCCGCCCACCGCTGGCGTGGCGATGCCGCCGCACCTCGGCGAGGTGGCCGCCGCCCGGTGGCGTGAGCTCCTGCCGCTGCTTCAGTCCGTTCGCGTGATGACGCAGGCCGACATTGAGGCACTGGCTCGGTACTGCGACACGTATGAGTGGTGGCTTGCCACCAGAGCCAAACTCAAGGCGGAAGGCGACACCTACCCGATCCTGAACGACGGCGGAGAGGTGAAGTACATCGCCCAGCGTCCCGAGGTTTCGATTGCCCACAAACTGGCCCAGCAGCTGCGGCAGCTCGAGCAGGACTTCGGGCTCAACCCGTCCGCCAGGGCATCGCTCCATGTCGAAAAGCCGCAAGCCGTCGAGGACGACGAAGACCGGAAGATGTTCGGCTGAGAAGCCGTGCCACGACTGCTCGTCGTGCATTGCCGTTCGGTTCTTCGAGAAGCACCTGACGCACGCCAAGGGCGAGCTGGGCGGCAAGCCGTTCGTGCTCGAGCCGTGGCAGAAACGCTACGTGTGGTCGCTGTTCCGCGAGCGTGACGGGCGGAGAGTCGTGCGAACGTCACTGCTGGCACTGCCTCGCAAAAATGGGAAAAGCACGTTGGCGGCGGGCATCGCTCTGCGGTGCCTTATGGAGCAGGAGCCGGGGGCCGAGGTCTATTCGTGTGCCGCGTCGCGGGACCAAGCACGCCTGGTGTTCGATACCGCGAAGATCGCCGTCGAGCAGTCGCCGACGCTGTCGCAGTACCTCAAGGTCTACCGCAACGCCATCGTGCGGGAATCGACGCACGCCACATACAAGGCCCTGTCCGCCGAGGCGGGAATCCAGCACGGGCTTTCGGCGCATGCCGTGGTGTTCGACGAGCTCCACGTCAGCAACCGCGAGATGTGGGAGGTCATGATTTCCAGCCAGGGGGCAAGGCGGAACCCGCTGACGGTGGCCCTGACCACGGCCGGCTACGACCGCCGCAGCGTGTGCTGGGAGATCTGGAAGTACGCCGAGGCTGTGGCCGGCGGTGCGGTCAAGGACGAGAGCTTTCTGCCGGTGATCTACGCGGCCCCAATCGCGGCCGACTGGAAGGACGAGAAGGTATGGGCGAGTGCCAACCCCAACCTGGGCGTCTCGGTCAAGCTCGACTTCCTCCGCAGCGAGTGTGCTCGAGCGGTTGAGATGCCGACGTACGAGAACACGTTCCGCCAGCTCTACCTCAACCAATGGACTGAGCAGGACACCCGCTGGCTCCGCATGGATCACTGGGCACAGGGCAACGGTGCCTGCCCAGTGGATCTCGCCGGCCGGGAGTGCTGGGCCGGGCTCGACCTGGCAACCACGTACGACACGACAGCCTTCGTGATGCTGTTCCCGCTGGACGATGGCACGTTCTGGATTGAGCCGCACTTCTGGATTCCTAGCGAGAACGCTCACCAGCGGGAGCGGCGTGACAAGGTGCCGTATCTGACGTGGCATCGTCAGGGGCATCTGCACATGACCGACGGGAACGTCACGGACTTCGATACGGTGCGGTCCGACATCAACGGCATCTGCTCAAAATACAAGGTGCGTGGCATCGGGCTCGATCCATGGAACAGCGCCCAGCTCGGCCAGCAATTACTGCAAGGAGATGGGCTTCCTATGCAAAACTTTCGACAGGGCTATGCGTCATTGTCGGCCCCGTCGAAGCAACTGGAGAACTGGGTCGTCAGCGGCAAACTCCTGCACGGTGGTCACCCGGTGCTGGGCTGGCAGGCAGCCAGCGTAGCCATTCAGAGCGACTCAGCGGCCGGCAACATCAAACCGAGCAAGGCGAAATCGACGGAACGCATTGACGGCATTGTCAGTCTCGTCATGGCCATCGGGTTATGGCAGACGGCCACCGCACCAAAGCCTGAGCAAACATGGGATCTAACGGTCATATGATCGCCAACGCCGAGACGACCACGGACAAGGGCTACCGGATTATCGACCTACGGAATGGCGGCTACGGCGACGGCTGGAACGACTCGCCGGCCCGCGGCCCGGCTGGTGTTCGCATCACGCCCGAGACGGCCCTGCAGTGCTCTACGGTGCTCGCCTGCGTGCGGCTGATTGCCGAGAACGTGGCGACGGTGCCGCTGCACTTGTACGAGCGCCTCACCGAGGGCGGCAAGGAGCGAGCCCGCAGTGTGCCGCTGTATCGGCTGCTGAACCAGCAGCCCAACGGCTGGCAGACCTCGTTTGAGTTCCGCGAGATGCTCACCGCTCACTGCCTGCTCTACGGCAACGCCTATGCCGAGATCCGCAGTGGTATTGCTGGCGCTGTGAGCGAGCTGTGGCCGCTGCACCCCAGCCGCATGAAGGTTGACCAGCTCGAGGACGGGACCCTTCGGTACTGCTACCGCGAGCAGAACGGCCGCGAGTCGTACTACCGGCAAGACCAAATGTTCCACCTGCGGTGGCTGTCGCAGGACGGCGTGCAGGGCATGCTGCCGATCACGCTTTCGCGGGATGCCATCGCGTTGGCTCAAGCGTTGGAGACGCACGGCGGGGCGTACTTCGGGAACGCCTGCCGGCTGTCGGGGCTCATGGAGTCCGACAACCCGATCACGGTGGAGACGGCCGAGCGGCTCCGCGAGCAGTTTGAGCGGATGCACCGCGGGGCCGACCGGGCACACCGCACGGCGGTGCTGCCGCAGGGTGTGCACTGGAAGGACGTGCAATCCACCAATGAGGCGAGCCAGTTCCTCGAGACCCGGCAGTACCAAGTGATCGAGATCTGCCGGGCGTATCGCGTCGACCCGTCGTATGTGCAGGACAAGACGAAGGTTGGCTACGCCAGTCAGGAGCAGGCCGCCATCGACCTGGTTCAGCAGACGCTGCTCCCGTGGTTCCGGCGGTGGGAGTCGGCCATCACCCGCGATCTTGTGGTGCGGGATGACGTGTACTTCGCGGAGTTCGACACTCGGGGCCTACTGCGTGGCGACCTGGCGGCCCAAGCCAACTGGCTCCAGACGATGCTGAACACGGGCATCTACTCAATCAACGAGTGCCGCGAGGTGTTGAACATGAACCCGATCGGCCCCGATGGCGATCAACGGTACATGCAGATGAACCTGACCACGATGCAGGGCATCGCGGCCACCGCTGCCGTTGGCAACGCCGGCGAGCCTGGGCCGGCGGACAACCTACCGCAGTCCTACACCGACAAGTTGCTGGCTGGGCCGCCGCCGGCGAATGACGTGCCCGTAAAGCCGGCTACACCTCGAGCACGCCGCACCACCCGGAAAAAGCCAAATGGCTAAGTACGACGCGATTGACTTCACGCCGCCGGCCGGCGTGCGGGCCGAAGCACAGAAAGGGCTCGATTGGCGAAAAGAGTTCGGACGAGGAGGCACGGCAGTCGGCGTGGCTCGCGCAAGAGACCTGAGCAACGGTGTGACGATCAGCCCCGAGACGGCACGCAGGATGAAAGCGTTCTTCGACCGACATCAAGTGGACAGGCAGGGGGAGGGCTGGAGTCCGGGGGAGCCGGGATACCCGTCGAACGGCCTCATAGCGCACAAACTATGGGGTGGAGACTCGGGGTATTCATGGAGCAAAAAACTGGTGCGACAAATGAACGCCGCAGACGAAAACGAAAGGAGTGACACCATGGGTATCGAGCGCCGCGACCTACCGCTGCCGCTGAGCGTGGAGACCCGCGACGACGGCAAGGTGATGATTCGCGGCATGGCCGCGTGCTACGGGGTCCGCTCTGTCAATCTTGGCGGGTTCACCGAAGAGATCCTCCCCGGGGCGTTTGACTCGGTGATGAAAGCCGACAGTCGATCGGTGGTCGGACTGTTCAACCACGACAACAACATGATTCTCGGTACCGAGCGCGCGGGCACGCTTCGGCTGGCTGCGATGGACAACGGCCTGGGCTACGAGATCGACCCGCCGGCGTCGCGTGGCGACGTGCTCGAGCTGATTCGGCGTGGCGACGTGTACGGCTCGTCGTTCGCGTTCACGACGCAGGACGATGAGTGGACAACCGACGAGAACGGAGGGCACCTTCGGTACATTCGCTCAATCGACGGTCTCTACGACGTCGGCCCTGTGCTGACGCCGGCGTACCGAGACACAAGCGTGGCGGTTCGCTCACTGGAACAGCATCTGAAATCGCACCGACCGGCGCTAAAGCTGCCGGCTCTCAGGCGGGACGCGAAACTGGAGCATGAGATCCGCAGGTTTTTGAGGCAGCATGGCCACAAAGTCGGGTGACGTTTGCCACCACTGCCGGCGTGCACGGTTCGGCGTGTACTCGTCAGTCGAGAAGGGCGACGTGTGCACGCGGTACTTGCGGTGCCCTCACTGCCGCCAGACGGCCAAGCACGTCGTGAAGTCGTGCGAGATCCGCCGCCGCTCGTTGCCTAACTAGGTAACGAGTTGCCATCCCTATCTGCAAGGGATACCGGCTCGGCCTCTACCGTGCGAGAAGGTCACACACCTACCGCACACAGGAGCCGACACATGGCCGCCAGCCGCGTCAAGGAACTGCTCGACGAACTCGCCAGCACTCTCGCTGAGCTCGGCATGCTCGACGAGGAAGGGGCCGCCGAGGAGGCTACCGAGAACACCGACGGCACGCCCGTCGAAGGTGGCGAGCGTTCTGCGGTCGAGGCTGTCGAAGCCCGCCAGGCGAAGTACGACGCGCTGCTCGCCAAGGCCGAGCGGATCAAGGCCGCGATCTCCAAGGAAGAGGCCGCCGCGGCCCGCAAGGCCGAACTGCTCAAGGTTCTGAACCGGGCCGCGCCGGCCCCCGTGGAGACCACCGACATGAAGACTCGCATCGAGCCGGTTTCGTATCGCGGCTACAAGCCCGGTGTCTTCGAGACGCCCGAGATCGCCCATCGCTGCGGCCAGTGGCTCAAGAGCCTGAACGGTGACGTGCAGGCCCGCCAGTGGTGCCGCGACAACCTCGGCATCGAGTCGCGTGATCTCGGTGGCCAGGTCAACAGCCTCGGCGGTGCCCTCGTGTTCGAGGACTTCAGCAACTCGCTGATCAGGCTGGTCGAGACCTTCGGCGTGTCAATGAACCTGGCCCAGCGGGTCACCACGCAGTCGGACACGCTCTTGGTGCCCAAGCGTTTGTCGGGCATCACCGGCTACTGGATCGGCGAGAACACCACGATCACCACGTCGGACCCGAGCGCCACGATGGTGCAGCTGGTGCTCAAGAAGCTGGCCGCGGCCACCCGCGTCAGCAACGAGCTGCTGGCCGACAACGCCATCTCGGTCGCCCAGTGGCTGGTCAATGAGTACGCCACCACGATCAGCGGCACCCTGGACGATGCGTTCTTCAACGGGACCGGCGCTTCCACCTACGGTGGCATCCGTGGCCTGTCGCAGATCGATGACGGCACGCACACGGCGTCGGTCGTGTCGGCCGGCTCGGGCAACACCACCATCGCCCTGCTCGACATCGATGACTACCTCAAGGCCCTCGCGGCCCTGCCCCGGTACGCCATCGGCACGTCGGCCTGGTACATGCACCCGGCGACCTACCACAACAGCGTGCAGCGGATGATGCTGTCCACCGGCACCGCCGGCTCGGGCACGATCGGGGCGCTGGCCGGCGGCAACACCGCTGCCAACCTCGCCCAGAGCACGCCGACCACGTTCCTCGGCCTGCCCGTGGTGTGGGTGCTGAAGATGTCGTCCGCCCCGACCACCGGCCAGATCGCGGCCTACGTCGGCGACCTGTCGCTCTCGTCGATCATGGCGAACAAGGGCGACATGCAGATTGCGTCCAGCACCGACCGCTACTTCGAGGTCGACCAGACCGCGTGGAGGGTCGTCTACCGCGTGGACATCAACCACCACAGCCTCGGCACCACTTCCGAGGCCGGCCCGGTGGTCGCCCTCAAGCTCGCCTAATCCTAAACCTTCCCCGGAGACTCTGAGCAATGAATCACGCATCTGGCACCAAGAGCGTCACGAAGGCGGCGTCGAGCGTTGCGGCTTCGGCCACGCATTCGCACGAGATCGACTGTGCGGGGTTCAAGTACGCCGCCATCGACGTGATCTACTCGCCGTTCACGGCGGCGACCGCGTCCTACGCCAGCGTGCTGAAGGTGCAGGAGTCGGACGCCTCCGGCTCGGGCCAGACGGACATCAGCGGTGTGTCGATCACGGCGGGTGCCGGCAGCACGACCGGGGCAAACGTCGGTGCGGTCGCCCGGTTCAACATCGACCTGCGGGGCCGCAAGCGGTACCTGACGGTCGTGACGAGCCCCGGCAACACGGTGGCCGTAATGACCAACGCCCGGCTTACCAAGGCCGAGCAGTTCCCGGTCACCGCCACTGAGTCGGGCGTCAACAACGTCAACAACTCCTGACGCTTGACAGCCAACGGATAACGCCCAATGCGGGCGGCTCGGCACGCCCGGGCCGCCCGTTTGGCATTGAGGGACTGTCTGTGAAAGTTTCCGTCGGCAACGTGCAGCACGACCTGCGAGTGGAGGCCGCGTTCAGCGTGCCTCGCTTGGGTTTTCAGGACAATTTCTTTTGCACCATGCAGAGCCTCATGCCGCTCGGCATCCGGCCGACCAAGTTCACCGGGGCGTTCTGGGAACAGTGCCTTGATCGTGTGCTGCTCGACATGATTGAACGCACCGACTGGGTGCTTGTCATCGACTTTGACAGCGTCTTTGAGGCCGACACCATCCAGCGGCTGATGACCGCAGCCATGGTCAGCGGGTTTGACGCCGTGGCCCCGCTGCAGACGAAGCGAGACGAAGGCGTGCCCATGTTCACGCCCGAGGGGCACGACGGCACCATCGGCCTGGTGCAGCTGCCCAATACGTGGTTCGAGGCGGTGGTGCAGCCGGTGGCGACCGCTCACTTCGGGTGCACGCTCATCCGCAGCGAGGCGTTGAAGCGCACGCCATCCCCGTGGTTCCTCGGTACGCCGCGGCCGGATGGCCACTGGGGCGATGCCCCTGCTGGCGAAGTGACTCGCGTGGACCCCGATATTCACTTCTGGAAGCAGTTCAAGGCAGCCGGCAACACGCTGGGCATTGCCCCGCAGGTGGCGATTGGCCACGCCGAGCTTAAGTTCACGTGGCCGGGCCGCGACTTGAAACCCGTCTACCAAACACCCAGCCACTACTGGAGTCAGGGCGGACGTCGCCCGGCCGAGGCGTGGGGATCTGTCGAGCACGGAGACGCCAGCAATGCAACCTGACCACGTCCGCCTGCGGTTCCTGCGGCCCCACGGTGCGTACCGCAAGGGCGACATCATTGAATATCCAAAGGGGCCGGCGAAGTCGCTCGTCATCGCCGGGGCGGTCGAGATCGTCGCCGACGAGCCGCAGCTGCTCGAGGTGGCGATGGTGGAGAACCGGGCCGCTGAAACGGCCGACGCCACGCGGCGTAGAGGGAGGAAGGCCCGATGAGGTATCGCAGCCTGGTGCGGGCCACCGAGCCCGCCAATAACCCGGTGACGCTGGCCGAGGCCAAGCTGCACCTGCGTATCGACAACACAGACGACGATGCGTTAATCGGCAATCTGATCACGGCAGCCACCCGGTGGGCCGAGGACTACACCGACCGCACCTTTTGCACGACGCAGTGGACGATGCGGCTCGATTCGTTCTACGGCCCCGTGGGCAGCCCGGTGCAGTTCGGGCTGAAGGCGGATGGAAACAACATCGAAGGCCGCCAGGGCACGGTGCCCAATCTGGACGTAGAACTTCCCAGGCCGCCGATGGTGCAGTCTGGCACTGCCACGGCGGTCACGATCACCTACACGCCATCCGCTGGGGCCTCTACGGCGACGCTGGACGCCACGGAGTACCGGGTGGACCGGCAGGCCACCCCGGGCGTCTGCCGGCCGTTGTATGGCACGACGTGGCCTTCCCACCTGGTGGACCAGAACAGCACCACCGTGACGTGGTACGCCGGCTACTCCGCAGACGGCACAAGCGTTCCGGCCCCGGTGAAATCGGCCGTCCTCATGATCGTGTCGCACCTGTGGAGCAACCGCGACGCGGCAGCCGAGGCCGCGCTGACCGAGGTGCCGTTTGGCGTCAAGGCGATGCTCGACACCATTCGCTGGGGGAGCTACCGCTGATGCCACTGCCAGCAGGCGACATGTGGACCCGCGTGACGATTCAGCAGGCCGCCAAGACTCAGAACGAGGTGGGCGAGACCGTGCTGGCGTGGTCTACGTTCGCCACCGTGTGGGCATCGGTGGAGTCGCTGTCCGCCAGGGAGACAGAACGCTTTGCTGAGACCGTTGGCTTCATGACGCACCGGGTCAAGATCCGCTACTTGTCCGGCGTAACGGGTGCCATGCGGATTCTCTACCGCAACCGCGTTCTGGAGATTGGCCAGGTCATTGAGCAAGAACGGCTCTGGCATCAAGAGATCATCTGCACTGAAAAGAGGGATGACGGATGAGCCTGCCCGAAGCACCCGAAGCGTTTTTGTACCAGCGCCTGACGAGCCAGACGGCCGTCTCGTCGCTCATCGGGCAGCGGGTATTTCCGCTGATTGCCCCCACGGGGACGCCGTTACCGCTGGTGGTGTTTCAGCGTACGGCCGTGGAGCGTCCGCAGTCGCTCGCGGGCAACGTCGGCAATCCCGTGGTGACGATGCAGCTGACTACCTACGGGACGTCCTACACGTCGGTGAAGTCGATCGCTCGAGCTGTCCGCCTGGCGGTGGACGGGTGGACGGGGACCACAGCCGGCGTGACGATTCAGCGGACCACGCTGCAGACCGAAGCCGATGGCGTGGACATGCCGGCCGATGACCAGATGCTGCCCTACTACAACGTGCAGCAGACGTACGAGTTCCGCATCAATGAGGCAACGTAATGATTGAGACGGCGCTTGGCGTTGCCGGTCACGCAGAGGTCCGCGCCTCGTTGGCGTCTGACGAGATCAAGAAGTTGCAGGACGAGCTGCGGACGTTTCCCGACAAGATCATGCGGCGATACGGCCTTATGGCCGTCAAGAAAGCTGCATACTGGGGCAAGTCTGCCCTTGAGCGTCAGGTGGGAAGACTTGGCAAAAAGACCGGCAACTTAGCCCGCGCCGTTGCCATGAAAACCAAGGTCTACACCCGCAATCGGATGAACATGATGGTGCCGGTTGCAGTTGTGGGATATCGCAGAAGTGGCACAGGCGATTCAAAGAAGGTGCCCGGCGGCAAGATTAAAGTCGGAAACGACCGAGCGTTTCACTCGCACCTGGTTGAGTTTGGCACCAAGCGCCGGTTCCCCGGCAAAAGCAAGAAAGTCAAGTCTAGTCGCGCTTCCGTGAACGGGTTTCGACAGACACTGGTGCTCAGATCCAAGGAGGCCGTGGATCCCAACAAGAAAGTTGTCATGAGTTCGTACAACACAAGCGGCCCGTTCCAAAGCACCAAGTCTGGAACACAGCCGCCATACCCCTTGGCGTTCTTGGCGTCTGTTGATCCTCGCCGTGGGCTTGGTGCCATGCCGGCTTACCATCCGCTCCAAAAAGCGTTTGATTCCAGCAAATCCACGATGCAGAGCGTGCTGCTCGCTCAGCTGCAGATTGGTGTCCAGAAAGCAAAGAAAGACTTGGAAGACGGCAAGTATTGACTCTGCAAGGATTGCCCTTTTCGCCCATAAGTTTTAAGTGGGGCTTAAAGCCCACGAGTCACTAGGAGATATGCCAAATGGCCGCAGATTCGCAGGGCAGTAACTTCGTTTTCGCGGGCTCGACGTACACCGTCACCAGCGTCACCGTGACGCCGGGCGGAGACCTGCTCGACAACTCGCACCTCGGATTGGCCAGCGGTGCCAATCGCACCTATCAGTCGCCGGCGCTTATCGACAATGAGATCAGCTGCGAGGCGTACGGCGTGACGGCGGTGGCGATTGGCGCATCTGGCGTGCTGTCGTTCGCCGCCGCGACGTACACCGCCACGGTCTCGTCTTCGAGCGTGGCCTACTCTGTGGGCGAGCTGGTCAAGCAGTCCCTGACTTTCAAGGTCAAGAGCTAACGACGGGAGGCCGTCGTGGCAAACGTAACGCAGGGCACGACCGTCACCTGGAATGGCGTAACGCTCGGCGAGCTCGTGAGCGTCAGCGTCGATGGCATCTCGTCTGATGCCGTCGAAGTCACGCCCCGCACGCAAGCGTCTCGCATTAAGTCGTTCTCGCCTGCCGACGTCGATCTCGGCAGCATCTCGTGCACTCTTCGCGGGTCGGCCGCGATGTCCAGCACCAACGTCGGCTTGACGGCTGCGTTATCTATCACTGGCACTGGCATCTCGTTCTCGTTTTCCAAGGCCATTTTTCAGAACCTCGGATGGTCGGCAAGCGTGGGCGAGCTGCAGCTGTACTCCGTGTCGTTCAAGGTAGGAGCGTGACGTGGGACTAGCCGACGAGATCCTGGCGGTGGACAGCGACGCGAGCGTGCGAGTTCACGTCCCTGAATGGAAGCGTGACGTGTTCATCCGGGCGTTGCCCCTTGGTGACTTGCAGGCGTGGGAGCTGGCGTGCCTGAGAGCCAAGGGTGAGGGCGTGGACGACTACCGCACCCGCTACCTGGCCAAGTGCCTTGTGGACGATCGTGGCGTCGAGATCTTCACGAGCGACCAGCTCAAGAGAATCAGCGGCACTGTCGGGGCTCGGTTGTTCAAAATCGCTCAGAAGCACAACGAGCTTGACGAGAAAGACATCGAGGAGATTGGAAAAAACTGATTGACCGGCCGCTGGATGCGTTCCCGCTGCTGCTGGCCGGTCACCTGGGCATGACGGTGCGGGAGCTCGGGCAACGCATGGACGTTACTGAGTATCGGAGATGGTTGGCATTTCATCGGTACGTTAATCCTTTGGGCGGCGAGTGGCGACAGACAGCACGAATCGTGGCCGCAACATTGGCCCCATATTGCGGACGAGGCAGGCCGCCGAGGGAAGACGATTTCATGCCGATTGCCAAACCGCCAATGACGCCAGAACAGATTGCAGCGGAACTCAGCAAACTCAGTCGGTGACGCATGGCCACGATCGGTATCGGTTTTACGCTGTCGGCTAACGCCGCCAAGATGGCTGGCGGCGTTAACGAAGCCGTTAAGCAATTGGACAAAATTGGCGACGCTGCAAAAAAGGTTTCTCGCGACGTCGGCGCTTTAAAAACTCTTGCCATTGGCTCAGTGGTGGCCAAGGGTGTCGGAATGGCAGCGAATGCGTTCACGTCCGCTGCGAGCACGGCTTTTAACTACGCATCTTCCGTGGCGTCATCTGTTGACGCCATGAACGATTTATCCGATCGCATTGGAATTGGCGTGGAATCTCTGCAAGTCTTCGACATGGCAGCCAGTCTGGCTGGCGTGGAGAACGGCGCGGCGGCGCTGCAAAAACTAACGACCGTGATCGGGCAGGCCGCCGAAAGCGGCAACACCGAAGCGTTCACCAAGCTTGGCCTGGACTTTGAGCAGCTGCAGGCCATGTCGCCAGAGGAGCAGTTCCGAGCCATCCAGCAGGCAATCTCCGCGCTGTCGACGCCGGCCGAGCGGGCTGCGGCTGCCGTGTCCTTGTTCGGCAAGTCAGGCGTCGAGCTTCTTCCCTTGATGAACCAGAACCTGGCCGAGGTAGAAGAGCGGATGCGTCGGCTCGGTGCCGTTGTCGGTGCGGATCAAGTCGAGGCTATCGGCTCAATGAACGACGCCTTAGACATGGTGAAGGCAACCTTTGAAGGCATCGTCGGCCAGGTCGTCGGCAACCTCGCGCCGGTTGTCGAGTCTCTTGCCAATGATTTCTTGGCGTTCGTCGAAGAGTGGAACAACATCGGCGGACAGAACGGCACGATTGCCGACACGATTTCAAACGCCCTGCTGGACGTGGCCGACTACTTCGCCGGAATCTTTGACAATGCCATGGCATCGTTTGACGGGTTTGGGGTGACTCTGTCGGAAGTAGGAGCCGTGTTTGAGTTTGCGGGCAACGTGTTCACGGCCGTGGCCGAGACGCTGCGGGCAGGGTTTAACTTGTTCCAAATCTCCGGCAACGTGCTGGCCATGGGCTTGGGCAAGTTCTTGGAAGGCATTGGCTCGTGGGTGTCGAGCGACCTTGAGCAGTTCGGCAAGGACTTGGCGGCGAATGCCAAGGAGCAGGCCGACCAGAACTCAAGGGAGATGGAAGGTGCTGCATCCAACGCAGCCACTGCAGCAGGCCGGGCCATCTTTGGCGGCAACGCCGCCCAAGGTGCCGAAGGCCCAGCGAGTCGAGCTGTTGCTAACGCACGCAATCGCATGAACGATCCGGAGGCGAAAGCGGAACGCGAGCGGGAGCGAGCACAGAAAGAGGCCGACGCGAAGGCTGCTCGTGAGGCTGCGGCGGCCAAGGCCAAGGCTGAAAAAGACGCAGCCGATGCGAAGAAACGTCAAGACGAGGCAGCCAAGAAAGCGGCCGACATTGACGAGAAGATGGTGGACAAGCAAGGGCAGATTGCAGAGATTGAGGCCGGCAAGTCGGCCGCCCTCAACGGGAAGTCCAACGAGGCCCTGAAGGCGAACGACATCCGCTCCAGTGAGGGTATGGCCCAGTTCATCGCTTTGGCCACTGGGCGTGAAGATCCAGCGATCGAAGAGAACCGCAAGGCTAATGCCAAGCTTGAGGAGATCCGCAAGGAGTTGCGGGCTCTGCAGCAGGAGAAGGTCGACATCTTGGGGGCCGCGGCGTAATGGGCATCGTCAAATACACCGAGCTGGCCACGGTCTCGGCAAGCCGAAAGTTCGGCGAGCCGCCTGTCTTTCAGCGCAAGTGGGTGGTCGAGGTCAATGACCCGACCACGCCGCAGACCGACATCGTTAACGCACCTGGCGTTTCGTTCCTGAACCCTCACCCCGAGGCGTTCTACTGCTTGGCGATGAATGCTTCGGTGAGCAACTACAGCGGCTCCCGTTGGCACTATGAGGTGACGTGGGACTACGAGCTGCCCAAGCAGCAGAACCCCGACCAGAACCCCTTGGCTCGGCCCGACATCTGGAAGTGGACCACCGGTGGTCTGAGCGTGCCTGCTCTGTACTACTACGACGGCGGCACGCTCAAGCCCTTGCAAAACTCTGCGAACGATTTCTTTGAGGGGGCGACCACGGATATTTCAACGCTGCAGGCCAGCATCAGCGGCAACCGCGCCACGTTTGACTACGGGCTTGCCCAGGCCGTGGCCAACAGCATCAACAGCGACACCTATCTGGGAGGCCCGCCAGGCACCTGGAAGTGCGGCGGTATCTCTGGTCAGCCGGCCGTGGAGGTTGTCAATGAGGCCGAGATTCGGTATTGGCAAGTCGAGGTGAGCCTGGAGTATCGGCCCGACAAGTGGAACCTGCAGCTGCCCAACGTCGGCTGGAACTATCTAGAGGGCGGCACGAAGAAGCGAGCGTACGTCGTCGATCCCGACACCAGCGAGCGGGTGCCATCAAGTAACCCGCAACCTCTGAACACAGACGGCACGATCAAGTCTGGTGCTCCCGACATCCTTGAGCGACGGGTGCAGCGAGAAGTGCCATTTAACGACTACTTCGGGCAACCAACTCAACCGTAAGGAGCAGACATGGCAGATATCACGTACACGATCAGCGCTGCCGTCAATCGCGGAGCCTTGTCGCAGTCGCTCGTGGCATCGGGCGTTACCGCCAGCTGTAATGCCAGCGGGCTTGCTACCTATACGCTCACGCCTGGGACCAATGCGGCCGGCACAGTGGCGATCAGCACGGCCACACTGTCGAGCGTTGGCCTGTTCTTCGCTCGCAACCTTTCGACGATCAGCACTGCGGCCGTCTCGTTCGGTCAGCTGTCGGCCGGGACGTTGGTGCCCACGGTCTCGCTTCGTGGCGGTGAAGCTGCCATCGGCCGCCTGGCGGCCGGGAACTATGCCGCCATCAGCAATGTCACCGGTACGCAGCTGGTCATCTCCATCGTCGAGGGCTGACCATGGCCGGCCAAGCCGCGGACAATGGACCCGGACAGGACGCCGGGCAGAAGTTCGTCAAGTTTTCAAGGCAGTCCGCTCAGCGAATCGCCAAGGTGGTGCGGCAGGTAGAGCAGGGCGACCGCGTTGAGGACGGCATACACTCCAGCCCCGACATCTATCGCGTCCCGGCCAGGCTCGCGACGTTCACGGGAACATGGCAGACGGGCTCCTTCAAAACGGTCACGCTGACTGGCACGACCAACACTGTCAGCGTCATGAACTGGACCACGCCGGTGGTGGCCACGCCAGACAATCAGTCGTGCGAACGGCATGTAGTGTTCACCAAGGCTGCTGGCAGCAATGTGGCGGTCGAGATTGAGATGCACGGGAGCTGCTTCACCTGCGCTCACACCATGGACGGCATCGACTGGACGACGCTGACGGGATACGCCGCTGAGAAGACGCAGATTCTAGGGCACGGTTCCTACGGCTGCCTGACGTGGTACGACGTGTTCACCTGCACTACGGCGTCGTGATGCCTGACTATGTCGCTCGCACGATCGCGAACAAGGTCCGCATGCACAAGCCGGACCCTTACACGTTCAAAGTGTTCATGGAAGAGCGCGGCGACGCCCGCAAGTTGCCATGCAAGTGCTGCGCGACTTCGTGCCCGACTCAAGTCTCAATCTCGGTGTCATTCTGCGGCATGACAGTCACGGCCACTGTGCCAATACCGGGTGTTCTTGGTTTTGCACAGGAGACCCTTCCTGACGACTCGTATCTGATCGTAAGTGCTCAGATTTCCTGCACTCCGTGCGGGTGGTTTTTTGACATGGGCGTGTGTGCCTATTGCGCGGCGACGCAACAGGCGGCCTCAGATGGATTTACGGCCGCCATTCCATTTGCGTCCACGGCCAAGGCTGATGGAACGTACTGCCCGCGGACAGGAGCAGTAACGCTTACGTGCTTCGGAGAGCAGTTCGGCATCCCCTGCGTGACCACTCCGAGCGTGAGCATCGCATGAACATCCTGACCGCTACCGCAGGCCGCCCCGAGATCGCCCGCGTGTGGTGTTCGGCCGTGTCCGCCACGCTCACGACTCCGCACGTGGCCACCGTTCTCTACACCGGGGCGGATCCGCAGTGCTCCTGCGACGTGCTCGAGGTGCCCGCCATCAGCCCGGTGATAGGCATGACCCTCGACCGGTACTGCGACGGCCCGGTACGAATGTTCCTTGAGGAAGACATGATTCCGGTGCGGCCGTGGTGTGTCGACGATTACCCCGGCCGCCTGGTGGCGGCACAGGGCAACAACCAAGGTCAGCCGTGGCCGGCGTTGACCATCATGCGGGACGTTGGCGAGCCCGCCACGGCGATCGTTCCGCAGCGGTTCGTGCGGGACGGTGGCTGCCCGGACTGGCTGCCGACCGACCTGTGCGAGCCGGCCCTGCGAGCCAACGCCAAGGTGCTCGGCCAGCACTTCCTGCACCTCGACAAGATGTACCGCCAGGACGTGCCCGAGGCCGACGCCAAGAACGAGCTGCTCGAGCTGCTACGTTCGCGGTTCGCGAATCACGAACCGGCCCGCCGCGGCTTGGGCGACATGGTGGCCGCGGGCCTCTCTGCCATCGGCATCACGCCCGAGCGTGTGAGCAGGGCTCTTGGCGTCAAGGACTGCGGATGCAAGGGCAGGGCCGAGGCTCTTAACGCACTCGGCCGCCGCATCGGGATCGGTTGACAGCCCAGCCATAGTGCGGGCGAAAGGACGACCGATGCCCGAGGACCACGACGTCACAATCGACGGCAAGCGGTGGTTGCTGCGGTTCACCCGGCTCAAGGGTGACGCCTGCGGGTGGACGTTTTTTGACAACGCCAAGCGTCCCCGGATTCTGATCGACGAAACCCTGACCGGTGGCCAGCGGCTCGAGACGATCCTGCACGAGATCGCCCATGCGGTCCTCGGGCCAAGCATCAGCGAGGAGAGTATCACCGAGCTGGCGCGTGTGCAGCGGCGTGTGCTCAAGATGCTTGGCTACCGGGAGTCTGACCATGAGCCTCGCTGACGAGATCCTGTCCGACGTCCCAAAGGTTATCGGCCGAAAGACGTGGTGGGATCGTCTGCCGCCCGAGGCCGCTGCCGAAATGCTTGATGTGAGGCAGCGGTTTCACGCCGGCGAGTACGGAACCTTGAAAGCCCTGCAGCTGGCGAAGCTCCTGTTTGCTCGCTGCCAAGAGCATGGATGGAAAACCGCTGACCCGACGAGGCTGGCACAATGGCTGACGCCAAAAGATTGAGCGACGAGGTGGCCGCCGCGGCTGCTGCCCAGCAGCAGCTGCAGGCCGACGCCGAGCTCGCCCGGCTGCGGGCCGAGCTGGCCGGGCTGCGGACGAAGTACAAGGCGGCACTGCAGGCCATGGACGCCGAGCGTGAGCGGGCCGACCGTTTCACAGCGTTGCAAGGCGTAACGCCCGTGGCCTTGACCAAAACTGTCAAGGCTCACAAGAAGCGGGCTAAGCACGACGCCACGGCCATCTTGATGCTGTCCGATGTGCATGCCGAAGAGCGGGTGCTGCCCGAGACCGTCAACGGCGAGAACGACTACAGCCTCGACGTATGCCAACTGCGGATCGCCGAGATTGAAGAGCGGTTCCTCGACTGCCTTGAGCACGAGCGGAACCAGGCGGACATCCGGCGGGTCGTCATCTGGATTGGTGGCGACCTGATTACTGGCCACATTCACCCGGACTGCGTTGAGGTGGCCCAGTTATCGCCGATGAACGCCACGCGGTGGATTGCCGAGCGGCTGCGGGCGCTGATCAACAGCGTGGCCCAGCACGCCGACGAGGTCATCGTCTGCACCAACGCCGGCAACCACGGGCGAAGCACTGAGAAAAACCGTATCGCTACCGAGCTGGATCACTCGTGGGAGCAGTTGATGTATTTCACGCTGGCCCGCGAGGAGACGAACAAAAACGTGCGGTGGCAGATCGCAGAAGGGCACCTCGGCTACGTCGACCTCGACGGGTTCCTGCTACGCACGACGCACGGCCACAGCATCCGGTACGCAGGCGGCGTCTACGGCCTGGCCCTGCCGGCGAGCAAGGCGATCGCCCGTTGGGACGCAGGACGCAAGGCTCACTTGACGATCTTCGGGCATTACCACTGCTGGGGCTGGCTGCGTGGTGCTCGCTACGTCGCCAACGGAAGCGTGATTGGACACTCGCCATACGCTGAGCGAGTCGCCTCACCGGAGCGGCCGTGCCAAGGAATGGTCATCGTGGACCACGGGCGACAAGAGGTGACGCGGGCGTACCCGCTGTTCTGCGACCGAGACTTGCGAAAGGCGAAGACATGAGCACCACGCTCGAGGAATCCAACCAGGCACTGCGGGCCGCCGTGAAGAACCGGCTCGACAACACCGACCCGGCCGACGAGAAGCTGATCGGCTACAAGCCGCCGCCGCTGGCAGGCTGCGAGCCGGCGCAGCAGTGTGCTGCCGCGGTGCTTTCGCAGGCGTGGCGTGGAGACTCGGTGCTGCGTGACGGCACGCACCCAACTAGCCAGGCGTTCTACGACCTGTGCGACCGGCTGAAGGCCATGCACGCTGGCAAGTCGCAGGACTACGGCTGCCCGAGCGGCGAGGATCCGCTTCTGAACATCAGAAACGGTGCCGCGTTCGTGGGCATCGCGCCGTGGAAGGGTGCCATGGTGCGTCTCAGCGACAAGGTCACGCGGCTCGCCACGTTCAACGCCACGGGCCGGCTCGGTCACGAGGGCGTGGAGGACACGCTGCTGGATCTGGCGTCCTACAGCCTGCTGGCGTTGCTGCTGTACCAGGAGGAGCAGGGTGCCGCAGCCGCTGACTGAAAACGACCTGGTCCGCATGGAGCACCGGGCCCGCAAGTTCCAGGGTGCCTACACGGGCACCTGTGGCACGCTGGCGGCCGATGTGCTACGGCTGCTGGCCGAGCGAGCCCGCCTCCTGTGCGAGCTCGCCCGGGCCGAGGAGCGGATCACGTACTGGCAGGGCCGAGACTGAGCCGGGCGGCGGGTTGAGGCAGCGTAGGGTTTCGTCCTTTCCCCCGCGTTGCCTCCCCGCTTGCCCGGCTTGACGGTGTCGCCAATCTGGCTGCATGTCATGGACGATTCACCACGGCGACTGCCGCGAAGTCATGGCGACACTCAACGCCGAGAGCGTTGACGCGATCGTCTGCGACCCGCCCTATGGGCTGTCGTTCATGGGCAAGGGCTGGGATCACGGTGTACCTGGCCAATCGTTTTGGGCGGAGGCGTTACGAGTCGCGAAGCCCGGCGCGCACCTGCTGGCGTTTGGCGGGACTCGCACCTATCACCGGCTCGCGTGTGCCATCGAAGATGCGGGCTGGGAGATTCGGGATTGTGTGATGTGGGTGTACGGCAGCGGCTTTCCGAAGTCGCACGACGTGAGCAAGGCGATTGACAAGGCGGCTGGGGCGGAGCGGGAGACAGCCGGCCCGAAGGTGTACGCCGGCGGGCATATTCAGAATCATTCCGGCGTTGCTCACGGCGGAAGCTACTGCGGCTTCGATCACTCTGGCACCACGATGGCAACCACCCCCGCCACCAACGCCGCCCGCCAGTGGTCCGGCTGGGGCACGGCCCTCAAGCCCGCATGGGAGCCGATCATCGTGGCCCGCAAACCGCTGCCCGGAACGGTGGCGGAGAATGTGTTGACGTGGGGCACGGGCGGGATCAATGTGGATGGGTGTAGGGTGGGTGTGCGAACACAAAATGAGAGCGGCTGGAGTAAGACCGGCAGCAAGGCCGGCGAAGATCGATCCATGAGCGGCGCGAACTACGAACGTGAAGCAAAGGACGAAGCTGGCACAGGCCGCTGGCCCGCCAACCTGATCCACGACGGCAGCGAGGAGGTGGTGGGGCTGTTTCCGGTCACAAAGAGCGGAGGCCAGAACGCCACCAGCGAATCGCAGCCTGGTTACGCAGGCGGCTGGACGCGGCCTGGTGGTAAAGGCCATCACGACTTTGGCTCCGCCGCCCGCTTCTTCTACTGCGCGAAAGCGTCGAAGGCGGATCGGGATGAAGGGTGCGAGGGGCTTCCGCAGACGATCAAGCAGAGTGTGGCCCACGGCGACAAGCGGCACGGAACGCTGCCCTACACGAACGAGCCGCGCGAGATGAAACCACGGCCGCGAGGCAACCATCACCCCACCGTCAAGCCCACCGCCCTCATGCGTTACCTCTGCCGGCTCGTGACGCCACGCGGCGGCGTAGTGCTCGACCCGTTCGCGGGCTCCGGCTCCACGGGCAAAGCAGCCGTGGCCGAGGGCTTCCGGTTCATCGGCATCGAACGCGAGGCGGAATACGTTGAGATCGCGAAGGCGAGGATCACTGCAGCCACTCCAAAGGACACGCTGTTCTAGGTACCCGGCCCGGTCAGGTCTAGCGGCGGCAGGAAGTCGAGGGCCGACTCGACCCCGGTGATTCGCTCGTCGTAGTAGTGGGTCTCGGCCATTTCCTCAGAGGAGTGCCCGAGCTGTTTCTTGGCCGACTTGCCGGCCAGCTTGAGGTATGACGCAGTCGATTTGCGGATGCTGTGAAACGGGTGGTACGGGACCCCGGCCGTGCGGCACAGCACCTTGAGGCTGGCATAGCAGCTCAAAATCTTCCGATCCTCCAGCCAAGGCCATACCAGGGCGTCCGCCGGGCCTTGATGCACAGCCATGAGCCGGGCCAGCTCGGGCGTGATCTGCCGCGTAATCGTCTCCTGGCGGCCCTTGCGGGTTGCTGCGAGAAACGTGATGGTGCACCGCTCCAGATCGACCTCGCGCCACCGCAGGGCCAGCACGGCCCCGATACGCTCGCCGGTCTGGAACATGGCCTGCAATTTCGTCAGCCAGTACCAGGCGGCCGGCTTGCCCGCTACGAGGCCCTTGCGATGCCGGGCGGCTCTGACCAGGGCGCTGAGCTCGTCGACCGTGTAGGCCACAGGGCGGGGCTTGGGAACGCGGGGACGGGCGTAGTCGGGGAACTCGAGCAGCTCGCCGTTGGTCTTCTTCCAGCGCTTTTTGGCGAGCCAAGTCCACAGGCTTCGCAGGTGGGCAGAGTCTTTTGCGAGGCTCGCCGGGCTAATCATCTTGAACCTGCTATGCTGCGTCGTCTGACGCCAGCGCAGGAACTTGGCCGCGGTCAGGTCGTCGAGATCATCGACGGTCGGCTCGTGGCCCAGAAAGTCGCGGAATCGGTCGAGCGTTGCCTCGTACATGGCAACGGTCCTGTCGCACAGATTCTTCAGCGGCGCGACTCGGTCTAGCAGTAGTTCTCGCAGGGTCATTCGGCGTCTCCTTTTTTGCCAAGGGACGCTAGTTTACGGTACGTGTACAGTTGTCCAATCTGCACCCCGTCCGCTGGAACAATCTGCCCTTGGCGGGCTGTTCCATACTGTACAGACTTTCGAGTGCGAGGGGCAATGCGAGATGCCGGCGGCGTCGTTTCGGACGTGCTGCCGGCGACGTGCGAAGAGTTGGCTTCTCGGCGGTTTGACTCACCTAACGCTGTCGATACATTCTGGGGCATGGTTGTGGCATCGCCGGACAAAGAGTGGCTGACAGTTGCCGAGGCCGCAGAGGCCGCCGGCTGCACCGTCGGCTGGATCCGACTGCTTCTGGGGCGGGGCGACCTTGCCGGCTGGAAGGCTGGCGAGCGGGCGTGGCTGGTCGACGCGGGAGCAGCTCGAGCCCTACGCGGCTCGCTGTCCGTCCGCAGCGTAGGCCAGCGCGAGGCCCCAAAGCCCATCCGCAAACGCCGGAAATCTCGGTAGTCTGTGCCGTCCAAAAATCTGAGGCGGGTGTTCTTGACTGCGAACTAACGATAACGCTACTGTGCCGCTCGTCATCACGGTGATGACAGGCACGGCCCGACACAGGTGGTGCGATGAACGCTGAGGTCTGGTTCGAGCTGTTGCTGGTAGTGCTGCGGATCTTCGCCGCGGGCCAGCTTGGTTGAGTGAACTAACGCTAGCGATACGGAATGGTGTACACGGATTCGACTTTGCAAACTCTTGTTTTGCGGCCGTTTTTGCCTGCTTGACTCTTCAAGGAACAGACGTACAGTACGCAACCCAAACCGCAGGAGGCACCCACGATGAGTACCGATCCCCACCACCGCGAAGCCGCTGCCGCTGAGGCCGCTATGGCTGAGATGTACGGCAGTGTGTGGAAGCCCAAGCCCGGCGATCGCGTCCGCTGCCCGCGAGCTTTTGGCGGCGGCTACCAGGAGGGCACCGTGCATGGCCCGGAGGACGGGGCATTTCTCGTCAACACGCCCGAGGGCCGACTGCTCATGTACCTCGAGGAGCTCGAGCGGATCGTCGAGCCGTGCCGCATCAACACGCCGCTGTCCACGCCCGGGAAGCCCGGCAGTCACAACGCCGCTGCGGCCCGCAAGGCCGGCTGTGAGGACGAGCACGATAACGCCATGCGGGCTCGGTACGGCGAGGGCTGGTAACGCACAAAACGGCTGGAATTGCTGGGCATTTGGCACGAGACTTGCCCCCCCCCCCCCACCCTTTTTTTTTTTGCCCCCCCAAAGGGGCCGGCCCACACCCCACCCCCTCCCAAGGGGGAACAAACCCCCACAAAAACGGAGACCCGGGGAACCGGGGGCGGAAGGGAGCACAAGGGCGGCGGGG
>Ga0114967_10001193_pt1 | contig 21753 bp, 22 predicted proteins | sample M_130628_MF_Meta_FD_92639 | JGI IMG/M metagenome (GOLD analysis project Ga0114967, IMG submission 92639) | Freshwater microbial communities from Lake Montjoie, Canada to study carbon cycling - M_130628_MF_MetaG | ecosystem: Environmental > Aquatic > Freshwater > Lake | place: Lake Montjoie... | reverse complement strand
GTGCAGGCAGCGAGGAGGGTGCAGAGTTTTGGGATTGGATTCATGGGTGTGAGGAAGGGATTGGATTGAGGTTGGTTGGGGGGAGGGGACGGGGTGGCCTTTGAGCCACCCGCGAAAGGTTGGTCGGCTTGCTGGTTTAATCGTCCCAATGGGCGATGTAGACCATGCGGCCGCAGTTGGGGCAGTGGGGGATGGTTTTTTCGGCCCGGGCGTCGTTGAAAGTGGCGGCAGTGACCTTCATGTGGCAGCCGGTGCAGACGTGGCCATTCAGCTCAGCGATGACGTCGCCCTTGCCTGCCAAAATACGGTCATAACGCTCCAGCAGGCCTTCCTCCACCTTGGCGGCCAGGCCGGCACGAATGCCATCGAATTCCTTGATCTGAGCCTGCACGTTGAGGTAACGCTCTTTGATTTTGCCCAGTTCCTCCTTCACATAGCCTTCGGTTGTGGTGAAGTGGTCCTGGGATTCCTTGAGGACTGCCTTGAGAGTTTCCCCCCGTTCCATCAGGAGGATTTCCTCATCCTCCAGTTTGGCGGCATCCCCTTCATAACGGGTGACCTCATGGGCGAGGGCCGTAAACTCATCGTTTTTCCGGGTTTCAAACTGCTGGGTTTTCAGCTTTACGATGGTATCCCGCCGGGTCTGGATTTGCAGTTCCAGGTTTTTAATAGCGACCTCATTCAGGTTAAACTCTTCCCTGGCGGTGGTGACACTGGCCGTCGCCGAGGCGAGCCGGCCTTTCGCAGCCTCGGCATCGGCGGGCATTTTTTTGATCTCGGCCCGCAACCGGCGAAGGTGCTGATCTTTGTCCTGCAGGATGAGAAGTTGTTCGATTTCGGGGAGCATAGCGACAGCAGACGCGGCAGCGGGCAAGGTTCAAGAGCAGTCATGGAGAGCTTTTCCTCCCCGCCGGGCGGCTCAATACAGCTCTACGGGACTGCGCTTCCCATCTTCCACGGAAAGATTGGCCGCGCGCTCCGCTCCCAGGGTGGCGACGCGCAGTTCCTGGATTTCTTCATTGATGGCAAGGAAGCGCCCGTGGCTCCATTTGTCAGGACGGACCAGTTTAAGCTTGGCGCGCTCGATGCGGGCGAGGGCGGTGTCCAGCACTTCGTGAGGGAGGTCCGCAAGATGCCGGTGGGCCTGTTCCACCATTTCGATGCGGTGGCAGATCATGGTCATGTCATTGCCGGCGCGCACCGCTTCCTGGATGGCCTGCCCGAAGGTGACTTCATTCAAAATCGCGCCCATGTCCAGATCATCCGTCATGATCAGGCCATGATCGAAGCCCAACTGATCGCGGAGGAATTTTGTGATAATGTTATGGCTGAGGCTGGACGGCCAGCGCTCCGGGGTGGGGTCAAAATCCGGGAACCAGGCGTGTCCGATCATCATGCTATCCAGCTCCGGCAGCAGAGCACTGAAGGGCAGCACCTCCTCCGCCAACAGCTCGGCTTTGGTGCGGCGGATCACGGGGAGGAATTCATGGGGATCCACATCCGCCGCGCCGTAGGTGGGGAAATGCTTGCCGCAGCTGAGCACGCCTTCCTTGCGCATGGCGCGGTTGAACAGGCCGGCGTTGGTGATGACCTGTTGGGCACTGGTGCCGTAGCAGCGGCCCTTCAGGGAATTGTCCGCCGCATCGTCGTAGGAAATATCCAGCACGGGACAGAGATCGAGATTGAAGCCAAACAGCCTGAGCAATTCACCGGTCAGCTTGCCGTGCCGGGTGATCAGCGCCGGATCGCCTTTCTCGCGCAGCGCCTGGGCATTGGGTGGCTCATTGCCAATGAGGCGCAGCCGGGAGACGCGCCCGCCTTCCTGGTCGATGGTGATGATGGGCTCGATATCTGACAAATCGCGGAGATCGTCGATCAGCTTTCTCAGCTGTTCCGGCGAAACGATATTGCGGCCAAACAGAATGAAGCCACCGGGTTGCAGGGCCTTGAAGCGGCGGGCGGTGTCAGGATCGAGTTCAGCGCCGGGAACGCCGGTGAGGAGAAGTTGACCGATACGGTGGGAGTCCATGGATGTTGGAAAAAACTGGGTGGAATGGCTGATGCTGGGCTCAGATAAGCGGATGATTGCTGGATTCAACCGTAAGCCGTGCCAGCCCAGCCGTAAACCGTGACGGTTTTCCATGGCCCGTGCCATCCATTCCTATTGTCAGAATCCCTTTCCTGCTGAAACGGTCTTCCGTCCAAGACCGGCAAAATCAGCCTGACTGCCGGGGTTGCCGGGTAAAAATTCCAGCTGCTGTTGATGCTGTCCCTGACTGAATTAAAACATTGAAACCACTATTGCCCCATGATTTCCCAGACCGTGCTAGAAGATGTTGTGGAAACTTTCCCTTTCCTGAAAATGCCGGGCGTGGTCCATGGTCTGGTGCGGCGGGTGCCTGGTGTGAGCGTCAGCCTGGACCGGGCGGAAGTGCTGGCGCAATTGCAGCCCTGGCATGATGCCGCCGTGCAGCGCCTGGGATTTGATTTGGAAAACACTTTCACCGCCGGCCAGGTCCACGGGGCGGAAATCGCCGTAATTGCTGCCGACTCCCCCCGCTGGAGCGCTGACGTGGATGGCCTGATGACCAATGTGCCCGGTCTCATGCTAGGCATTCACACTGCCGACTGCGCGCCGGTTTACCTCGTGGACCCGGTCCGGCGGGCGATCGCCCTGCTGCATAGCGGGCGCAAGAGCACCGAGGCCGGCATCACTCCACGCGCCATTTCCCTGATGGGCCACACCTATGGCACGGATCCGGCCGGTCTTTTGGTGCTGATAGGACCCTGCATCCGGCCGCCGCTTTTTGAAGTGGACATCGCGGCCATGATCCGGCGCGACGCCATCGCGGCAGGGGTGCCCGCCTCCCAGATGCAGGATTCCGGCACCTGCACCGGAAGCTCGGTGGACCGATACTATTCCTATCGGGTCGAAAAAGGCTGCACTGGCCGATTGCTCGCCTTGCTGGGCATGAGCTGCTGAAATCCGGGTTGCCATTGCAGTCCCGGCTGCACTAGATCACGGAAGATGACTTTGCGCCCACTGATTTTCCTTGCTCCTCTGGCTTTGATGCTGGCTGGTTCCGTCCCTGTTTACGCCCAGGCGGCCAAGCCTGCTGTGGAAACGGATATGATCCACCCGGCTCCGAAGATTGAGTGGGAGGTCATCGCTGAGTTGCCTGCCCGTTCCGGATTTGCACAACCAGAAGGCCTCGCCGGAGTCTTTGCGGGTGCCCAAGGGGATTACCTGCTCATTGCCGGGGGGACTAACTATGCCGGGCAATCCTTTTCCGCCGGGGCCAGGCGGGCCTGGTGGGCTGACATCTACGTGCTGCACCGCCAATATACCCCGGACCAGAAAACCGTTTATGAATGGCTGCCTTCCGGAGCAGAACTCCCCCGGAATCTGGCCTATGGTGCTTCGGTGAGCACCCCTGAGGGCGTGCTCTGCATGGGCGGCGCAGAGCAAAATCAGGTCAGCGACGCCTGCTTCCTTATGAAGTGGAATGCAGAAGCGAAGAAGGTGGAATTTGAGGACTGTCCAAAACTCCCAAAGCCCCTCGCCTGCTCCACCGCCGTCCGCATTGGCACCACCGTCTATCTTTTGGGAGGGGCCAATCAAATGCCCGCGGGCCGCGCCACCAATGCCTTTCTGGCGCTCGACCTTTCCAAAAAGGGCGATCCAGCGGCCTTCACCTGGAAAATGCTGCCTTCCTGGGATGGCCCCGGCCGCATTTTTCCTATCGCGGCCGCCAGTTTGGAAAAAGGGGTGGAAAGCATCTACCTCTGCGGCGGGCGTGATCCTGGAAATACCCCGGACTTTCTCACCGATCTGCACAAGTTCAATCCTGTCAAAAATGACTGGTCCATCCTCGGCGATATTGTCGATCCCCAGGGGCACCCCTCCTCTGTGATGGCAGCACCGGCATTCCATGTGCCGCCACACCATCTGGTCGTCGTGAGCGGCACCGATCAGGAACTGGTGAAAATGCTGGAAAACAACCAGCGGAAGCTGGAGGCCGTGGATGCCACGGAGGAAGAGGCGCGTGCCAGGTATAACAAACTGCTGCTGGACAATTACCCTGGCTACACCCGCAGCGTGATGGCTTATGACGCGGAGATCGGAGAGTGGAGCAACCTGAGCAACTTTCCTGGCAAAGCCTGCCTCACCACCCCCTGTGTCAACTGGGATGGGGCCATCATCATCCCCGGCGGGGAAACCGGTCCGGGCCAGCGGTCCCCGCAGATTTGGCAGGCGACGGTGAGGAAGAAGGCCGCCGTGGTGGAATAACCGGGAAGCGGTGACTGCTGCCGGTCATTTTTCAGTCCCGTGGCGTGGGATCATCCAGCCAGTGGTAAATATCATCAGCAATACCAGCAAGGCGGGGGCGATAGGCAACCAGGTATAATTGCTTTGGAATAGCAACAGGCTGGAAGTCAGCAGGACCAGCGATCCTGCCGCCAGGCCCTTCCAGAGATTCCGGCGCTGCCAGCGGATGAGCCAGAGGCCAAACAAAATGGCAGCCCCCATCGGGAGCATCTGCCAGGCGGCCGGCAGCGGCCGGATGTAGCGTCCCGTCTGAATCGCGGCGAGAGCCCGCGTGATGAGATCGGCCGGGGAGGCGGTATTGCCGTCCGGCAACTTCAGGATCCGCGCGGCCTGGTCATCCACTCCCAGCCAGACCAGGTTTCCGGCGATCGATTTCAAGGCTTTGCGTTCGGCAGTGCCTTCAGCGTAGGTGGTTTCTGCCTGGGCTTTGCCAAATAAAAACTCATCCGCCTGCAAGGATCCGGGGCGCACCGAAAGCGGGAGGTAAAAGGAAAAACAACCGGCGTCATCGATCGGAATGGCCAATCCCCCGGGTCCGGTAATTGCTGTGCCAAGCTGGATCTGAAGCCGGTCCGGTGGCAACTGCTTCCACGTCAGGATGGACTGCATCGCCAGCGTAGGCACCACGGAGGTGCCGGTGCGGGCCAGCAGGGGCACATGGCCCCACTCGCCCTCCACCCGCACTTTTTGCCCCAGATCCACCTGACTGATTCCCTGGCGCACCGGCAGGCTGTTGAGACGCAGCGTTTCAAATTGGGGAATCCCGGTGACATCCCCCTGCACCTTCAGGACGGGCAGGCCGGGCGGGATTTCGGGTGGCATGAACTCATGGCTGAAAGCCGCAGTGGCCTCCAGGCCCAGCGTAAATCCTGGCACTTCGGAGAGGCTTTTTAAAAAGCTGGGCGGGGGATCATCCACGGCCAGCGGCATCCCAAACGCGACGGCGCGGGGCTGCCAGGCCGTCAGGTTTTGCAGCACCACCTGCCATTCGTCTGGGCGCGGGGGCCATGCCTCGAAGGCGCGCTGGGCCAGTGGCAGGTCCAGATCATCAAGGCGCGCCAGGATCACCTGAGGTTCATCCGCCATGCTGGTCCACCCGGAGCCACCTGGATTTGCCCGCAGGAATTCACGGTGCCGCTGGTCAAAGGCTTCAAATGTGCCCCGCTGCTGCTCGCGGTGCAGCATCACGCCGAAGGCACCGGCGGTGAAGAGCAGGAGCAGGGAAAGGCGGGGACTCATGGGAGGAGGGAAGGATTGTCTGCCTGGCGCAGCTCCAGCGCATCAGCCAGGCCAGGCAGCAGTCCGGATTGAGCCAGCACGGAGCGGAGATTGGCCACGGCAGCGGGAATATGGCGCAGAAAGGCCGTTTTGCCATCGCCTGCTCCCAGTTTTCCATAAGCTCCCAGCGCCTGCATCAGCCTTTGGCAGGTCGCCATCGCCACAACCTCCTCCGTCACCTCCGCCCCGTCCGTGTCGCGGCGCAGTTTTTGATAGTAGTCCAGCAGCCCCGCGCGCTCCTCCGGGCTCAGATTCACGTAGGGATCGTAGAGCAGGGAGGCCAGATCATATTCCGGCCGGCCTTCCCGGACCCCTTGATAGTCGATCATCCAGGTGCGGCCGTCCCTGACGATGATATTCTGGGATTGGAAATCGCGGTGCACCAGGGTGCGGGGGAGCAAGGCAAGGTTTTCCGCCAATTCCGCGAATGCCGGGGAATGCCGGAGGGCCTTCAGCTGTTCAGCCGGGACCGTGGAGAAGCGGACGGCGAACTGATCGAAAAAGTAACCCTGTTCCCATTGATAGAGCCGGACATCAAAACCGGGCTGCAGCGTCGCGCGCAGCGCCTCCGGCAGGCTGGCTGCCGTGCGGCGGTGCAGGCAGGCCGCTTGTTTCAGGGTATCCCGGTAGAGCGGCAGGACTGGATCCAATTGGCGCCTTTCCCAAAGATCATCCCGGCCCAGATCCTCCATCCAGGCGATTTTCTGGGCCGCATCATGATGGTAAATTTCCATGATCCGCGCCCCGCACTGGCGCAGCACCTCCGTCGCGGAAAAGAATGCCGGATTGTCCGCCCGCTTATCCGTATAAACCATGATGATCGCCGACTCCGGCCCGGTGCCCCCTACCGCCGTAGCCCGGTAGTAATAGCGGTCCGATCCGCCTTTTACAATGAGATCCAGGCGCACCAGAGCCCCCTCCCAGCCGGGCACGTGGCGGCAGGATTCAGAGCGGAGATAATCATCAGTAGGTGGCAGCATAAATCATGATCAGGCAGAAAAGGGCGGATGTTAATCAAACCCCGGCAGCGGTGCAACGCATCTTTCCTTTTTGGCATTGGTTCTATCTGGGAGGTGCCTGCTGGATTCCGGTCCCGTTCCTGTGGGGGAGGGGGCGGGGTTGGGCAGCCGATGGGTGGTGCCTTCCATCCATGGGGAAAGCGCCAGGTTTGTGGCCTGGCCGTTCCCCTGCCGCGCTCCGCACGGAAAGCCAGCGTCGATTGCCGGGGTAAGCTATTTTGCTGGTTGGTTCCTGGGTGATCCGGGCGCGGGGCGGGAAGGCCTTGATTTGCAAACGGCCGCTGAAATTTCCAATTATCCTGAAAAGGACGCTGACCGGCCACGGATGGCACAGATATGACTGATAATCACAGATTTATGGGAATAGCTGCCCTCACCTGCAGAGTGACCATCAGATTTGGGCTGGACCTTCACAAGTTACTGATTTTGTGTCCTTTGCGTCGTTGCCTGCGACTCCCTGCGGGTCTGTTCAAATCCTGCTGCCGTTTTTAGGATTATTGAAAAATATCTGTAGCCCAAGCTTCAGTGCGACCGGACATTTTTCATTCCCGGCACGGAAAGGTGCATGGTCATTTCCTGCTCATGTTATTTATGGGCACAAAAAAAGCCGCAGGAAGGAATTCCTGCGGCTTTTGGAGGGAAGCCCGGCCGGGACCGGGCGGAAAGGATTACTTCTTGCCCTTCTTCTTGGCTTTTGGATCGACCACGGCGGCGACCACTTCGACCACGCGGGGAGCGGCGACGAGCACGATGACGACATCGGGACCCAGGTTGGTGGTGACACCGGCGGGGAGGGTGAGTTCCTTGGTGTGGAGGGCACCGCCGATTTCGAGGCTGGTGATGTCCACGTGAATTTGATCAGGCAGATCCTTCGGCAGGCAGGTGATATGCAGGCTGTGCACAAGGTGTTCCACCAGACCACCTGCCTTGGCGCCCACACATTCGCCAGTCAGTTCCAGAGGAACGATGGAGTGGATCACTTCGGTCTCGCGGATGGCATGGAAATCGACGTGGAGCACGTTGCCATTCAAAGGGTTGTGCTGCACGTCCTTGATCAGCGCGAGCATGGGGGCAGGCGCTTCATCCAGGGTGAGGTGGACGAGAATGTGTTCGGAAACGCTATGGTGCAGGACGGTTTCGAGCGTCTTGCGGTTCAGGCGGATATTGGCGGAAGGCTGATCCTTGCCGTAAACGACGCCTGGGATGAGCCCTTCCGCGCGGAGGGAGGTGAGAGCGCCACTGCCGCTGCGTTTGCGGGTGTGAGCGGAGAGTGGGTGAGTCTTGGCCATGATGTTTTAGTCTTTTGGGTGCTTGATATGAGAGACGCTGTGGATGGCAGGGGGATTTTCCTGAGGGAAAACCCCGGCTGACAGGCAGCGGATACGCCTTGGCCCGGACTGGGAAAAGGGCCGGGATGTTAATCGAGTCCGGGAAGGTGTCAATGGAGTTCCGCCAGTGCGAAGCACAAGCACATCGCGCACATCGCCGCCGCCACTGCCGCGCAAAAAAGCCCCGCCGGACGAGCCGGCGGGGCGGATAAAATTAAGAGGAATGAATGAACCTGGCGAGGAAGGTTTAGTTGGCGCGGCCAAGGTAGCTGCCGTCTTCCGTCTTCACGCTGATCTTTTCGCCGGGATTGATGAAAAGCGGCACGCCAACCACAAGACCGGTTTCCATGACGGCGGATTTGTAGACGTTGTTGGCGGAGTCGCCCTTCACGCCTTCGGGCGCCTCTGCCACCACCATGATCATGGAAGCAGGGAGTTCGATCGTCGCAGGCACGTCGTCTGTGAAGACGAGAAGATACTTTTGGCCTTCGATCAGGTAATTTTTCACGTCGGAAACCATGTCCTCGCTCAGAGCCACGTCGTCATAGGTGGTGGTGTGCAGGAAGTGGTAGCCGCCGCTGTCCTTGTAGCTGTATTCGTAGTCCTCTTTGGTGAGGTTCACGCTGTCGAGCGACTCATTGGACGTCATCCGCAGATTGTGGACGCGGCCCGTGCCGATGCTTTTGATGGACATCTGGACGTAGGACGCCATCCGGGGAGGCGTTTTGAGTTCAGTGCCCGTGACGAGACAGACGTCGCCATTATAACGGACGGCGTGTCCTTTGCGAAGATTGATGACCGGTGTGGATGCCATAGGACGGAGGAGGTAGAACGGTTTCCCCCGCTTTGCCAACCCCGATTTCAGGAAAAATCCCAAGCCTTTCGAGTGGGATGATGGCTTCGCAAGCTGCCAGGACAGGTCCTGTATAAATGGTCTCTAAATAAATAGTAGGGGGTGATGGAAAGGATCAGGGGCGGTGCAATGCTGCTGAGAGGACTTCCTTTGGTTTGGCACTGGGCGTGGGACCGGGTGGTGGCTTTGCGCCAGAGCAGCAAGGCCGGCCATTCCGCAGGTGGAAGGATCCAGCACGGTGACGCAAGGAGCCAGGGATTAAATAAATTTGAAAATTTTCATAATTACCGTATCTTTTAAAGATTATGAAGAGAAACTCCACCATCGATATCGCCAAGGGTATTGGTATTCTGCTGGTCGTGCTGGGGCATAATTGGATCATTCTTCATGAAAAAGGTGAGCTGGCGAGAGTGATCGCCTCTTTCCTGATGCCGCTGTTTTTCTTTTTGGCGGGTCTGTTTTTGAAAACCAATCAAACGTTCCGCAACTTGCTCCAGAGCCGGGCGGACGCCCTGCTGAAGCCTTTTTTCGTTGTGCTCGGCTTGCTTGGCCTAGCCCGCCTTCTGGGCGCTTTGGTGACCGGCAAGGCTGCCGGCCAGGATGTGGCCTATTTTGCAAAAATGTGCTACGGCACCGGCCAGACTATTCCATGGATTCCCTTGTGGTTCTTGCCCCATCTCTTCGTAGCCAGTGCGGCGGCCATCGCCATATTGAAATTCCTGGAAGGGCGGTCATTTTGGTGGAGGGTTCTGCTGGTCCCCGGGCTGCTCGCTCCGGGCGTTTTTTTCATCGAAGGGATATGGAATCCCGGACGCATCCCGCTGGGATTCATGGAAATCACCCGGCGCACTGGTTTGCCCTGGAGCGTGGATCTGTTGCCGGTGACGACGGCCTTTTTAGTCATGGGCAAGCTACTGGCCAGGGAGGTGATGCAGATGACCTTCCGTCCAGGATGGTTTGCCGTTGCCCTGATTTGCTTTGGCGGGCTGCATGCCGCCACTGATGAAATGCTGGACCTGAACTACCGCCAATACGGCAACTTTTTGACGTCCACCATGTTGGCAGGACTTGGAATTTACCTTTGCCTGAGCTTTTCATCGCTGCTGCAACGGGTTGATTTTCTCAGGCGGGGACTGGAGTATACCGGTTCCGGGTCCCTGTTTATTTTACTGTTCCACTGTGTTATCGAAGGGAAATGCTTCGAGGTGCTGAAGCCCTGGGTGGCTTCTCCCTGGCTCAATGGAGCCATAGGGTTTGTAGTTGCGGCTGGAGTGCCGCTCCTTCTTTGGGAATTGACCAAACGCAGCCGGTTGCTGAGTGCCCTGCTGTTGCCGCGAAAAGCCATTCAATCAGAAAACTCCGCCATCCGGCAGACCACGACAGAGTCAGCAAACCCGGGGGCGGTGGCTTTGGGGGTCTGAAGGAACGGGTTCCTTGCTAACTTCCGGTCACCTCATCCCGGAGGTTGAGGAGTTCCTTCATGACGTGGCTGAGGCGGCCGGACCATTGGTCAGTGCCGAAGGCGTCGTGGAGCTGGCGGTAGAGGCCGTAGAGGCGGGAGTAGAGGGCGTGGTTGGCGGGGTTGGGCTGGTAGACGGTCTCGCGGAGGCGGCAGAGGGCGCGCTGGGCGTCGGCGACACTGTCATAGCCGGATTCGACGGTGCCGGCGGCGATGGCCCCGAAGATAGCGGCGCCGAGGGCGCAGGTTTGGTCGCTGCGGCTGATTTTCATGGGGCGGCCGAGGACGTCCGCGTAGATTTGCATGAGGGCGGCGTTTTTGACCGCGAGGCCTCCGGTGTTGATGATTTCGAGGACAGGAACGCCGTATTCCTCGAGCCGGTTGATGATGGTGAGGGCCCCGAAGGCGGTGGCTTCGATAAGGGCGCGGTAGATTTCGTGGGCCCGGGTGTGAAGCGTCTGGCCGAGAATGAGGCCGGTGAGACGGGTATCGGTGAGGATAGTGCGGTTTCCGTTATTCCAGTCGAGGGCGAGGAGGCCGGTCTGGCCGGGCCGGAGGGGCGTGAGGGCGGCTTCCATGGCCTGGAATTTGGCATCCACGGTGGTCCCGTAGGTGTCAGGGACAAGGTGGTTGACGAACCAGAGGAAGATGTCGCCGACGGCGGATTGTCCGGCTTCGAGGCCGTAGTTGCCGGGGAGGACGGAGCCATCCACGATGCCGCAAAGGCCGGGGATGTCGGCGAGAGGCTGGTGGTTGGGGTGGATCATCAAATCGCAGGTGCTGGTGCCGAGGATTTTGACGAGGGTGCCTTCTTTGATGCCGGCTCCGACAGCTCCCATGTGGGCGTCGAAGCCTCCGGTGGCGACGGCGATACCGGGGCGGAGGCCGAGTTTTTCGGCCCAGGCGGGGGTGAGTTTGCCGGCGGGTTTGTTGGAGGGTTGGGCGGTGGTGTAGAGGCGGTCGCGGAGGGAGGCGAGGGCGGGGTCGAGCAGGGTGAGGAATTCCTTGTCAGGAAGGCCGCCCCAGGCGGGATTGAACATGGCCTTGTGTCCGGCGGCGCAGATGCTGCGGGGAGTGGACAGGGGATCGGTCAGGCCGCAGAGGACGGCGGGGAGATAGTCGCAGTGCTCGATGAAGCTGTGGGCGGCGTGGAAGATGTCCGGGGCAGTGCGTTTGAGGTGGAGGATTTTGCTCCAGAACCATTCGGAGGAGTAGGTTCCCCCGCATTTGGCGAGATATTGGGGGCGGATTTTGGCAGCAAGGGCGGTGATTTCGGCAGCCTCCGCGTGGGAGGTGTGGTCGCGCCAGAGCCAGACGTGGGCGGCGGGGTTTGGCGCGTAATCCGGGAGCAGGGCGAGAGGGGTGCCGCTGGCATCGACGGGCATGATGGTGCTGCCGGTGGTGTCAATGCCGATACCGATGATGCTGGCGGGGTTGAAGCCGGGGTGGTTGATCCTGGCCTGGGCAATGGCTCCGGTGATGATGGCGGTGAGGCCGTCCAGGTAATCCTGGGGATTCTGCCGGGCGAGGTGGGGGTCCTTGGGATCAAGGAGGATGCCGGCACTGCCACTGGGGTAGGGGAAGACGGTGGAGCCAAGTTCCTCGCCGGTGCTGAGGTCAATGAGGAGGGAACGGCAGGAGTTGGTGCCGTAGTCGAGTCCGAGGGCGCAGCGTTGGTTCATGGGAGCCAGAGGTTGGACGGCCGGGATCGCGGGGAGATGTTATTGAGCGGAAGGGCTGGGGGCTTCGGCAGGGGCCGGTTCAGGGACCGGGGCGGGGGCAGCAGGGGCTTCGGCAGGAGCCGGAGCCGGAGTGGGAGCAGGAGCTTCAGCCGGGGCGCTGCCGGGGGCGGGAGCGGGGGTGCCGGCGGATTCGGGGCCGGGATCGGCGGGTTTTTCGGCCCTGGGTTTGTTTTTCAGGCTGGAGTGGACTTTGGGGGAGCGTTTGGGCCGGCCCTGGCTGGCTCCGTAGGGCACGCCGTTTTTGGTGCCCCGGACAAAGATGGGAGTGCCGAGGGGGACATTGGTGAAGAACCACGAGGCCATCTTGTCAGGAAGCCGGACGCAGCCGTGGCTGGCGGGGTAGCCCGGAAGGATGCCGCGGTGGAAGCCCATGGCGGTGGGGCTGCCGTTGAGGTGGAAGCGCAGGAAGTATTTCATGAGAGCCCCTTCAAACCGGGCCCCGACAGGAGTGGGGTCGAAGCCGTTTTGAACGTCGCCCATGATGGTTCCGCCACCTTTGGAGACAAAATTGCCGTAGCTGCTGGAGCGGTGGTTCAGGTCCTTTTGACCGACGGTGTAGTCGCCGGTTTCGGTGCGGTAGTATTTGCGTCCACTGGCAATGGCGGCGGCCGCAATGAGCTTTTTATCGTTGTAAAGATAGGCACGCTGGCCGTCGAGGTCGACGACGAAGTGGGAATTGGCAGCCGTGATGGTGGGGACGGGGGCCGCCGGGAGCATGCCGTTGGTCTTGTGGGTTTTAAAATAGGCATTGACCGTGGCCACGTCTGCCGCCGGGACCATCCCGCCAGCGGCAGCAGAGGTGGGGGCTCCTTTTTCATCGGTGGCGGCAGCGGGGTCGGCGGGTTTAGGGGCGGTTTTGCAGGAGGCCAGGAAAGCAGCAGCGAGGAGCAAAGGAAAAAAGCGCATATGAACAGGAGCAGGGGAAGGGAGGTGGGAAAAGCTGGAATTTGAAAATCTCCGTAGTTAGAGACGGGCCGGAGCCCGGTGCTGCCTTGAATGGAAAAACTGGAAGTGGAAAATCCCCCGGGCGGGGGGATCTTTCAGGCATTTGGGCCGTGCGCTTAGCTTTTGCGGCGTGGGTTGGCGGCGGGCTGGGATTTGGCTGGAGCAGGGGTGGTGCCCCGGGTGGGCAGGAAGGGTTTTTCAAAAGCGTCCGTGAAGTCAAAGACGTTTTCGAAATCCTCTATTTTATCCGAGTCGCTGCGGCTGAATGCTCCGGTGCGGATGAGGTTGAAGACCATCTCCCCAATGTCGCGGGTGGTGTGGATACCCCAGGCGTCCAGAATGGTGGGCACCATGGGGCCGAATTGCTCCAGGGCGTAGTCCCGGAAGCCCTGGCAAAGTTCCGGGCCGGAGACGTGGTTGATCTGGTCGTTGCGGCCGTGCTGGAGGACTTTGATGGTGACGTCCAGGGCGTCGCGCAGGAAGATGTAGGCATCTGCCCCGTAGCGCGGATCCTGCCGTGCGGCGTCGGCAACTGCTTTTTCAAAGGGGACCTTGCTCATGTCTGGATTATTAATCTTTGAGCGCCGTCTTCAAGGACGGATGTGTTAAATCATTGCCCGGCGACCGGTGCCGCAGGGTGCGGACGATCCCGCCGAGGAGGAGGGCGGCGAGAAGACCCAGGGCGATGATTTTTTCCTGCCGGGTCATGGGAGGACAGCTTATTCAGCGGAAAGTTCGGCGGCTGCAGCGGCGGCGGCGTCCTCAGTGATGGCGGAACGGCGTTTGAAATGGAGGCGCAGGATGCGGCGGCCGTCCATTTCTTTGACGGTGGCTTCGTAGCCTTCAATCTCCGTGGTCTCGCCGACGCCGGGAAGGTGGCCAACGTGGGAGGTAATATAGCCGCCGATGGTGGAGACTTCCTCGCTGTCGAGTTCCAGGTCGCTGTGCTCGGCCAGTTCGTAGAGGGGCATCTTACCGTCGACTTCAAATTCCTCCGCGCTGAGGCGGTCGAAGCCGTTTTCACGGATGGGGGTGTCGAATTCGTCCTGGATTTCGCCAACGAGTTCTTCCAGCACATCTTCCAGAGTGACCATACCGACGGTGGCCCCGAATTCATCCACCACGAGAGCCATGTGGGCCTGGCGGCTGAGGAAGGTCTTCAGCAGCTCGTCGAGGGCCTGGGTTTCGGGGACGATGATGATCTCGCGCCGGATCTTGATGAGGTCGGGCTTGGGGTCATTGATGATGCGGAAGAAGTCCTTGATGTGAACGACGCCGAGGCAGTGGTCGAGGTTCCGCTCGCGCAGGGGGAAGCGGGTATGCTTCGACTCCAGAGCCATGGTGAGGTTGGTCTGGAAGTCCTCCTTGGGATCAATGGCGATGATCTCAGTGCGCGGGGTCATGACGTCATGGGCGGTCAGTTCGCTCAATTCGAGGGCGTTGATGGAGATCTCGCGCTCGGTAGCGGTGACTTGATTGGAGCGCTGGGATTCGGCGACGAGGATTTGGAGTTCTTCGACGCTGTGGATGTTGTGGAGACCGTCGTGGTCCGGCTCGATGCGGAAGATGACCCGCATGATGAAGTTGGCGCTGCCATTCAGGAGGCGGATGAAGTAGCGGAAGATGAACTCGAAGCCGCTGAGGGGGCCGCCCAGCCGGAGGGTGGTGGCGAGGGAGCGGCGGATGGCGATGGATTTCGGCATGAGTTCGCCAAAGACGACGTCGACAAAGGTAAGGACGACCAGCACGAGGACGAAGGCCAGGAGGTGCGCGGCGGCGGGCGGCAGGAGTTTGAAGCTCTCAAACTGGGCTCCGAGCCAGGCGACGATGAAACGTTCCCCCAACATGCTGAGGGCGATGCTGGTGAGGGTGATGCCGAATTGTGTCGCTCCGACGTAGTCCTCCAGCCGGTGCACCATGGATTTGGCGCGGAGGGCGGCTTTGGAGGCTTTACTTTCCTGCACCAGCTCATCGATCTGGCTGCCGCGGACTTTAACGAGGGAGAACTCGGCGGCGACGAAGACGCCTTTGAGCAGGACGAGGAGGAAGACAAGCAGGAGTTGCCACGCGATTTCCTGACTACTGGGAATTTCGGCGGTGGTTTCCGCCAGCATGGCGGGAAATGGGAGGGTGGGCAGGTTCATTCTGGGGAATCCGGCGCGGGATGAGACAGGCGAGGCGGCGGATTGAGGAGAGCGGGTCAGGCTTGGGGGGGAAGGTGGACGCGGTGCTAGAGTTTTTCGTAGACGCCTTTATCGCGGCGCTTCATGATGGTGAAGCCTTTGGATTTGGCGTCGGAGACGGAAAGCGGTTTGGTCAGTTTGGGGGTATTGACCTGGGAAACGAGTTTGCGGACGGGGTTTTTGCAGAGGTAGCAGATCTCCAGCGGAGCACGGTCCACGGGGCGCATGAGTTCGAAACCCTTGGCGCAGATGCGGCAGGATTTCCCGGGGTCAGCAGCGATGTATTCGTAGATGGGCACGGCGGTAGGGGGGTGAAAAACAGGCTAAGTCCACCGATAGCACGGATGGGACGGATGGCACGAATAAAAAAGGCCGGAAAGGAAATTGGAGGGAGCTTGAGTTCAGGGGCGGATTTGGTCCAAGGGCTCTTTTTAGAAAGGCGGTCCGGGCTTTGGAGGGGGGGAGGTTAACATCCGGGCGGTGGAACGGGTTAAAATAGCGGGAATCAGGCCGGGTCGGGGACAAAATGAGGGCCGGAACACTCGTGGTATTCCGGCCCTGCATCGGGAAATTGAAAAATAAGGGAGAAGGCTGGATTACCAGCTGGACTTGGTCACCCCGGGGATCATGCCTGCGGAAGCGAGTTCACGGAAGGCGATACGGGAAAGTTTGAAGCGGGCGAGGTATCCACGGCGGCGGCCGGTGAGCTGGCAGCGGTTGGTCAGGCGGGTCGGGGAAGCATCGCGGGGGAGCATGGTCAGACCGATGTAGTCTTTCTCCTTCTTGAGCTGGGCCCGGAGGGCAGCATATTTCGCGACGGTTGCAGATTTGCGCTTTTGGCGCTCGAGCCAGCAGGTTTTAGCCATGGTAGTATAAGACGGGGGAAAATTAAGGGGTGGACCAATAAGGGATGTGCCGGGGGATGCAAGTCGTTTTTTGAAGCGGGAATGGATTTGAGATTTGGGATTTGAGGCTCAGACATCCGGACCTGCCTGAAGGTGACTGCGGAAGCTTGGGGAATGGAGATGAACCGGTCGCCTTGGTATGTGGCGGCCACTGGGATCCCTGATTCCGGAGGGATTGCAGAGATTAGCCGGTGGTTGAGCGCCAGCGACACCACCGGAACCAAAGGTCAGGTTCTCCCGACCCCGGCAGGGGTCGCAGCCGCAGCACCAGGATTGGAGCAGGATGGGTCTGCGACCCCTGCCGGGGTCGGGATCTGGGGATGAATGTTTTCCGGTGGTGCCGCTGGCGCTCAACCACCGGCTACCCTCTGTCAAGCCTCCGGCTTGAATGCCGCAACCCGGTTCACCCACTTTCCCCGCAGGTCAGGACGGCTGAGGCTGGAGCGACCCGGCGAAGCCACCACTGGTTCCAGCCTCAAAGCTCCCGGAACACGATGATCGAAGGATTCCCCACCGGCGTGTGGTGGCCGGTGAAATTCAAGGCACCGGAGGCCGGGTTGAGGCGGAAGCAGGTGACGTTGTCCCCGCGCTGGTTGCAGCAATAGAGGAAGGTTCCGGTGGGGTCGAAGCTGAAGCTGCGGGGGTAGTTGCCCCGGGTCCATTCCTCGCCCACGAAGGTGAGCAGGCCGCCCTCGCCGATGGAAAAAATACCGATACTATCATGCAGGCGGTTCCCCACGTAGACGAAGCGGGCATCCGGGGAGAGCAGGATTTCCGAGCAGAAATTGCTGCCGGCAAATCCGGGGGGCAGGCTGGAAATGGTCTGCCGGGGAGTGAGCCAGCCTTGGGTAGGATCGTAATCGAAGAGCACCACGTTGGAGCCTTCCTCCTGGACGGAATACATCCACGGCTGCCTGGGATGGAAGGCGAAGTGACGGGGGCCATCCCCGGCGGGCAGGGTGATGAAAGGCGGAGTGTTGGGGATGAGCTTCCCTTGCTCCGCGTCCAGCTTCCAGCTGTAAATCCGGTCCAGCCCGAGATCGATGGAGAGGATAAACCGCCCGGCGGGATCGGTCTCGATCATGTGGGCGTGGGTTTGGTCGTGGCCACTGACCGCGAAGCTGCCGGGTGGGGCGTTGGTGGCCTTTTTGGGACCAAGGGGGCCCTCGGATTTTTGCAGGTCCGTGGCCGCCCCCAGGCTGCCGTCTGCCAGCACGGGCAGCACGGCGACGGATCCGCCGAAATAGTTCGCCACGAGGACATATTTTCCGGAGGGATGCACGCTGAGATAGGCCGGTCCCTTGCCGCCGGAACTGACGGCGTTCAGCAGCTTCAGCTGACCGCTGGCTGGGTCCACGGCAAAGGCGCTGACCGATCCGGCTTCGGTATCACCGATGCGTTCCGTTTCATTGGCGGAGTAAAGGACGGTGCGCGACGCGTTGAAGGCCAGACAGCTCGGGCTGGTGCCCATTTCATATATGCCAGCTGGCGTCATCGCTCCGGTGCTGCGCTCCACCTTGAAAAGATGGATGCCTTTTCCATTCCCCGGCGGCAGGTCCACCTGGGTCGCCTTCATGTTTTTCAGCGGAGAGGTGTAGGTGCCCACGTAGGCCATCAGAGCGCCTTTGGCCTCCGCCGCCGGCGCTGTCCGCAGGGGCAGCAGGGCACCCGCTGCCAGTCCTGCTGACGTTTTTAAAAACGAGCGCCGGAATATTGGATGCGGAGTGGAGGGCACAGGGGGATTCATGGTGAAAAGGGGAATGGATATAAAAGTAAAAGCCGGGCCGGTGCAGCCTGCGGCGTGGATGTGCTATTTGGCCGGGGCCGGCAGAGGCAACGCGGCGGAGAAGGCCAGCTGGGGATCGCCCCGGCGCTGCATGGTTTCGCAGAAAGTGCGCAGGCTGGGGTTCAACTGATGCGTGCTGCTCTGGCCGCCCACTGTCAGGGTGACCGGTTTGGAAAAATCCACGAGGCGCGCATCCAGGAACACCGTGGCCCCTGCCCCGGCGGGACGTGCGCTGACGGTCACGGCGTTATTCTGGCAGGTGGCTTCGAAGCGCTCTCCCGGCTGCGGGGCCGGAGCGCGCAACCAGTAAAAATCCGTTATCACCGCATCCGTCAGGGCCCAGGTCAGCTCCCGGGGCGCGGGATGGCGCACGAGGGGATTCATGTCAGCGATGCTCTCGCGGTCCGGCAATCCGGAGTGGGGATGATCTGCGATGAACTGCACCGTGACAGGATAAATATCGGAGCGATCCCCGCGCAGCCGGGTGATTTCCCGGTCGAATTCCCGGCAGCGTTCAATCCGGCCATGGGCGGTGTCCTGCTCCCCGATCATGCAAATGAAGGGGGTATTCCGCAGGGTGTCTGCCACTGCACCATCGGCCAGGGCGGCTCCGCTGGTGTGCACCGCCGCGAAACGGTCCGGCATCTTCGGCCCCATGGCGAAGGCACCGTAACCTCCATGGGAATAACCCATCAGGAATACCTTGTCAGGATTCACCTCCCCGCAGAGCAGGAATTGCTGCACCAGATTCGCCATCAGCCGGTAGGCGTAGCCGGTGTAGAATCCATTCCAGGTATTGTCAGGAGCCCGCAGGGCCACATAGAGGTAGCCGCCGGTTTCCGGGTGATCCCGGTAATAGCCCTGCATCTTTTTCCATTGGGCATCATTGAATTCCTGGGTGGTCCCTCCTCCGCCGTGCATGGCAATGAAAAGGCCCCATCCCTGTTCCGGTTTGGTGCCCACGGATTTTACGGTGTAGGGGCTGACATGGTCCTCAAAGCGGGCCTGCTTCGTCTCAAAATTCTTCCGGAGATCCCCATGATTCGGGGAGGCCTGAAACGCCTCCCACACCGCCCGGCGGGCTGCCGGCTCATGGGTCAGGAGCGCCTGATCCAGGCCGTCCGGGAAGCGGTATCCGGCTTGCTGAGCCGCCGGGAGATTGAAAAATCCCGTGCAGGCCGCCTTCAATTTTTCCACCTCACCTGGAGGCAAAGCCTCCGTCACGGCGGGGGGCAGGACGTAAAAATGCGGGGGCAGTTTCACATCAGGAATGCTGCTCATAAATATCTTCAGCAAATCCGCCGCCTCCATCCGGGTGGTGTAGAATTGCCGCCGGACATTCCCCTCCTGGCTGGTCTCCACCGTGTAGGTGCGTCCTGCAGGCAGCTCCAAGATCAGATGATCGCCCGCATCTGCCGCCGAAGTTTTGCTGGTGCCCTCGAGCCGCAGCGCGGGTTCCTCCGGGCTGGAAACCGTCACTTTCGCCGCCACCGTGGGTCCGACCGGCCGGCCAAAGACCTGGATCGTGACGCGGACCTTGGCACTGGCCGCAGCGGGTTTTTCCAAGGTGGCTGGAGCAGGATTTTCCGCCCGGAGCCAGCCAGCCGCAGTCAGCAGCAGGAGCACCGCCTGGAGGGCAAGGTGGCTTCGCGGGAAAGTCCATAATCCGGAGCGCGGGGAAATCGGGGAGGAGGCGTTTATAAGTTTCACTCCTCCTTCAACGGGAACCTGAGGACACCTGTATCCTTGGAATGTCCGGAATCTCGTGTCCTCTGGAAAACGCCCGCCGTCCGTCAATTCCCACGCGGCGGCTGCCAATTCCCAGGCGTCGGCAATCAATTCCCAGGCGTCGGCAATCAATTCCCAGGCGGCGGCTGTCAATTCCCAGGCGGCGTCAGCCAGTTCCCAAGTGGTGACAGCCATTGTCCAGGCGGTGTCAGCCGGTTGCCAATCGGCGTCAACCGGTTCCCAAGCAGCGTCAGAACCCTCCGAGGAAGCGTCCGCCCGTGACCAATCTCCGTCAAGCATCTGCAGATTGCAGTTAATACCTTAATTTACAATGTATTGTGGGCACCCGAGCCCGGGAAATCGGGAACGCAATCTCCCCACGACAGGCTGCGCGGCGGATTTCCTCCCTGCCTTGCCCCCAAAGAAACAGGGCTGGCTGGGGCCGCGCAGGGTTCGCCTCTCCCCGCTTCATCGTGGTATCCCGTCACCGTTCCGCTACCTGGAACGGTGACACTGATATCACATAGTTCTATTGTTGGCTGTAGTAACCGACTAGGGTGAAGAGTGGGTTGAAAAAACACCGCTACTTGATTTCCCTCTCGCGATTCCAGAAAGGTTCGCTCAATATTAAGTGTCGATTGGAGTCATCCCTGCTGACTCTACTCAGATTCCAATCTCCACCGTGCACACCCGAAACTGCCCGAACCGGAAATCATCACACGCGAAGGGAAAGCCGTCCCGGTCATTCTCCCCATTTGACTGACATCCATCCTTGGCAACACCCCGGACAAACCCTATTTTCTCCAAATGGAAACTACCACTGTCGAAGAACGTTTGACCCGTATTGAGCGCCAGTTCGAAGAATTGAAGCATCAAGTCCTCGGCCCAAAGCCGCATTCCAAGGGATGGCGGCAGACGGTGGGAGCGATTCCCGATGACGAACTCTCCCGCAGTGCCGAGAAACTGGGCCGTGAGTGGCGGGAACAGGCGAACAAGGACTGATCGGCATGTTCGTTCTGGATACCAATCACGTCAGCGAGTTGACCTACCGCACCGCAGCAGGTTTGCATTTGCTGCAGAAACTTGACGCGGTGGACCAGGACGCCGCCGTGACCGCGATCACCGTGGAGGAATCGTTGCGCGGTTGGCTTGCGGAAATCCGCCGCCGCACCGATCCACGAACTCAAATCGCCGCCTACCAACGCCTCACCAGGCAGGTGGAGGTGTTCGCGTCCTGGTTGGTTCTTCCATGGGATGACGATGCCGCAGACCGCTTCGATTCCTTGAAATCCCTCCGCCAGCAAGTCGGCACTCAGGATTTAAAGATCGCCTGCATCTGCCTGGCCCACGATGCCACTCTCCTTACGCGCAATCTCGCCGACTTCAAACTCGTGCCCGGATTACGGGTCGAGAACTGGCTGGATTGATTGCTTTATCACTTTGTTAAATTGCGCACACCCCGGGCGGCGGGGTTTTTCCTGCATGGGGACTGGTGCACAGGTTGGCGGTGGATTGAAGTTAGAGCTTTACAAAACCCGGATCGCGGATAGGATTGACTGTTATGAACCGACTGGAAACCGAAATCGAAATCGCGGCGGATGGAAGCCTGAGGCTCCTCTCGCCCTTGCCAGTTTGGTTGAAACCGGGGCGGGCACATGTAGTGCTGACGGTGGTGGATGCGGTCGAGTCGGAGCGGAAACGTCAAATCCCGCAGGCTACGCCGGAGATGATCGCCCGGCGCATGGCGGCCTTGCAAAAGGTGAGGGAACTAAATCCCTACCGGGATGTGACCGATCCTGTGGAATGGCAGCGCACTTTGCACGACGACGTAATCCAACCCGGACGCAAATAATCGGAAGTAGTCCAATCGGCAGTCCGGTTGCGGCAGCAGAAGAGGATGAAACTCGGTGACGCCATCATTGCCGCCACCGCTTTGGAATACGGAGTTCCGGTCGTCACGCGGAACGCCACGGACTTCAGCCAAATACCCGGTCTGGAGGTCATCAATCCCTTCGATGAACCGTCATGAAACTGACAGGGGGGGAATCATCCGAACGTGCAAATTCCCAGGTAATTCTACTTTGTTAAACTAAAAGGTTGCTTTCCGTTGGATCATGATTACAGTTGCATGGGGCTTCAGTCTCCATTCTTCGGCTGAAGTGACCCCTTTAAAAGGACCACTCAAAAAAATGACGCC
>Ga0114967_10001191_pt1 | contig 21772 bp, 24 predicted proteins | sample M_130628_MF_Meta_FD_92639 | JGI IMG/M metagenome (GOLD analysis project Ga0114967, IMG submission 92639) | Freshwater microbial communities from Lake Montjoie, Canada to study carbon cycling - M_130628_MF_MetaG | ecosystem: Environmental > Aquatic > Freshwater > Lake | place: Lake Montjoie... | reverse complement strand
TGATAAATTCATTAAATTATCTTCTCCTCCAATATTTTCATAATAATCTTGAATCTCTTTTTTTGATTTAGACTGTAGTTCAGCTTTGATATTTGCTATATCATTTTTCTTAGGACTTCCTTTCTTAGGACTTGATTTAGGACTAGTGCCGAACATTCTAAAGTCACCAGATTCTTCCCAACGATTTGACCAATTAGGCATTCTACTAATTACGCATAAATTTATGTTAAAGCAGCAGTGCGGCTTTGTTCATAGACACGTGTGCCATCAGATGTGAATGTCACGACATAGTATTGGGTTACAGGGCCTGCACCGGCGGTTACAACTAAAGTGCCTGTCTTGACAAAACCAGTGCCAAATGTAATTGTAGTATTTTGAACAGTTGTAGCATTTATAATAAGTGTAATTGTTTGACCAACAGAAGATGTTGTAGCAGTTGTTAAGTTTGAAGGAGTTAATGTAATAGATGCTGCTCCTGATGCTGAAGTAGTGAATGTGAATACATTTCCTAAACTTAAATCAAGACTTTGTGCTGTCTGACCACCACTTGTTGTAACAGTTGTTAAAGCAGTGCTTGTAGCATTACGCACAGGCCCAGTAAAACCACCTAACGCAGTTACAGAACCGCGAGTGTAAATAGGAGGACCTTGGTCTACTAAGCCACCATTGGGGTCAACACCATTATCTTGGAAAACAGACTTATCACCGTTGTATACCGCAAAGCGAGCGGAGTTAGGGTCAATTAAACCACTTAATCCTGATACAGCGTCATATACACCAACTAAGAGAGTGGAGATGCCAGGGTTGGCATCCTTATATAGACGACGACCGTTTTCTCTTAAAATGCGATTAGCGGGGCAGTTAGCAGCAGTGGCACCAACTACAGCTGATAAAGTACCGGTGAGCACATTTGTTGTTTGGTTTCTGGTTACAGTATATAAGTAGAAGTCGTTATTGAAAGCAGAAGTTGTGATATACTGTCTGCGGGGGTGACCAGAGTTAAAACCGTCGGTGGTGTTATTCAGAGAGGGCATTATAACTAAAGTTTAGAATTTATTTTGGGTCTAAATATTATATTCTATAAAATATAAATGAATAATTGGGTCGCACCGTATTTAAGCGATGGATTAGGAAACCGTTTATTTCAATTTAGTTGCGCTAAACAGTTCTCGGAAGAAAATGGGGAACCGTTAGTATTCTTTCTACCGCGATGCGCTCCAACAAATCACGGAAAGTTCGATACTATTTTCAAACTATTTCCAGATGTTCCTATTATAGAAACGGATGTATCATGGAATGAAATAGAAGAACCGGTAGATAAACATTTTACCTATATTCCTATTAAACCTACTATCGGGTTACCAATTGTAATCCGTGGATATAGACAAAGCTACAAGTATTTTGATAAGATAAAAGTAGAACCAAAGTTTGAGAACATAATTTCAAAAGAACGTATGAAAATCTTAGAAGATAAGTATATTAAAAATGATTCTTTTTTTATTCATATTAGACTTGGTGACTTCCGTATACTTCCACACCACCAAATTAATATACCGAAATACTTAATAATGGCTTCTTCCAAAATACCAGAAGGTTCAAATATACTAGTATTTTCTGACGAACCAGAATTAGTAAAGGATATATTTAATTTTCCACACATATTATGTGATGAAAAAGATGAGGTAGAGGTATTATATTTAATGTCAAAGTGTAACAAAGGTGCGATTGTAGCAAATAGCACATTTAGTTTTTGGGGAGCATATTTGGCACATAGGAATTCTAATAATTTTACATGTCTATTTCCAAGTATTATGGGTAAAGGTGTTCCAACTCTAGAAGATTATATTCCTCCTTGGGGACAAGTAATAGATTCTACTTTCTAGTATGTTTTCTGGCTTTTCTTCTTCTATTTGATTTCTTTGTTTTGCGATGAAGACGTCTACCACCGAACTTAAACATAGATAAGAATGAAGTTGCTTCTGCGGGACCTGGTGCTGGTGCTGGTGATGGCTGTGGTGATGTTGATAAGTTGGTGGGAGGTGTTATGTTGGTAGGAGGTGTTATGTTGGTAGGAGGTGTTATGTTGGTAGGAGGTGTTATGTTGGTGGGAGGTGTTATGTTGGTGGGAGGTGTTAATGCAACAGCATTATTTACTTTAGGTGTTTCAGTTAATGGTGTTGTTGATGAAAATACAGAATTTACGTTAGTAGATGTAACGGGTTCGATAACTTGAGTATTTCCTGTATTTGATACTATAGATGGTGTTACTGCCGTGTTTAGATTTCTTCTATTAGTTGTATTAATATTTTTGTTTAAATTATTTGTAGCATACTGTTTTGCGGCTTCAATAAGTTGTGTTGGATTTTCATAACCATCACCTACAGAACGACTAATAAGTTCACGTCGGAGAACCTTAGCATCTTCAATATACTTCTCTAAATCATTTTGTTCAACAGTTTTAGCCTTTTTAAAGGCTTCTCCAACACCAGATAAATACGCAGCAGCTATTAAATTTTTAGAACTTTTTTCCATACTACTAGTAGTTATGAAAAAATATAGAGGTGGTGCGCGAAGTACTAAAAGAAAAAATGATAAAAAACATTTACCAGTTAAAAAATACACTATGAAAAAAACAAATTCAAAAGAAAGAAGGCTACAACAGAATTTGAGAAAGATAGTAGAAAATCCACAGGATAATAGCTATTCATACGAAAAAATATTGCGTAAATTTGAGAAATTCTTCAAAGGTATTCTAAAATTAGAACATAAACTACAGAATTCTAATGATAATGAAGCACAAAATGAGTTTGATATGAAAAAATTTGAAATAATGGATAAACTACAAGCATTAGATGATGAAAATGGTAAATTAATGATACGTATTAGAAAGCTTTCTCCGGGCATTCACGATAGAATTAAAGAAGAATTAAATTCAAATAATGAATCATCTGATATTATTGAACTATATGCTAATGTTATAGAAGTATTAGTAGATTTAAATGATGAACTTTACATTAATACTAGTATGAATGCTAGATATGAGAGTGAATTATCTATGGTTTCTTCTATCTTATCAAGTGAACTAGTGACAGAGTTTCTAGAGGTAAAGAAAAATACAAAGTCAGTAGAAGATGAATTAGTAGACTTATTTAGAGGATTTAATTTAAAAAAGAATAATTCATCTATTGAAAATAATATTTCTAAAATTTTATCAAACCTCAAGTTATAATAGATGTTATTTAATTTTGACGTATTAGTTCCTTCTATTATTGGGGCTATTATCGGTGTAATTCTTACAGTATTATATGATAAATATGGAATTGTGAAATCATATCAAGTAAATCTATTTGGTATTAATAGTAATAATCTTATAACAGGTGTAATATTATTTATTCTTGTATGTTCATTTGTAGTTTTGTCTGGAATTTCTGTAATTATTCGTGATATAGGTTATATAGTAAAAGAACCGTTACAGTTTACTGTGGAACTCTTAGCGATGGGTATTCTACCAACTCTTGCTTTTATCATAGTAATGTATTATAGAACTGGAAATATCAACAGTAGAAGAATATTAGAGAGTTTTGCTCTGCTTATAAAATTTGCTGGATTACATGTTCTTTTAGAAATTTCTGGATACTATAGATACGTTTTTAGCGAATAAAAATAACAAAAAATTGATCGGGCCAACCTGTAAAATCCTGTATAGAAAAAATGGTATTTGTTCTTTATAAGGTTTATAATTCTGAATTTAACTGTGTGGCGGTCTATGAACGTGAAGAAGATGCTGTAAATGATAGGACAAATCTTATTCTTGATTCTCCAGTAGAAGAACTAGGATCATACAGATTTGAAATTGTAGAGTCTCACTATTTTAGATATGCTGAACCACCTCATACAAGTTACTCAGAGGAAGATAGTAGTGTTGATGAAGAGCACTACTATGAACTACTAACAAAGAGTAATCATCAGAGTGAAGAAATTATTCTTCTTAAGGACGAACTTCAATCTGCAAAGGATAGGTATGCTCATGTTGTGGAGGAGTATTCAAAAGATATGTTTACTGTTTTACTAACAGTAAGTGGTGCGCTAACTCTATTTGTTATGCTATCAGTTGGTTGTTTAGTTTTATAAGCCATAAATACCTAATAGAGTTTGTAAATTACGTAGCCAAGATTTCCAAGAAAAATATGTAACTTCATTATAACGAAAAACAATTTTTAATAATTTTTCAAAATGTTTTATTTCTAAGAAAAAATTTACAGATTTATACGTATCATGTAAATCATCAAATAAATATAGAGGTTTATCATTTCTCAAATTAATTTCATTATGTAAATTAAAGAAAAATTTTTGAACCCACAGTTTTTTGTCATCACTTGTTTTTAAATTGTTAGGATTATTTTTAGATAAGTATATTCTGTAATGTTCTCTACACTCTTTACATGGTAAAATTTTATGAGTATTATTTATAAAATTTATCCAATTATATTCTTCTTCTTTTGCATAGAGAGAACTCATTAATCTGCCATATTTGTCGGCAAGCCCATGTAATATTCTCCAAACAATAGGACCCCATTCACAGTTCGTTGGAAAATCTGGTATTGGAATTATACAAGAACAAGGCATACTATCACCATATAGGCAATTTAGCATATTTCTTATTCCGCACCCATACTTGACTTACCCATTTAGTATCGGAAGCATCTTCTGCTGTATGTAATAAGCGGTGGTCAATACTCCCATCGATCTTAGCGGGTAAGAAAATAACAGCATCACCTTCTTTTGGTTTGACTCTGAGATTTAGATTATTAAAAAAGGTTCCTCCACCAGAATTTACATTATTTAAATACATTAATACTGTAGCGATACGTTGACCAGTTTCAGCATCTTCTTTATCTAGAGCATCTTGATGTGATTTATAGAACTGACCAGTAACATATCGTGCCACTTGTGTAGGTTCTTGATTTTCTCTAGGAACACCTGTCAAACGAAAAACTCTTGATATGAGCCACTTTATACTATAACCATGATAACAAGATTCACTTGTTCTTGATGGATGAACCACACCCAGACCAGTTTCTTTATCGACAACTTTAGATACCGCAACATTTTTTTCAGATAAATTAATTAAAAATTTACATTCATTCGGTGATAAAAAGTTTTCTACATAGTAGATTTCTGGATTTCGATGAATTAGTTTTGTTTTAGGAAAGTTATTTAATTCAAGAAATCCTTGATTATTCACTTTCATATTTAAATTCCTACCCACTCTTCTGGAAATAAGTCGGGAGTTTTATCCTCAAACCATCTTTTAGGATAGATAACATTCTTATCTCCAACTCCTAAGAAAGCTCCCCACCAACTAAATGAACTATTTGCTATTATAGCGCCTTCTGTTATCATAGACATATAAGCTAAAGTATTAATTGTATTTTCCTCTACATATGTAATGTTTAGAGTTCTAAATAATTCTTGTGATTTACACCATTCTATATCGTCTGAAAATAAATACCAGTGATTAATATTCGGTAGAAGAGTTAGTGCTTCTTTATAATATTCAAGAGGTTGTATGTGGTGAGACTGTTGGAGTTTTAAATAATCACCTCTTCTCACATGGATAAAACCCGAATTCGAGACTACAGAAAACTTTCTATAAGGTTCTAGAGATCTAATAATAGTAGTTTTTACCTCTCCCAAAACCTTTTTCAAAACAGAATAGTTCTGAAAATAACCATACAGTAGTATAATATCTAACTTATAATCTTCAGGATTCCAAACTCCGAATCCATCATCTTGATATAGCATTTGGCACGGTGGAATTCCAGCAGTATATTTTACACCTTCACTAAATAAGTCTCTATAGTCAGTTTTTTCGTGAACATTTTCTGCTTTACATAGTAATAGAGTTCCAGAATTAACAGTTTTCTGTAAGAATCCCGCTGCGTATTGAAATAATTGGTTTCCTATACCACCCATGAGTTTTACAAAAATATAACTCATATATAGATGTATTTACATACTGGACATTTAAGCACCATAGAGATAATAGGATATGTAACATTGATTCAACTATGGTGGATAGCAGTATGGGGTATTGCCTATATTGCTATTGAATACATATGCGGAAAATCGAAGAAACGTGAATTGTTTATCTATTTCTTATTTATCACAGTTGTGTTGGTTACTATATTTTTAAAACCAGATATAATTAGACATTTTTAGATAATATAGTTTACACTACCATAACTATTATGTGATGTATGTGTTTTTGGTATTGCGGCATTACACACAATTTCTATTTTCCATCTCGAATCTGGAAACTTTACATTACCAATAGTAGCTCTTGCGGGAGCACAATTAGGTGTAGAAGCCATCCATTCATCAAATGCTCTATTCATTTCTTCATACTGTTTTTCATCTACTAAATAAATTGTCATAGAAAGTATAAACTCTTTTGATGTTCCAACTGCTTGAAGATTCTTATCAATTAATGATAATACTTCACGTGTTTGTTCATATAGTGTAGAGCCGGATATATCACATGTAGTTGAAGGCACTACACCCGATAGATATACATTTCTATCATATACAACAATACTACTATAACGATTTGTTCCGCCAATTCGTGTAATCATTTATATGTTAATGAGAATTTTATAAGCATAGGAATACTCAAAAACGCAATATATCGGAAAGTATTTTTCAAATCTTTAGATACAACAAGTTCAGCTAGCAGCCAAAAAAATATTATAAAATAGTATTTTGATGGAAGAAATGATACAAATATCATTAGTGTAAGTAAAAGGATTGATAAATTATAATTACCAATTTTAATAAGTGGTGAACTAACATACCAGTCTAGTGTTGTTGGTATTTTAAGATTGTTTAGGGTAATATTGCGTAGAACTGAATTTAGTAGAAATGGATATGTATCACCCAAACTTGAATTATCTTGACTTGTTTCAGCCAAATTTATATAAGATGTATAAACATTATAATTATATTCTTTAATCCACCAAATAATTTGAGAATCAATATGAAAATTAATTTTTTTATCTAAAAACTTTTTAGCACATTCTAATGAAATCATATAACAATGAGTTCCAGCAGCTCCTTTTGTAGAATGAACAAATTCATTAATTTTTTCCGTGGGTCCAGTAACTATTTTTTTAAACCCATCATTTATTTTAGAGTCATCTGTGCAACCAAATAAACAACCGAAATATATGATATCATAATCTTTAGGTATATGATTCCATATTTGTTGAAATTTAGAATCAAATTTATCATCAATCGTAGCATCATCTTCAAAAACTAAAACATTTTTATAATTATTTTCAACCATTTTTTCCCAAATAGTTCTATGTGATAGAGCACAACCTTTAATCCCATTAGTGCAGAACATATTACAAAAATCTGTTAGTCTAGGATCATTTTTTACTTTTGATCCGTCAACTGCTGGTAGCCTCTCATATTTAATACTATTTAATCCCATACACTTATCAAAAGCGTTTAATCGTTCTTTATCTTTATCAAGATTAATAACAAAAACTTTATCACAGACTCTATTGATAAAAGCCATACTATCTTAGTATAGAATATTTTATTAAGAACGGAGATGAAACCACAATTAGATAAATAAGAGCATTCGTAACATCAAAAGAGAAAAGAAATTCTACAAGAAGCCAAATAAATAGCATATAGTAGTAGTTAATAGGGAATAATAAACCTATTACAAAAATAACAATCATTAAGGCATTAATAGGTATAGGACCAATTTGTATGAGATTCTCATTTAGTATAAAGGTGAGAGATTTATGGCATTTTTGATTTGTTACTGGTATTTTACTTAGTAAAGAACTTATTATAGGGGGGAAATTACTTGATAAATTGGATATATTATCACCAGATTCTACTAATACTGGATGAAAAGCGTATGCTTCTAAGCCTTGTTGCATAATATCAATATCAATATGAAAATTAGTTTTTGATTCTATAAGTTTTCTAGCCCCTTTTTTAGAAATGATATATCCATGAAATCCTCCACAGCCAGCCACTTTTAAAACACCAGTAGAATATTCACTATTTTTTACATTAAAGAGTTTGGTAGTAAATTGATTATATGTAGATGTATCACCACAATAGAAGTGATTACCTAAATATATAATATCATAGTCATTCGGGATAGAACCCCACAATAGTTCTAAATGATTATTAAAATCTTTATTTAGAATCATATCATCTTCGAATATACATACTGCTTCATAATTCATTTTATCGATATTTTCCCAAACAGTTCTATGTGATAGAGCACATCCTTTTACACCGTTAGGACAGAATGAATTACAGAATTCTGTAAGTCTAGAATCTTTATCAATGGTTGAACCATTGATAGCGGGAAATCTATCGAAGACTATTTTTTCAGAATTTAACTGAGTTGTTACAGATTCTAAACGTTCTTTATCTTTATCAAGATTAATAACGTATACTTTATCAACTATTTTATTTAAATAACTCATAATCACCTACTTATTGTCCATGTTTATTCTAAAGAAAAACAGTGTCCAATAAATTTTATTTATTGACCATAAATTCCAAACTCTTTTATCTTGTGCATTGTATAATTCCATGTATTCATTTTTTGAGAAGTTACAAATGTCATACTTAGAATAACCCGATGTTGATCTTTACATAACATTTTACCTCTATGATACACTTTATCACCTTCAAATAATATTGCCTGTCCTTTATTAATTTCTACATCAGTATCTTTTTCTTCTTCATTCTTATACTGATAATTACCGCATGTAGGTTCAAGTGTAATAGGAATTAATAGTGTAAAGAATCGTCCTTCGTAATGATTTGTATCAAAATGCCAATCAATATAGTCACCTTCTTTCTCATATACAACGAGAGTCATACGATTTTGAATATCATTCGGAAGCGGGGTTACATCGGATCCTATATACTTTGAAACAATAATGGAACATTCTTTGTAGTATTCGTTGATTTCAGGCATTTCATTTGATAAGATTTTATTTGAAATGTTTTTCTGATGTTTTTTAGGGATTTCTACACGCTTCCCGTGTAATTCACTTATTTCTAACAGTTTAGATATATGTTTTTCAGGGAATGATAGATTAATAACTTGTAATCCGCAGAACTTATCAGTAGTAGAACATTCTTTTATGTGATTTGTATAATGTAAAGTACGGTATAAGAAATCAAATATGAATAGAGATAATATTGTTAAGATAATTACTACAAATCCGATAAAATATATTTTTCTCATATCCTACTAGATGACTAGAACAAAAAAGAGAATAACCAAAAAAAGAAAGTCTAGGGAAATTAGAAAACAGAATGGCGGAAATGAAAAAATATATATTAAAAATGCAAATGATGTTGAAACTGAATATGTATATCCAATATTAAAAAACATATATATAAATAAAGATATTATATTTGTTAATAAAACAGACGATAATAAATATGATTTAATATTTAAATCTGTATTTAATAATGACTTTGATAAAAATGAGCCATATATATTTTTATCAGGTGAAGCATATAAAAATATTCCTCAATATAATATTAATGATCCAAATTGTATAGCAACACTTATAACATCAGAAGATCCAGAAACTAATAAAATGAAAAATAAATTTTATTTACCTTTTTTCCTTAATGTTGGACCATATAAATTAGATAATTCACCTTTTATTAGAAAATATCAAAATAATTCTAGAGATAAATTAGCTGTATATATAGCAAAAAATATAAAAGAGCATAGAGAAAATATGTTTAAAAGTTTAATAAATTTAGATAAAACAGTTGAAGCACTAGGTAAAGCAAGTAAAACTAACAATGTAGATTTACCTAGTAAATGGTGGGATCTTCCAGAAATATATAAAAACTATAAGTTTGGTTTTGCTATGGAAAATATAAAAGAAGATGGATACATAAGTGAAAAAATTATGAATGTATATCGCGGTGGGGCAATACCTATATATTGGGGAACTTCAAAAGTAAATGAGATATTTAACCCTAAATCATTTATTAATGTTGATAATTTTACATCATTTGACGAATGTGCTAAATATATTGTAGAATTATCAAAAGATAAAAAAAAGTTAAAAGAAATGCAAACTGCTCCAATATTTTTAGAAAATGCAAATCCAGATTATTCAAAATATTATAATACACAATCGCCTCAATATGTAATTGATATGGCAAATAAACTTAAAGATATAATATATACAAAAGGAGGAGATAATAAAGAAAAAACAAAAGCTTATGTTATTAATTTAGATAAACGTAAAGATAGATGGGAAGAAATACAAAATAAATTTAAAGATTTACCTTTTGAACTTGAACGATTTTCTGCAATAAATACTGCTAATAATACTACATCGGATGATGGTTCTAAAGGCTGTATTTTATCACATCTAGCAGTAATAGAAAATGCAAAAAAAAATAAATTACCATATGTTTTAATTTTAGAAGATGACTGTAAACCAGTTGGTAATATTAAAGATTCATGGCCATTAATAAAACAATGGTTAGAAACAAATTTAGATAAATGGGATACTTTTGTCGGTGGTAATACATATTATGGGATGCATTCAAATGAAAAGGATACTATTAAACCAATATGTAAGTTAAATGATAATCTAAAATTATATTTTGGAAAGTCATACACTGCTCATTTTTATTGTGTAAATGCTAAAGCATATGATAAGATGCTTGAATTAAAAACATATTTAGAAAATAATAATTATTCAAATATAAGTACTGTAATGAATGATACGTGGCCTACAATTAAAAATATGAACATAGTAACATCTGCTCCATTTATTGCCATACAAGAAAAAGGTTTTGCAGATAGAGGTAGTTTAGAAAGAAATTATGACGAGTTATTTAATAAAAGTGAATCGATATTTTTATCAGTTGAAAATAATAATAATTGTAATATAATACATGGAGGAAATATATTAAAAGAAACAAAAGCTTATGTTATTAATTTAAAAAAGAGAACAGATAGATGGGAAGAAATACAGAATAAATTTAATAATTCAAGTATAGAATTAGAACGTATTGATGCTGTAGAAGATAGTGATGGACATTTAGGATGCGGTTTATCTTTTTTAAAAGTAATTCAAATAGCTAAAGATAAAAATCTAAAATCAGTATTAATATTTGAAGATGATAATAAACCACTTGAAAATTTTGATAATCGTTGGAAGATTGCTAAACAATGGTTAGATAATAATACAGATAAATGGGAAATATTTAATGGGGGAGCACGATTTCCTCATTGGGATAAGTATACGAATAATACTAAAAATTCTGAATTTTCAGCAGATACTAAATTAGTTGTAAAATTAGAGAATAATGTTAACATATTTAAATCTAGTAGAATTCTTTCAAATAATTGGATATATATTAATAATGCTAATAACAAAACATATGATAAAATACTAAACTGGGATAAGAAACAAAAAACATATATAGATCAATATTTTGGAAGTAGTGAATATTTTCAAACATTATTTATTATTCCATTACTAGCATTACAAGAAGATAATTATAGTAATACACAAAATTCTAAAACAGATCATAAATCAAAAAATCAAAAAATAATTGAAATTTTTAATAATATATTAAAAAAAGAAATAGAACCTCAAAATGGAGGTAAGAAAAAAAGGAAAACAATTAAGAAGAATAAAAATAACAAGAGAACACGTAGACAAAAGGGAGGTAACAAAAAAAAAATTATAGTGCGTTTTACAGGAGGGTTAGCAAATAGGGTTTTTCAACTATTTGCGGCATATGGATTTGCAGAAAAATGGAATATGGATGTTTATATAATTAATAATGGATCAAAATGGAATCATGTTCCTGAAGAAGAATCTATTAAAGATATTCAAGTATTATTTCCAAATATTAAAATTTTTGATAATTCTGCTAACATATCAAAATTAAAAATAATGAATGAATCAAATATTGAAAGACCAGAATCAGATATAATACTAGATGGATATTTTCAAAATCCTAAATTTTTTCCATCAAACCCAATAAAATTAAATTTAATAGAACCAGAAAACAATATTCTAAAAAATACTAATATAAATCATTTATATTTTATTCATTTTAGATTAGGAGATTATAATAATTTAACTAATTTTAAATTAGATCTAAATAAATATTATAAATTTTGTATCAATAAAATATTAGAAAAAGATAATTTATCAGAATTTTTAATTGTATCTAATGATATAAATCAAGCTAAGCAAATAATTAATAACAATTTATTAGATATAATAAAAGATAAAAATATAATATATGATGATAATATATCTAGATTGAATTCATTATATTATATGTCTAGATGTAATGGAGGAATATGTGCAAATTCTTCATTTAGTTGGATGGGAGCATATAGTATAGAAAATAAGAATAAAAATTTAATTTTTATGCCATATCCATGGCATAATGATAATTCACGTTCTAAATCAGATATATATCCAGAATGGGTGACAGTTGTAGATATAAATAAAATCTAATAATATTAGATGGTAAAAGAAATAAAAAAAAGAAAATCTTATAGATATAGAAAAATATATAGGAAAAAAACAAAAAAATGTAAACAAAAAGGAGGTAACAATACTATAGAATTACCAAAAAACTATAATAAAGAAGAAATATATGCTAAAATGAAACAATACAATGTTATTTTTGGAGGAACTGTAAGAGATTCTGAAAATTATATTAAACAAAATTTAGATAATATTGAAAAATGTGGCAAACTATTTAATACGTTTAAAGTTGTTATTTATGAAAATGATTCAAAAGATAATACTAGACAAATATTAAATGATAATAAGAAAGATAATTATAATTATATATTTGAAGATAATATTACGGAACCTTTAAGAACCATCCGACTAGCTAATGGAAGAAATAAAGTATTAGATAAAATTCGTGAACTAAATAAAGATAATACATATCAATATATGATAATTGTAGATTTAGATGATAGAACAGTTAGCGGTAATTTTATAAATACAATATATACAAATTTTTTATATGATGATTGGGATGTATTGACAGGTAATCAATCTGATAAATATTATGATTTATGGGCTTTAAGAATGAAAAACTTTTTAGATTATGATTGTATTAAAGCGATGTATTCAGATATGTCTAAACAATTACCAGGATATCAAACTCATATTGTTGATAAAATGAAACATTATGATCCAGGGCAATTATTAGATGTAAAATCTGCTTTTGGTGGAATAGCAATATATAAATTAAATTCTATCCCTGATACTTGTAAATATATTGGTAATAATGATGATGGTAGTGAAATATCTGAACACGTCCCTTTTAACCAATGTTTAAAAGACAATAATAAAAAAATATATATAAATACAAGTTTTTTAACAAACTAATATATAGATATGAGAAATTCTAGATATAAAAAAACAAGAAAATATAAAAAAAAGAAAACTTTAAAAAGAAGAATCCAAAAAGGAGGGGGTGATATTAAACTGCCAATAAAGTTTAATAAAGAAGAAATCTTAAAGAAAATGAAACAATATGGTGTTATTTTTGGAGGAACAGTAAGAAATTCTGGAGAATTTATTAAAAAAAATTTAGAAAATATTGATAAATGTGGTTCACTATTTAAGAATTATTCTGTTGTTATATATGAAAATGATTCAAGTGATGATACTAGACAAATATTAAATGATAATAAGAAAGATAATTATAATTATATATTTGAAGATAATATTACAGAACCATCTAGAACAAAGCGTATTTCTCATGGAAGAAATAAGGTATTAGATAAAATTCGTGAATTAAATAAAGATAATACATATCAATATATGGTAATTTTAGATTTAGATGATATAAATAGTTATGGAAAATTTGTAGATACTATTTATACATGCTTTTTATATGATGATTGGAATGTATTAACAGGAAATCAATCTGGCAGATATTATGATATATACGCCCTTCGTAAGAAAGGTGATGTAGAATATGATTGTATGAAAGAAGTATATGATGATATGAATAAAACCGGAATAAGTTATACGGATGCGTTTAACAAATGGGCGGTTAGTAAAATGAAAAATTATCCACAAGGAGAATTATTAGAAGTTGATTCTGCATTTGGAGGTATTGCAATTTATAAATTAGCATCAATACCTAATACCTGTAAATATAAAGGTGAATATGATACTGGAGGTGATATATGTGAACATGTGCCATTCAATAAATGTTTAAAGGATAACGGCGCAAAAATCTACATAAATACTAGTTTTATAACAAATTAAATGTTTTTTATTTATAGGTATGAGAAAATCTAAAAATAAAAAAAGTAGAAATAAAAAGAGAACAAATAAATTACAAAAACGACAAGTAGGAGGTTATAATAATGATGATGAAACAAACTGTATATACGTATCATCACATGGGATAATGAAAGGAGTTAATAAAATAAAAAATGTATATTATCTAAAATCTGATCAGTTAGAATCATTTAATATTCCTGAACACAGATTTATTTTAGTAACAGGTAATGAAGATACAACAATACCTGATGATTTTAGTAAAAAATCAGAAGAAATATTAAATAATCCTAATTTAATTCATTGGTATGCGCAAAACTTAGTTAAACATGATAATCCTAAGTTAACTGCTATACCTATTGGTTTAGATTATCATACAATAGCAGAAAATAAAGCTGGTTATGAATGGTGGGGAGAAAAACAAACTCCAAAAGAACAAGAAAAGTATTTATTAAATTTGGAGAAGAAACCATTCGCAGAAAGAGAACAAAAGATATATTGTAATTTTTTACAATCAATCCGAGGTAAATATGGTGAAAAAGATAGGAAAGAAGCATTAGAACAAATTCCTGCTGATTTACTAATAAAAGAAGAACCTCAAATCGCTCGTAATAAAACATGGAGCAATATGATAAAATACGCATTTGTTTTATCTCCACATGGAAATGGATTAGATTGCCATAGAACATGGGAAGCATTAGTATTAGGATGTATTCCTATCGTAAAAAAATCAGCAATTGATGGATTATATGAAGATTTACCAGTCTTAATTGTTAATAATTGGTCAGATATAAATAAAGAACTTTTAGATTCAACTATACAATCATTCAAAAATAGACAGTTTAATTACGAAAAGTTGAAATTATCATATTGGATTGATATGATTTATAATTCATCGACAATTAAATCTGGAGGTGACAATTTAAAAACTGTAATTGCAATATGTTCAAATAAAGACTATTTAGATAAAGCAGAATTAACAATAAATGGATTGAGAACAGTTGGTCAATATACTGGTGACATAGTATTTTTTTCGGATGAGAGTTTAAATAATGATTCTAAATTAAATGAATTAGCTTTAAAACATAATGTAATTTTAAAGACATTTCCTAAAATCGATACATCAAAAGTCGAACAAAAGTTAAATAGTAAAGCAGAGTCTAAGTTTAAACGTTTACGTAATAAAATGTTTCAATATCATAAATTTTATGTCTTTGATGTTTATTTTAAAAAATGGGACAGAGTATTATATGTAGATTCTGGAATGCACATTATAAATCCAATACAAAGAATATTAAATTTAGATACAAAAAATGCAATTTTAGCACAATCTGATCCATATCCAAAAAACTATGGCATTTGGAAATTAAATTCTCAATTTAATATGGAGTTAAATAATTCAGTAAGTAAAAACTTTAATTTATCTAAAGATGATTATTTTCAGTCTGGTTTGTTATATTTTGACACAAATATTATTAAAGATGATACTGTTCAAAGATTAATCGATTTAATGAATAAATATCCAGTAAGTAATGGGGATCAAGGTATTATGAATCTATATTTTTTGAATTTACATAACTTGTGGAAAGTATTACCTATAAAAAATAATAGTGGATTTTTATATGCATATAGTGAAGTAAATGATAATAAGAAAAATCAATATATTATGTTAAAATATCCTAAAACATAATAGATGAAAAAAAATAGATCACGTAAAAAAAGAATTATATACAAGGGCGGGAATAATATTAAATACTATTTAATTCATGGCCCAAATGAAAAAAGAAAACAACTTATGCTTGAACAATTTTCTAAATTTGGAATTGATAATAACAATGTTACATGGATGGAAGGGTTAAATAGAGATAGTTTAACAAAAGAGATTATGGAACTAGTATGTACAAATGGAGAATTAACTCCGGCTAATATTTCTGTAGTACTTAATCATTATATGGCACTAAGAAATATGGTAAAAAATAATTATCCATTAGCAATAATTATGGAAGATGATATTAAATTTAGAGAAAATGTGCCAGAACGTATAAATAAATATCTAAAAGAATTGCCAAATGATTGGGATGTATTATTTGAAAGTGATTACATAAATTATACAAATACACCGGTAAATTCTAACAAATTAGTGTATAAGAAAGAAATAAATGGTTCAAGAACCACTTGTTTTTATTTAATATCATTAAAAGCTGCAAAAAAAATGTGTGAAGAAGTTAATTTTTTACCTTTTAATAAGGTGTTAGATCATTATTATAATGATATCTTTAATAAGTATAAATTTAATTGTTATTGGTCAGAACCAACAAATGTTGAATTTGATAACAGTACACCGTCAACTGTCAATCCTTAATAATTTCTTTAACTTTATTTATCCAGTATTCTGTTTCAGTAATAGTTAAATCAGAAATATCTATAATATTATTATATAGTGTTTCATCTAATTGTTCAATCATATCATTTAAATCATCCCATTTATCTAACATAATAAATGGCAGTCTAGGATACGTTTCGCGAAGTCTTTCATAAAACACATCGCGTTCAACAATAGGTATTACACCTAACATAATACATTCCCAGAAACGTCCAGTATCATGACCGTTCCCTCTAGGAGCAGTAGAAAATCTTAAACTTGCCAATACATCTAAATATATATCAGTTGGTAGATTTGGTAAAATATAAGGTTTAAGATTATCGTTACGATCAATAAACTTACAATAAACATATCTATAACCACAATTAAGTGTAACATTAGGTATAGCAAAGTTACATTTTTTATTTATTTCTTTTTTGTAAGATGTGCTAGAACCAATAGGCAGTAAATAACAGTTAGCATGTGCGCCAATATAGTTATTTATAAAAAATTTAGATTTATCAAAAAAGCATGTCATAATTTCCATAACGTCATCATCAAAAAAATAATCACTACCTCCAAAAATAAAGAGTTTTATTGGTAATTCTTTTTTTTGATGTAGAATAACTAAAACATCTGACCAGTAGTCAAAGCCATCGGGATGGATGAATACAACATTTGAATTATAGAGTTTTTCTGCCACAGTCTTAGGAGAATCTTTTTCAGTAAATGCTGTTGATTCAAATATATTATTAGTTTCAATAGTATTTGTATCCATTAAAGCACAATCAATAAAAGGAAATAAATTTATTATGTTATACATGATTATTATAAATAAATTAATAACAATATTTATCCTTAGTATTAGAAGCAACTTTTATACATACAATTTCACAATCTTCTAAGAATTTTGCGCTTGTAAGCATACCTTTTGGAACTACAAATATATCACCTTGTTCTACTGTTTCATTATTAATAGTCATTCTTCCTTTTATTAAAATATTATACTCATCAACTTCTTTATGAATATGTGCTGGCCATACTTGGTCTTTATGATGTTTTAAATATCCTATCTCAAAAGCATCTGTTTTTAGTATTGATGGTTCAAAATTTCCAATACACCAGCCTCGTGTCATATTTTCTAATTTATTTTTTTTAATAGAACCAAATTTCTTTTCCAAATAATCGTAGTATTGAATAGGAGTTCCAACAGACCAGTATTTCTCATCCTCCTTCATTGGAACAATATGTATCTTTTTACCAGCATTAATAAGAGGATTATAAGATATTGAAATATAATATTCATTATTTGCCCGAATATTATTTCTAAATAGTTCTTCAGCACTCCTACAAAAATCAGAACCTTTTTTCCATGAATGAACACCTACTAGTGAATCATTGCTAATAACAATCTTTTCTGCTAATTCAACAATTCTTGTAGAGCCATCTTCAACTTTTGCGTAACTATTTTTAGTTGTATCAGCCCAAAATGTTAATACACAACCGTCAACATTATCTTGTAAACTCTTATTAATAAAATCTGTTGAATTCCATTCAAGTGACTGGTCGCAATTAGAAATTACTAAAGGAGTATCATTGTCAATTAAATCTTTTGTAGCTAAATATACTGATTCCGCAGCACCTTGAGTATAGTAATCTAAATAGCGTATAGTTGCATTAGGATATTTATTTAATAAAAATGAATCTATTTCATATTTTTCACAATGTTCTTTATTTAAAATTAATATTAGTTTTCCAGGTATTTTTAATGTATCAATAGCATGTTCAATCATTGTTTTACCATCGGACATTGGTAAATAATATTTAGGTTGCGTAAAACCTTCGTCAAAAAAACGTTGGCTTTTACCAGCCAACGAAATTACAATATTAAAGGACATATACTAAATTCATATAGAATCTTTATGCGCTGGATTTTACATAGAGGAAATAATAATGGGCCAAATAGCATTGAAAATAATCCAACAAAACTACTAAGTTTAATAGAAAAAGGTTATGAAATAGAAATAGATTTATGGTGTAGAGATAATAAGTTTTATTTAGGGCATGATTTTCCAGAATATGAAATAACTGAAGATTTTATAGAACGTAATGGATTATGGATTCATTGTAAAGATGAAAATACTTTAGAATATATGAATCTAAATAAGAAACATTTACATTATTTTTACCATACAACTGAAGATTATGTATTGACTTCAAAAGGTTATATCTGGTGTTTTGTGGGAAAGTCAGCACTCAAAGGTTCAGTTATTGTCATGCCAGAAAAGGCTCTAGAAAGTTATAATTGGGAAGAACTTATATCTAAAAATTGTATTATATGTTCAGATTATTTAGAAGATTATATTAAACCGTTATTGAAAAATAGTATGATTTAAAGTTAGACTTATAATAATACATATAAGATGTTCTTTCGTGTATTATATGAACTAGAATCTACTGTTTCACTATTTGATGCGGCCGAGAATATTGCAATCGGACAGAGTGTAGGTAATCCTAAGGTGCGTAATGGTTGGGAGACCCCAGAACTATGGGAGCGTGCTGGTTGTCGTATTGAAGGCGATGTAGAGCCAATGAAAGAAATAAAATCTGGAGATGTATGGATTCAGTATCCACTTGCTAATATTGATCTAGCAACGGATGGTGTTTCTCAGCTTCTGTGCCATATTATGGGAGGTCAACTTGACATCAATACTATTCGTCGTTGCGTAGTAAAGGATATTGAAATGCCTGAAGAAGTTATTAGTAAGTATTTCAAGGGCCCCAAGTTTGGTATTCAAAAGATTCGCGAATTTGTAAAAGTTCATGATAAGCCTCTTCTAGGCGGTATTGTAAAGCCAAAGGTTGGTATTACTAAGGACGTGCTACTTGAAATTGTCAAGCAGATGGTTGAAGGTGGTGTAAACTTTATTAAGGAAGATGAGATTATGGCGAATCCAATTCACTGCCCTCTAGAAGAGCGTGTTCCACTAATTAGTGAATATCTGAAAGATAAGAATGTTGTATATTGCTTCTGTATTAATGGTGATGCAGATATTGTGCTAGACCGTGTGAAGTTTGTAGCTGCACATGGTGGAAACGGTGTTCATGTAAACTTCTGGTCTGGTATCGGTATTTACAAGCGTATTCGTGAACTTGACCTACCTATTTATGTTCACTATCAGAAGTCTGGTATTACTATTCTAAGTGATCCTCGCCATGCTTTCCACATTGAGTGGAACGTATTCTGTAAACTTGCTGGATGGTGCGGCGTTGATTTCATTCACGCTGGCATGATTGGAGGATATAGTGATAATGATCGCAATGAAATGACACAAGTTCTTGAGACACTACATAAAGCAGGTGTAATGCCTGCTCTCAGTTGTGGCATGAATCCTGGCCTTGTCGATGCTCTACGTAAGTCTATTGGCAATGATTGGATGGCTAACTGTGGTGGTGCTATTCACGGTCACCCTAATGGAACATTAGCCGGTGCACGAGCCATGCGTCAAGCGATTGATGGAACACATGGTGAAGAGTATGAAGCCGCTATTAAGAAATGGGGTTTTGTAGAAACTATCTAAATAAATATATATAAATATAATTAATGGAACAATTTGTTTGTATATTATGTAAATCAAATAATTATGAAATACATAATCAAACTATTCGTAAAGATGAATCAAATACATATAAAATATTAAAATGTTTACAATGTACACATATTCAATTATATCCAAACAACTATGATACTAAACATTATTATGATAATGATAATCAAGATAATGAATCAAAAACCATACATAATAGAGCAAATGATGAATATTCAGAAATGTTAAAGGCTTTTCATTTACAGAGATTACAGATTCTTGAACAGAATATAATAATAGAAAAATCTATGAAAATAATTGATATTGGTGGAGGGAAAGGTGAATTTGTAAAATTACTAAATAAAAGATGCGATAGTGTTCATATACTTGAACCAGGTATATCTAGAATCAATAGTATAAATGAAGATAATATAGTAACTATAAATAAATTATTAGATAATAATTTTGCCAATGAAAATTTAAATAAGTTTGATATTGTAACTGCTTTTCATGTATTAGAACATGTTATTAATCCTATACAATTTCTAGAGAATTGTTATAAAATATTGAAACCTAATGGACTATTATATATTGAGGTTCCAAATCAAGATGATACTAGAATAGTAATGAGTGATTATTATAAAAATAATATATGGTATTGTAAAGCACATATATCATATTTTACACAGCATACAGTGAAATATATGCTTAATAAATTACAAATAGATAATTATAAAATAGATGGATTTGAACGATATAACTATGAAAATTATATATTTTGGTTAAATAATAATAAACCTCAGCCAATATGTACTTATTATAAGGGAATTCCTTCTTCAATTGAAGAAGAACTCTGGATAAATAATAGAAAACAACAATTAACTTCTGATTCATTATCTGTTATACTACGTAAACTTACGTAGCAACTCTATAATAAAAGGCATCACCCCATCCATGATTATTATATTCTTGAAAACCTAATCGAGCAAACCCGTGTTTAGCTAGATATTTATCAATCTCTGGTAGAAGAGCACACCCTTTATAGATTTCTTGTGTATTTGCTTCAGTATAGATATAATTTACATATTTTAAATATTTTTCACCACTTTTAAGTGCACGAAGTTCGGTGCCTTGAATATCTAGATTCCAGAAATCATATTTGCTAGGATCTATATTATTTTGTTCAAAAAAAGTATCAATGCGAATTGTTTTCTGTTTTTGTATTTTTTCTACAATAATTTGAGGATATAATACTGAACAAATTTCTAAATCTAATAAGCTGCTACATTGTGGATTATTAGTAACTTTGAAATCAACTTCTTTTTCTTCGTCATCAATTAAAGCATAGTATATATTTATAGCCTTATCTTTATTTTTATCAACTAAATTGGGATTACCTTCAACCCAAATAATTCTTGAATCATCTATACCGTGTTTATTATACTCTTCTCTTTCTTCAC
>Ga0114967_10001190_pt1 | contig 21778 bp, 18 predicted proteins | sample M_130628_MF_Meta_FD_92639 | JGI IMG/M metagenome (GOLD analysis project Ga0114967, IMG submission 92639) | Freshwater microbial communities from Lake Montjoie, Canada to study carbon cycling - M_130628_MF_MetaG | ecosystem: Environmental > Aquatic > Freshwater > Lake | place: Lake Montjoie... | reverse complement strand
CTCGGTGGTCGTCGGATCCTTGACCTTTTACCCAGCCTTTTTCACAAAAGTATGTGTTCCATGTGTTCTGTGTGTTCTCACAGAGAAAATTCGCAAACGTGGTGTGTTCCGTTATGTGTTCCAATGTGTTCACCGGAGAAAGGGCTGGTATCATTTCGTCCCCTTTTTGCGCCACTTGCGCCTCCTGTAGAGCAAACGGAACATCGCAGTTCGCCCTATGACATGAGCGACCCGATGCCGGACTACGAAAACGTGTACACGGATTGAGCCCACCGCCTGAGCATTGGAGAGGTGGGCAGAACCGTTTGAAACGCTGAGGCCCCCAGCGAGAGTGCTCCATTGCCCAAATTGGCGATAAAACTGTGGCTAGGAACTGGTGCTCAGGTTGAACGGGACGGGCTTTGAACCAAAGCCGGTCTTTTGCCGGAAACCAAAGCCAAAATCGCACATAATGGCCGTATTTCGCTGTACGCCACGCAAGGAATCGGGCAAAAGCAATTCTCCCTTAACGCTCCCGCGTCCAGGCTGAAGAAATCGTGCCGTGGGTTGAAAAGCAATTTCCTATCCTATGGACATATGTCTACCTTTTCAGCCAAGGACCTCGAAATCAGCGCTGCGAAGAGCCTTAAGAAGGCCGTCTCGAAGTTTGCGACTGCGTTGGTGGGCCAGAAAGGGACGAAGGCGACCGAGAAGCGCGTGGCGCTGGAGGCGGTGCAAGAAGCGGTCGCAGAACTGCTGAAGCTTGTTGAGGGAGAAGAGGAATAACTACAAAGCACCGTCGATCATCATCCCGATGACCGTGAAGAATGCTAAGCCAAAACCAAAACAAAAAGCTTCAGTCCAATTACCAAAAAAAATACCAAGAACCAAGGTAACGACAGCGCCGATAGCGACAAACATTTGTAAGGCACATCCTACCTTTTCTTCTTTTTCTTTTATCTTTTCTTCTTGTTGTTGTTTGTATTCTTCTTTACCCGCCTCGATTGCCATTAGCATTCGTCCTTCTTCGCCCGGCTTACACGGCCTGCCCTGGACCCAGGAAAGAGTTGAAGCACAATTTTTGCATCGCTCATAATTTGGCTCTGGATAACCACCACAATAGGGGCATTTTGGACCAGTTGGAGGAGCAGTTTGCTTTACGAGCTGCTGCGTCGTTTGTAATTGTTGCAACGCTATTAAATTGCGAAGATTATCGTCCATATCCTTTGTTGAAAATGTTGATACATAATAACATATTGTGCGTCAACGCAGCGGGAACAAGGGTGGAGCTAGGCTGTTCCAAAGAGAGATTCTGTAGATAGCACTTAACGCTCCCGCGTCCAGGCTGAAGAAATCGTGCCGTGGGTTGAAAAGCAATTTCCTATCCGTCAGATCTGGAGACATTGTGCCAACTGCCTTCTCTCGTTGAGATTCGCCTTCGCGGCTCTGATTAGGGCAGCCCGAGAAGTCTGGGCTTCGAACTTCGAGTGGATACCAACAGCCTTAACCAATACGATCTTGCTGTTTGATGGCGGACATTATCGCTTTCTCGATCTCCCTACCCTCTTTCTCATTAGCCACATGCCCCCTGATATTTCTACCTCGGTGAGACTCTACAAATAGTCCGACTTTTTTCTGTAAACCGTAGACCAGTAAACACAGACCAAAAAATATGAAGCCACCACGATCTTTACTTTCTCCGGCAAAGCCCCCCAACGTCAAAAGCAGCCCGATGTAAAAGGCCACTTTGTTTCGCTCCCATCCCACTCTCACATTATCGATCGACTGAAGTGGGATCGAGATAGTCTCACTGGTGAAGAAATTCGTCAACACATGGTAGACTCTTTGATCAGTGACCACGACAGTCCCTACTGTCTTTAATTGATTTTCAATTTGCATTTTGAATTTTATCAATAGGTCAATTTCGCATATTGAGCAGCCAACACCCGTGAGCTCGGCTGCTCATATAAGTGAAGTTCCGACTCCACTATACCTAACAGTATTCTCAGCCTTGAGAAACAAATCATTTTAACGCCCCCGCGTCCAGGCTGAAGAAATCGTGCCGGAAGGTGAAAAGCAAGTTACTATCCTTTAGTCGGAGTTGCCCGAGCTCGCCTTCTGTTCTTCGATCAGAGTGAGTAGACGACGTGCCGCATCGATCGACTCGAAACCTTCATAAACAAGGTCTTCCATCTTCTGCTTCGCAGACAGGTCAGTACGCTCTTGGGCACCATGACACCTTAGAAATGTGGCAATCTCGTGGTGGTCGTAGAATATCGCGTAATCTAAGGGTGTGTCTCCTTCTGCATCCTTCACATGAATGTCTGCACCACGCTCGATCAATATGGATGCGTAGTAAATCCATCCTTCTTCTGCAGCTGCGTGCAGTGCCGTGCGCCCATTCTCATCCTGCACGTTAACATCATCTCCACGGTTCAAGCAGTGGGAGAATTCTGCCTCGACGCCATAATGAGTTGCCCAGACCAGAGCGTCGGGATCGTTTATGTAGTTGGCATTCATTTTCTTTGTCTCGACTTGTTCTGCGGTTTCTTCATTTGAGCCGCTCGACTCCGATCGCTCGTTCAACGCCATCAACTTTCATCTTCCAGCCGCCTGCTTGTGAACGATAGATCAAAACCTTTGGCCTATAGGCGTAGTGATAGGTGTAAGCGTATTCCTTCTGTTGCCATATTTGGCCATTCGCGAGCTTGAACACTGTCTCACCGTCCCATCCTTCGAATTCATCATCCATCTGTGTTTCGATAACAGCGGGGGCTGCGGCTAGTGGTGCCGCCGCGGGTTGCGCAGGCAGTCTCTGTGGATTCTGTTGCGCCAAGAGCTTGGTCTCGGCATCAATGAGCTGGTCCAAAGTGAACTTATTCCAATCGACCTTTTGGTCAATCGCTTTGGAAAGCCGCGCCGCCGCTCCCATTCGTCCTTCGGAGTCGAGCAAGTTGCTGAGTGAATCCTTCTGCCAATCATAAGCTATCCCGTATGTTCTCTTAATGCGCGCTGCTGCACCCATCCGAGATTCCATGTCAAGCAACGATGTTAGCGACTGAGACTTCCAGTCCACGGAAACTCCGTAATTTCTTTTGATACGACTTACAGAACCAAGCCGTGACTCCATATCGAGAAGGGACGTCAAGGATGACTTGCTCCAATCAACGCTTAATCCATAGGTTCGCTCAATACGCTCGGCTGAAGACTTTCGGCTACTTGAGTCGTCAAATGCTTGTTGAGCGGATAACGCCCCGGCGAAGCTTACTATGAGCGCGATTGCGGTAAGGATAGTCTTCATTTTGCACAACAGACTTATTGAGAAAGCGCCCGAGGGACAGACACCTTTCCCAGAAAAATTTAGGCCCCTCCCAATGAAAAGCATCCTATCCGCAGCCTTGTCTTTGGCGCTCTGTGTTACGGGCCTCTTAACGCTCCCGCGTCCAGGCTGAAGAAATCGTGCCGGGGGGTGAAAAGCAATTTCTTATCCTTTTTACACTCAAAAAGGCACTCGAGAAAAACTACACTGGGATACCGGTTTGGGTTCTAAAGCAGGACTCTTAGTCCCGGCTTTCACCGCCAGATTTACGATCTATCTTTCACGAGCCAGCGACGGCCCGGTGAGGGAGGCGGATGGTGATCGAGAGGCCTCTGTTTTCAGGCAGCGAGGCGATGGTTTCCCCGCCGCAGGTTTCGATGGCGGTTCGCACAATGGCTAGGCCCAGTCCGCTTCCTCCGGTGTTCCGGCTGCGCGAGCGGTCCAGGCGGTAAAAGGGCTCGAAGATGCGGGAAAGCTCCACCGCGGGGACACCGGGCCCGTTGTCGGTGACCATGATGGAGACCGCATCGGCGGTCTCTGCAGCATAGATCGAGACTTTGGCCTGCGGTCCAGCGTGGACGGCTGCATTGCGAATGAGATTGCCGATCGCGCGCCCCAACAGGATGGGATCCGTTGACAACTCCAGATCGAGGGAAACGTAAAGTTCGACCTCAACAACGGCCGCTTCACGGGCGATCACCTCGCGCAGTAGTGGCTCCAGCGCGATCACACGCAGTGAGGGGGAACGATTGCCAACGCGCGAGAACGCGAGGATTTCATTCACCAAGGCCGCCAGTTCCGCTGTGTCCGCCTCGATGGACGACAGCCCGGAGGAGTCCGCGCCGGCAAGTTTCATTTCGAGGATGCCGAGGCCGGTGCTGATGCGGGCGAGTGGGGCGCAGATCTCGTGGGCGGCGTCGCCGAGGAAACGTTTTTGCCCCGAGATCAGGTGCTCGAGGCGATCGGCCATGACTTCGATGGAGCGGCCGAGGATGCCGAGTTCGTCGTTGCCCCTAGGTGGAAGGGATAGATTGAATTGGCCTGCGGCGATGCGGTCGGCGGCAATTGTTAAACGATGGAGGTATCGGGTGATTCCCCACACGAACGGGGTCCAGAACGCGAGGCTCAGCAGCAGCACGGCGATGCCGCCCCAGAGCCATGGCTTGAAGTCAAAGAACATGCCCGATCCATCTAGCCGATCTGCACGGATCAGCAACATAATCGGCTGTCGGGGAGGGTTTCTACTTTTCGGGAGGTACAGCAAGACACCAGCCCAATAGCCGTCCCCGTTGTCCGCGCGAAGGAGGAACGCGGGGTGACTCTTTGGGAGGAACACGGAGGGTTTCGTTGGGAGACCGGGCTCGAAATCCTCCTCAGGAGGAGGAGGCCGCTGGGGATCGTCAAGTTCGGGAGGAGGAGGACGACTGCCCTGATACTCAAAATCGGGCGGAGGGGGACGGTCGGGCCCGCCTCTGGGTCTGTCGGGAGGAGGATGTTGCGGGGGAATGGCGGCGCGCGCCCGAGTCAGCACGTTCGGCGGCAGGGAAATGGGAAAGCTTTCGGCATTCGCAGGATCAAACGCCGCCGCCCTGACTTCCTTCTCGTCGGCGCGCGCCTGGATAACGCGGTTCCACTGCCGGGGCGGCAGATCGACGATTAGGGAGACGACGGTGTCGCCGAAGGAGCCGAGGCGCTCACCTGCTGACCCGCTGAGCAGCGAGTCCAAACCCATGCCTAACTGCCAGCGGACAAACAGGAGGAATGAAAGAGCGAGGATAACGAGATGAAGGATCAGCCAGCCTAACACCTTCATCAGCAGCGGGAGTCGCAGCGAACTCTTCATCACGGGGTGAGCTGGTCGGGGGGGCTTGGTTCATGCAGCTTATAACCGATTCCGCGGATTGTGCGGATGAAGCGCGGGTTCTTGGCGTCGTCGCCGATCTTCTTGCGGAGGGATGAAACGTGGACATCTATCGAGCGGTCGAATATATCGAAACGTCGTTTCGAAACCTCCTCTATCAGTTGTTCGCGGCTAATCACTCGGCCCTTGGACTTGAGCAGCGAGGCGAGGATGGCGAATTCAAGCGTCGTGAGTTCCAGCGGAAGGTCGTCAAGCACCACTGTGTGCGTTTCCTCGCAGAGACGGAGCGTGCTGGCCACCAGTACGCGGGTTGCGCTGGGTTCCATGCGGATGCGGGTCCGGCGGATCACTGCACGCAGCCGTGCCAGCAGCTCGCGCGAGGAAAAGGTCTTTGGCAGATAATCGTCGGCACCGATCTCAAGTCCCACGATGCGGTCGGCCTCGTCGCCCAGGGCGGTGAGCATCAAAACCGGGACGTCGGATTTCTTTCGCAACTCGCGGAGCACGGCGAATCCATCCATGCCGGGCATCATCACGTCCAGAATCACGGCCTCATACGGCGATGCCAGCGCTTCGGCCAAGCCGTCCGGACCATTGTGCCGGAGTTCGACGGCGTAGCCCATGGGCGTTAGGTAGTCGCGGATCAGTGCGGCGAGCTTACGGTCGTCATCCACGACCAGGAGCCTACGATTGGCTTGTGTTTCCATCGACAAAGGTGGTTTAGCCGTCTGCAGGTGGAGCGCCCACAGCTTTTACACAATCTTAATACTTTTGTGCTTGGTCCACACACGGAGCTCACAATTCCGAGGTTTAATGGCAGAGGTTTCCGAACAAGCGGAGCCAACACCAACCCACCCACAACATGAAAACCTGCCTAATCCAACTGATTCTTGCCGCCTTCGCGCTGACCGGCCTGCAGGCACAGGACGGAACCCCGGTCGATCGTCGTCCGCCCACATCGCTGCTTGGCGCACTGGATGGTGACAAGGACGGTGCCCTCTCCGAGACTGAATTTAACGCCCATCGTGTTCAGGCTGGAGAAATCGCACTGGGGGGCAAAAAACGAATTCTTTCCCCTCAAAAACAGCAGGGCCTCAAACAGTTCTCTTACAAAAATGAACTTTTTAAGTAATTCGCAAATAATTACTTACGTTAAAATTTTTTATATGCTTATCCGCTATCTTTCAGTTTTCATTTTTCTTTTAACTGGGCAGATTTTTGCCCAGGTGCCGCAAATTATCAATTATCAGGGGCGTGTTCAGGTGGGGAGCTTGGGTTTTGAGGGTTCAGGACAGTTCAAGTTTGCACTGGTGGACGGCGCTGGAGCCTCGACTTACTGGAGCAACGATGGCACGAGTACGGCTGGCTCTCAACCATCTTCTGGGGTGACACTTACAGTGTCAAAGGGACTCTACTCAGTGATCCTTGGTGATACAGCTCTCGTGAATATGCAGGCTATTGCTTCTGGTGCATTTGCTCATTCTGATGTGCGGCTGCGAGTGTGGTTCAATGACGGAACTTCGGGCTGGCAGCAACTTGCCCCAGATCAGCGCGTCGCTGCCGTAGGGTACGCACTGATGGCCTCCAGTGTGGATGATGGAGCCATTACGGCTGCTAAAATTGCGACCGGCACCATTGGCGCGATGCAGTTGGCGGCGAGCTCTGTGACGAGCACACAGATTGCAACCGGAGCTGTCGGCACGGCCCAGCTTGCTCCAAATTCCGTCACCAGCGCGAAAATCGCCGCAGGCACCATAGGGACAACGCAGCTTGCTACAAACGCTGTGACCAGCACTCAGATTGCAGCCGGGGCAATAAGCTCCAGCCAACTGGCCAGCGGAGCCGTGGCAGCCAACCTGAGCGCAGGTAGCCAGAGTGCGGTGGGAAGTGGGGGCGTGGTTCTGTCCGCTTCAGAAAGTACGGCGCTGGCTGCAGCTGGTTTTGTAAAATTGGGGAGCATGAGTCTAGGCGACGGGTGGCAGTTGCGCAGCAACGGTTCGCCATCGGCGCGAGGCGGGCAAAGCGTAATTTGGACGGGAACGGAGATGGTTGTTTGGGGAGGATACCACACTAGCGGCGGTTATTTTGCCGACGGTGCGCGTTATAATCCGACCACCAATACTTGGACGGCTGTTAATCCCTCCGGGTCTCCTTCAGCACGCTACAATCACTCAGCGGTCTGGACCGGAACGGAAATGATTATTTGGGGAGGCTATAATGGTTCCTGTTATCTGGGTGATGGAGGCCGTTACAATCCGACAACTGACTCATGGAGCCCGATTGCTTCAACAAGTGCGCTTTCGGAGCGGTTTAACCACGCCGCCGTCTGGACTGGTTCGCTCATGGTTGTTTTTGGCGGCTACAACGGGGTCTATCTAAACTCAGGGGCGACCTATGATCCGACAACCGGCGTTTGGGCTGCGATGACTACCAGCAATGCACCCAGCGTCCGCCAATATCAGGCAGCGGTCTGGAACGCAGTCACCAGCGAAATGCTCGTTTGGGGCGGGTACAATGGCTCATCAGCACTTGCCGACGGAGCCGCCTACAAACCCTCCACTGGCGTATGGTCCGCAATGAGTACCACCAATGCGCCTAGCGCCCGCTACTTGCACGCCGCGGTTTGGTCCGGCACCGAGATGCTCGTATGGGGTGGTTATACTGGCTCTGGAGACGTTGCCACCGGAGCAAAATATAATCCCTCCTCAAAAGTGTGGACCACGATGAGTACCACCAACGCGCCAGTCGCCCGTGACTCGCATTCTGCGGCTTGGAATGGCAGCGGGATGCTTGTTTGGGGTGGTGGAACCACCACCGTTTCCGGTTCTGTGACGACTACCACTGCGCTAAGCGACGGCAGTCTTTATAATCCGACCTCCAATACGTGGAGCACCACTTCAGCGACCAGTACCCCTGCGGCTCGCTACGGCCATTCCGCAATTTGGAGCGGGACGGAAATGATTCTTTGGGGTGGCGGCAACGGGTATAGTTACTTCGCCGACGGCGCTCGGTACAATTCCAGCACGGCCACTTGGGCAACTGCCGCTCCAGCCTGTCCTTTGAGCGTGCGCGCCAACCACACCGCGATTTGGAGCGGATCCGAAATGCTGGTGTGGGGTGGATTCAACTCCGTCACCTCTGGGACGACGACCACCTTCACAAACCTCGCAGACGGTGCGCGCTACAACCCGAAAAGCAATGTCTGGACAGTCATGAGCAATGCCAACGCCCCGAGTGCGCGGTACCTGCACTCTGCCGTTTGGTCTGGCACTGAAATGTTGGTGTGGGGCGGGTGCAACACAGTGGTGTCCGGGACTACCTCCACCACCACGGCGTTGAGTAATGGAGCCCGTTACAATCCCACTTCCGACACGTGGACTGCGTTGCCCTCGACCAATACGCCCAGCGCCCGCTACTATCACACCGCAGTGTGGTCGGGTACTGAGATGATCGTCTGGGGTGGCTACAGCGGGACAACCGCCCTCAATACGGGGGCCAAGTATAATCCCACGAGCATCAGTGGTGGGTCTTGGATCGCAACAGGGACTCTCACAGGTGTGCCTTCCGCACGCTCCGACCATACCGCCGTGTGGTCGGGCACTGAGATGCTCGTTTGGGGAGGCTACGGCGGAGCAACTTATCTCAATACGGGGGCTCGTTACAATCCCAGCAGTGTGAGCGCCGGCTCCTGGACTGCCATGGGGACTCTCACTGGCGTGCCCACGGGGCGCTCCGACCATACCGCCGTATGGACGGGATCCGAAATGCTCGTGTGGGGCGGCTACGGGCTAATCTCTGCGGGAAGTGCCTCCACTTCGGATTTGAATGACGGCGCTTATTACACTCCGGCAGTGGGAAGCGCAAAAGATTATTGGACCACGACATCCAGCACTGGGGCGCCTTCCTCCCGCTCCTATCATTCCTCAGTGTGGACGGGTACCGAGATGCTCTTGTGGGGCGGGTACAACAATTACTACCTGACCTCGCTGGGACAGGGAGGCCGCTACGCACCGCTAACTGGGGCTTGGAACGCCACGGTCACTGCCGGGTCCCCAGCTGCGCGCAGCGGGCACACCGCCGTATGGACCGGCAGTGAAATGCTACTGTTTGGCGGCTACAACGGAGGCTACCTCAACGACACATACTCCTACACGGTCGGCAAATCCCTCTACCTTTACCAACGTCCATAACCATCTCCCTTCAATGCTTTTGCGCCTGCTCTTCCCCGTGTTGCCCCTAACAGTCCTCACCGTCTGTGCGGCTCCTCCAGCTCCGTCTCCCGCTGAGTTGGGGAAGCTTTGGCTCGCCTCTGTTCAAGCTGAAAAAGCGCTCGATTATCCGGGCGCACTCAAGCAGGTAAACGGATTTGCACAAAACGGAGGAGACCCCTTCATGGCAGCTTTGCGAGCGGGCTGGCTGCTGTACATCAGCGCCGATTACCACAAGGCCGAGGCCTCCTACGCCAAGGCCCTCCAGCTCCAACCCGGCTCCGTCAACGCCCTGCTGGGGGCCCTCAACGCCGTGCGCGCACAGCTCGATCCCGCCAAGACCCAACGCGCCGCCCAGGCGCTCCTCCAGGTGGAAGGTTCCAACTACAATGCGCTCATGACGGTCGCCGGCATTCATTACGCGGCGGCCGACTATCGCAAAGCCGCCAGCGCCTACCGCCGCGCCTTGGTCCATTACCCGGACGACTTCGACGCTCTCAGCGGTTCGGCTTGGAGCAGCCTCAATGCAGGGGATAAGGCTGCCGCAGTTCTGGATTTCACCCGTTTGCTCAGCGTCAGCCCTGAATATCCCCAGGCGCAGAACGGCTTTCAAAAGGCTGGCGGCCGTTAATCCGCCGTTCACCCCGACCAACCTCATATGACAAATCATCTTCAGGACTTGATGTTAAACGACCGCGGCTTTGCGTTCGATCCCACAAGCGGCGAAACCTTTCAGCTGAGCACCACCGGGCTGCGCATCGTGCGCCTGTTGCAGCAGGGCACCGGGCACGAGAGGATTCTGGAACACGTGATCGCAGAGTTTGAGGTCGAGCCCAACACCGCCTCGCGGGATCTCGCCGACTTTCTATTGTCGGTCAAACAAGTCGGCTGGATTTCCGAATGAACCCGCCCCGCCTGATTCTGAGCGGACTGCATCGTGGTGAAAACCCGCAGCCCGGCGCGGGCCTGATCAAAAGCATCCGCGCGCAGTTTCCCGGCGCCTTCATCATCGGCCTGGTGTACGACGCGATGGAAAGCGGCATCTACATGGTGGACGGGCCGGATCAGGTGTATGCGATGCCCTACCCCACTAGCGGAGCGCAGGCCTACTTTCAACGGTTGGATGAAATTCTCGCCCTTTCACCGGCGGACATTTTCATTCCAACCCTCGATGCCGAAATAGAACTGCTCGTGCATTTGGAGGAGGAAATTGCCCGGCGCGGGCTGCGCTGCGTCCTTCCGGACAAACTGATGCTCCAGCGGCGATCGAAGGCGAATCTCAACGAATTGGCGAGCCTCTGCGACGTAGCCGTGCCGGATACGCAGCCCATTTACGACCTGAGCGGAGCCTATGTGGTGTCACGGGGTTTGGAGTTCCCGTTGATGGTCAAGGGCCAGTATTACGATGCAAAGAAGGTGCACACCGAAGGGGAGCTGGCCGAGGCTGTGAGCAAGCTGGCGGCGGAATGGGGTGCCCCTGTGATTTTGCAAAATTGTGTTGCCGGGCCGGAGTTCAATGCACTCGGACTGGGAGACGGAAAGGGCGGCATCGTGGGGCTGTGCTGTATTCGCAAGACCATTCTCAGCGACAAGGGCAAGGGTCTGGGCGGCATCACCATCAATGACCAGCGCCTCGTTGGAGTGTGCGAGAGGCTGGTCCGCGAATTAAAGTGGAACGGCCCCTTTGAAGTGGAAGTCATTCTCGACGAAAAACGGGGGCAGTATTTCCTCATAGAGATCAACCCGCGCTTCCCTGCCTGGGTGGATTTCCCCTCCCAATGCGGCGCCAACTTTGCGGGGGCTCTAGTGCGGCGGCTGTTGGATGGCTTTTGGCCTGCCTCGCTGCAGACCTGTCCGGCCGGTCACTTTTACCTGCGCCACCAGATTGAGGTCCACGGCCATGTGAACCAAATCGCCGAGCTCGCGGGCACCTACGCGTAGCACAAGCCGCCTTCCTCCACCTTTTATGACGCCCACCCTCCGCCTGCCCTACATCCGCCCCACATTGAGTCGCCTCAACCAGGGGCCGGTTAATCCCTTCCGCTTGGGCACCTCCCCCTCCTGCCCGGAAATCGACGGGATCAGCGTTCCGGAACTCACCCGGGAACACGGCAGCCCCCTCTTTGTGTTTTCCGAAACCGCCCTGCGCGACGCCTACCGCGCCGCGCACCGCGCCTTTTCGAGGCGTTATCCCGACGTCCAGTTTGCCTGGAGCTACAAGACAAACTACCTCAACGCGATCTGCCGCGTGTTTCACCAGGAGGGCGCCATCGCCGAGGTGGTTTCCGGCTTTGAATACGAAAAGGCCCGGCACAACGGGATCGAAGGGCACAACATCATCTTCAACGGCCCCCACAAGGAAAAGGCCGACGTGGAGCGCGCCATCGCCGAGGGGGCGATGCTCCAGGTCGACAACATCGATGAACTGTTGCATCTGGGCGAGATCACCAAGGGACGCTCCGAACCCCTGCCCATTGCGCTGCGTGTTCACCTGAGCACGGGCGTTCAAACCGTTTGGTCCAAGTTTGGCTTCAGTGGCGATGACGGCGAACTGCAGCAGGTGGTGCGCCGGATTCTGGCCATGCCGCAGTTGCGTCTGGTCGGGTTGCACTGCCATATCGGCACCTTCATTCTCGAGCCGGATTGGTACCGCATCGCCGCAAAGAAAATGGTGGCTCTCGCCCTTCAGGCGGAAGCCATGGGCGCCGGCCCCATCCGCTACCTGAACATGGGGGGCGGCTTTGCCAGTCACGCGCGCCTGCACTTTCAGTATCTGCCGCCTGAACAGGCCACGCCCTCGATGGACCGGTATGCCGAGGCCATTTGCGACACCATCACCGCGGAATGGCCCCAGGGCCGAACCCTGCCAAAACTCTACTTGGAAACCGGCCGCGCCTTGGTCGATGACGCCGGGTACCTCATCAGCACGGTCGTGGCCGTCAAAAGGCGCTCGCTCCAGGACCCTGTCGCAACGGCGCTTGCGGCCTTCGGCAAGAATGGTCCCGCACCCATGGCAGGCGCTCCGTCCCAGAACGCGCTGGTGCTGGATGCGGGAATCAACCTGATGTACACGACCACCTGGTATCAGCCGAGGATCCTGCCGGTGCGTCCCTGTCTGGACGCTCCCACGCCCACGACCGTTTTCGGTTGCCTGTGCATGAACATTGATGTGCTGCGGGAAGACGCCCCCCTTCCCGGCCTGACTACAGGCGACCAGGTGGTCATGCACCCCGTTGGCGCCTACAACCAGACCCAGTCCATGCAGTTCATCACCTACCGGCCAGCGGTCGTCATGACCGGTCCCGGAGGACAGGTGCACCTCATTCGTCGCCGGGAAAATCTAGAATACGTCCAGGCGATGGAGGTTGTCCCCAACCACCTCCAAAATCCGGAATAAGGGATTCGGCTTTCACTTTTCCATGATTTTCATCCCCGAAAAAGAAGCTCCCGCGGCGACCTCCTTTGGCGTCGCCTTGCTAAGGGGCGTGCCGAGGGCCTACGCGCTGCTGTTTTTTTCGGGGGATGCGCGGCTGGGCTGGTGGGTGCTCGCGCTGACGTTTTTCTCGCCGGGAATCGGCCTGTGTGGGTTGGGCGCTGCGGTTGCGGCGGTGGCGCTGGGGTGGATTTTGGGGTACGACCGCTCGCATTTGCGCAACGGGTTTATGGTATTCAATCCCTTGTTGGTGGGGCTTTCCGTGGGGTGGTTGGACTATTGCCATGCGTTCCCTGCCGCCGTGCTCGCGCTGCTGTGGGGGGCGGCGGTGTTGGGCGGCTTTTTTGTGTCGGCGATGCTGGAAGCCTGGGTGGGCTGGCACTTCGGCGTGTCCGCTCACAGCCTGCCTTCGGTGGGGGTCAGCTACGCCGTTTATCTTGCCGTGCACCACCTCTATGGGGCTCCCGTCCCTCCCCCCGTGGCTCTGAATGGGCTTTTGACGTTTCCCTTCTCCCCCTACGAGGCCTCCTTTTTCAAAGCGCTTTGCCAAAGTTTCGGCTCCATTTTCTTCCAGTCCCAGCCGTTGCCGGGGCTGCTCCTTTTGGTTGCCTTGGCGTTGATCTCGCCGCTCACGACGTTGGTGGCGTCCGGGGCTTTCGTGGTCGGACTTTTTGCCCTCCAAACTCTCGGACTGCCCCCCAATGCTCTTCAAATGGTCGGGGATTTCAATCTACTGCTGTGTGGGATCGCTCTAGGATCTAGTTATTTTGTGACGTCTTTTTCCAGCGTGCTTCTAGCGCTTTTGGCCTCCGTTTGCACTGCAATTTTGGGCGTGGCGCTCGCGTCGGGGCTTCACAACTTTCACCTTCCTCCCAGTGCCCTGCCTTATAATGGGGTGGTGCTGGTGGTGCTATATGCTCTGCGGCAGCGGCTCAAAGCGGGTAGTTTGATGCCGTCTCCCACGCCTGGATTGCTCCCGGAATCCGCCGCCCGGCAGGTGTTGCTCCACACAAAGCGTTTCCCCGATTTTAACACCCCGGCCCTGTTTCTACCCTTTGACGAGGCCAGAGTCGTCACTCAAGGTTTTTCGGGCAAGCTCACCCACCGGGGTAAATGGCAGCATGCTCTGGACTTCGAGGCCGGCGCTGATGGCGGACGGCACACGGGTTCAGGAGCGGAGCTTTCTGATTACCACGTGTTCAACACTCCGGTGCTTGCTCCAAGCGGGGGGCTGGTTGTTTACACAGAGGCGAGTATTCCCGACAACCAACCTGGGCAGAACAACCCTGATCAAAACTGGGGGAATTGCGTCATTCTCCACGCTGAGTCTGGTTGGTACGTTCTGATGGCGCACTTCAAGCAGGACGGTGTGGTGGTTTCTGCGGGGCAGCTGGTTCAGCGAGGGCAGTTGTTGGGGTACTGTGGCAATAGCGGGCGTTCCCCTGTGCCACATCTTCACCTGAACATGCAGGTGACTGGCTTCCTGGGTGCAGCCACGCTTCCCTTCTGCCTTAAGCATTTTATTGAGGAGAGCCCGGGTAAGGCGCCTCTTTTCCGCACATCGGGCGTTCCTGAGAGTGGAGCCGTTGTGCGTTCCTCCAACTCGGATACTTCGCTTCGGGAGCTTTTTCAGGGCTGGCTTCCTGGCGAATACCGTTATCGGATCACCGGCGAGAAGGGTCAGACGCACGAGGAAAGTTTGCGTTTGGATTTCGACGAAGCGGGCAGGTTTCGCCTACGCTCCAATCGGTACGCCGCCCGCTTGACTGCGTTTGTGAGCGAAGGGGTGTTTTTTTGCACAGAGTTTAGCGGTCCAAAGCAAAGTATGCTGGCTTGGCTGGCGGCTGGCTTGGCGCGAGTGCCGTGCATCAGCGAAGAGGGAGTTGGGTGGCTGGATCAGATTAGTAGCGTCCCGTTTCGGCCGCAGGTTTTGCGCTGGTTGTGCGATATTGGGGAGCCCTTCTTCGGCCCGTTTTTGTTGCCTTACCGCTACCGGTTTGGGAATGAAACGGGCTGCTTTGCGGTTATTGCGGAGGCTGCCGCGGTCCATCCGCCGCGCCAGTCTCCACGGGAAGTCGCGTGTAGTTTGCAGCCTCGTAAGGGCGTGGTTCGCATGACGGTCAGGCTGCACAACGACCGGACATTTCTCGCGGAGCTGGTTCACTATCAACCTTTCGCTTCGTGAAACGAACCGCTTCTCTGTTTTTCTTGAGTCTTGCAGCCACGGGTCTTTGCGCCGAGGAGTCCGCGCCGATTGCACTCCGCGAAGGGCCTTCTGTTCCTGTAAAAGTCCGTACGGAGGAGACCGTGACCCCCCAATTGATGGCTTCCCCTCCGCTGGGGACGCCCTTTGTTGAACAGGCGTACTGGGCCCCGGTGCTAGCCGCCCCTCACACCTTTGATTTGCACGGTTTCGTTAACCTAAATTGCACGGACAATTACATCACCATTTACGGGCTGAACCTTGAAAAAAAGGGGGTCATGTTGCAACCGCAACTGCTGCTGAGTACTTACCTATACGCCCATCGAACTTCATGGATTAGTGAAGTGCTTCTGACTGGCGGCGCCTGGAGTTCCTGGCATTCACACCCCGGCGGACTAGATCCAGGTCATACTCGAGAAGTGGACGTTTACGGGGGGCTTACCTTCACCGCCGCGCGTTACTGGAAGTTCAGTGTCTTTTACTCCTCCTACCTTAGCCAGACACGGTCTTTCCCCACTGCTTGGGATCTTGCCTTTTCCCTGAGCCTCGACGACTCCCGCTGGCTGAAACTTTACGCACTGCATCCCTTTGTGGAATTGCGTCGCCAGACTGAGGGGCGCATCAGTCTGGGATTTCCCGGCGAGCAGCCAGGATTAAGCCAAATGTTTAAGTGCGGAATTGCTCCTGCGCATCTGTTTCGTAGTGGGATAAAGCTTGAGCTGCCCGTATTTACCGCACTGGTTCCTGGTGGCTTTTACCAGCACTCCGACGGCACTTCGGCAGCTGGCGGGCTCGCGTTTGCAAGTTCTGCCCTGAAGGTGAGTATGCCCGTGCGCGCACTCTCCACGGCACACTCCACCGCGAGCGTTTATGCCGCTACCCAGTATTACCGCTTGGTGAACACCGGACTGCTCGATACCAACCAGTTGTTAGGCAACTCCACCCACCGGGAGCGCGACCTGCTCCAATTCCACGTTGGTATGACCGTCGCGTTCTGAGCCGCTCACTTCCCAGACGATGAATCCGCAACGTCACATTACCCAAAAATGGAACTTCCTAGCCTTTTGGCTGGAGGGCTTTGTGTTGTTTGTTTGGATTGGCGTGAGCACTATTTTCGCGGGGGGCAGCAGTGCCAACTACTCCCTTCCCAGTGACGTCTTGGATGCTGGTGGTGCGCATGCCACGAGTGCCAGTTGCAGCCACGACGGAAGTTTGGGAGGTATTGTGGGTATCGCAGTTTCTCCTACGCAGACGCTCAGCGCAGGTTTCCTCGCTCAAATTGAGAGTTTGACGGCGAGCCTACCTGCGAACTTCTCCATCCTCAACCAACCACCCGTGGATGTCAAAATCGTGAAGGGTTCCGCTGCTTTCCTCACGCTTTTGACGACTGCAAATGAAAGTGATGCGGTGCAGACCTCCTACAGTCTTGTGGGGACAACAAAGGACGGGGGGACTGCCTCGGTTGTTGCCGGGGGCGTTGTGCCTGCCACCGGCATCTTGAGTCTGCCGCTGCAAATGCTCTCGGATTCCAGCCTCTCGTACGCAGTCCAATTTTCCCGCACCTATCCCGACGGAAGCACATTAACGGTCCAAACCCGATCGTTTAACGTTGCATTGCGCACATGGACAGAAGCCGTCGGCACTTACACGACGCTTCTGAATGATGTAAACAGTCCCGATATTTTAGCCGATGGAGCCCAGGCGCGCGGGCTGCTCACCCTTACCGTCTCCAGATCAGGCACCGTCTCAGGCCGCATCGTTTATGTGGAAGCTGCCGCTCTCTCCGGCGCGCCCTCTCCGGGAATGCGCACTTACGTGCCGGCGACCCGCGCCTTTGCCGGGCGTTTACTCCCATCCGCCACCGACCCCTCTAAGCTCGTTTGCTCGCTTAAACTTGGCTCCGGGACGCAAGCCAACCGGCAGTCGCTTGACTTGGAATTGGACTTTATGGCCAATCAACCCACCCTGAAGGCGACGGTTACGGACAATATTTCTGCCAGACTGGGAGTCTGTGTGAGCCGTGCGGAACTTTGCGTCCCATCTTCGGGTGCAGTTCCCTCCGGAGTGGTTGGTCGTTACATCCTCTCCGCCAATTCCTCCACCGGAAATAATGCTTACACGCTGGTTCAAGTGCTCGCCTCAGGCAGACTTTTGTGGACCACCCGACTTGCGGGTTACAAGGGTAGCGGTTCGGTGGGTCTCGTCGCGGGAAACGCCACCAAACTAACAGCCCCATTCTTTGAGTCCCGCCTCCTCATCGGCAATACACTCCTTAATTCCACGATCCTGCTGGGCGGCTTGAACTTGACTCTCGCAGCCGACTCCATTTGGAGTGCCGCCTTCAGTCTGGGGGGCGTTTCTGACAAAATCGAAAAACAGTCCAGCTACCTTTCCGGAACGAAGGTCGCGGGCGTGTTCACCCCAGTTTACTCGGACGTATCTCATTTCACCGGCGTAGGACTCCTGGATTTCAGTGGGCAAAACTATTGCCCATGGAGCAGCACGGCACTTGCCACCCTCTTTCCTACATCCACCACTTGCATGCTCGCCGTAAATGACACCCTCACGGATGCCGCCGCCGCAGGATTCAATTGGGCAGTCACGGTCTCGAGTACGGGGTTGGTAAAAACCAGCGGTATTCCGGGCGAGGGCGTTTTCCCGCCTAATTTAGTCTTGCGCCTAGATCGGAGCCGCGGCGAATGGAGTGGTTACTATATTTCAGAGAAAGTGCGACGCACCCTGGTTGGTGCGGCATTAAACCTACAGACGGTTCGCGGCAATGGTTGGGTGGAAACCGGTGCCCAGATGGCGCCTAGCACTGCCCGTTGGCAGCTTTCCCCTCAGTGATCGCTGAAGGGGAAGGCGGCTGTGCGCGCCGCCCATCGGCTTTCGATTCTGGAGTAAGCCTCCATTCAGGATGACCAGCGGAAACCCTTTTATTTGTCGGTCTGGCTGTTCTGGACGCTTACCCCAAGTTTCTTACCGTCGCCCTGAAAGGTCGATGGAATAGCGGGTTGCCCTAACAGGCACTATAAAACCCTCATGACGGCAGTTTTGAGTTCACCGCCGAGAATCAGGGAAGATGGAAATACGGAATTTTGACCATCATCCCAGCCATAGTCCGAGGTTCGCTTGATGCAGGAGATTAGGGCATCGAATAGTCTATTACCCCGGAGACGGCTTCTGGTTCTTTGATCCGAGAGTCGACGCTTTTTGCCCAACAACCGACAGCAAGGTCGAGCTTCTGTTGAGCAACTACCTTGTGAAATGCGGGGAGTCCTTGGAGCCTTTCGCTGACACACGCCTGTTGTTCACTGAACACAGACGCCCTTCGGTTCTGAATCGAATCGTGAACAAGGCCAAAACCGTGCTGGAGACTGACCACCGATTCTTCGAGGGGGCGAACTGTCAAACGCGCTACATTGAAGGAAACCGTGTCCTTGCGCTCCTTGAACCCTCTCCGCAGTTGTTTCAAAAGTGCAGTGGCACGGCAGGAAGGTGCCTTGATGAGCGTCAGTGAGGTCCATCTTGCCTATGCGACTTATTGCGATCGCAACAATTTTCCCAAGGCTGAGTATTCGGTGTTTAAGGCCTCAGCAGGAGAACTGATATACGAACGGTTCCAGCTACGCCTGCGCCACGACATCAAGACCGACACGGGAACCTCGACCCATGGCTGGAAGTACGTTGCGCTTTTGCCTGAGCACAGTGAGCCATCTGGAAAAGCCGCTGCGGCAGCTTAGTCTCGGAGCCGAGGTTCAAAATGGTCCGTTTGGGCCGCTGAATCAGGCATGAAAACAAGTTCGAGGGCCTAAACCTCGGGGGCCTAGTCGCGGACTCCTTCGATCTTCGGAAATGCACCGCCCAATTTTGCATGATGCGCCACTGCTCCACTTTCAGTATACCAGCTGATCGTACTGTCGGGCCTGATGAAAACCACGCCCGGCTCTATTCCAGCGTGGGCAGCCTCACTAATACGAGCTTCGGTGAGTGCAGCCAGTTCGAGCCACCGGTTTTTCAATTCAGTAGGAGCTACCAACACACCCATTTCCTTGAGTACAGGCGCATCAATCCGGGCATTGCGTCGCATCCATTCCAGCAAACTCAAGGGCGTGAAGCCTGCGTCTTTGGCGCAAGCAGCCCAAACAATGGTGTGCAGTGAGCGCAGGGGACAGACACTCCGGTAAAACCTTTTTTCCCCTGCATCCGTAGCAAGGGGTGTATGAGACGCGCGAGATTCAAGGCCGAGGCTTCGGTGCAGGTCGCTCACTACCATTGTGTTTCTAGGGTCGTAGACAGGAACTTTGTTCTGGGCGAGTTGGAAAAGGAAACGTTTGTAAAACTGATGCGGCGTTACGAGACCTACTGTGGGGTTCGGGTCCTTTCGTTTTGCATCATGACGAACCATTTCCACATTTTATTGGAGGTTCCAAAACGCCCCGCCCCAGAGAATCTGCCCACAGATCACGAACTCGTCGAACGCCTGCGCCTGGCGAAATCCTCTTATGGAGCCGAAACGTTAGCCCAGCAATTAGCAGCCCTACGTCATGCTAGCCGATTGACGGAGGCCGAGGCGCTCAGGGAGCGATTTTTCGCACACATGTGGGACGTTAGCTTTTTTATGAGGCTGCTCAAACAGCGCTTTTCTCAGTGGTTCAACACGATCCATAGCCGAAAAGGTACTTTGTGGGAGGAACGCTTCCGTAGCGTTTTGGTCGAGGGCGGCGATGCGTTGCGGACGGTATCTTTATACGTCGATCTGAATCCGGTTCGAGCTGGGATTGTCAAAGATCCGAAAGACTATCGGTGGAGCAGCTACGGAGAGGCCGTGGCCGGAGAGCGAAGGGCCGTGGAGGGACTCTGTGCAATTATCGAAGATTTGAGCAGCTTCCCTCAGTCAGAGCAGCGACATCTCGCACAGTACCGAGTGCAACTCTTCGCACGAGGCGAGGTTTGGCCCGAGCAAACGGAAGCGTTTTCAGGAAAACTTGGTTTCTCTCAGGACGAGGTTGTTGCCGTGGAGCAAGCCAAAGGGGAATTGGGCATCTGTGATAAGCTGTCGTGCCGAGTACGGCATTTTACCGAAGGCTTTCTCTTGGGAAGCGCGTTGTTCGTGGAGCATCACTTTGGAATGCGGCAGAGAAACAGTTCCGAAATTCGTTCAGAACCAAGAACAAGGCGGGCGCGCATTTGCCGGGTTGCTGGATTCTTTTGCTTAGCCAGTTGAACGCCTGGGGCGGCATTGGGGAACGGGTTGTTTGATGCCACCGCGTTGAGGCTGAAGAAATCGTGCTGGGAGACAAAAAGCAACTTCTATCCATTCTCTTTTTGATGAAGTATCTCAAAGACACCAACTTGCTTTGCAAACCGACCAAACTGCAAAGTGTTCAAAAGGCGCGATATCATGGGCCGACGCTGGCAACTCGGAATGTGTCGGATTTTGCCCATTACGGCGTTGAAGTTATAAATCCCTTTGAGTGAAAAGTGGTCCTTCGACCGTTGATCCCAAACCGATTCGCCAAATCAATTTCCCATTCCTTTGAGCGTTGTTCATCATCACCCAGTGATGGAAATGAGCTCAACTCTCACCAACTTGCTCGTGCGACTCTGGCGCCTCACGGCTCTGGGGATTGCCGCGTGGATGTTGCATCACCAGGCTCTCCCTCCGATTCAATCCCATCACCCCATCGAGCTTTCGACGGCACGCGCTTTTTTTCCGACGGCGACGACACTCGTGCCGCAGACCGGAGGCGCCATGCTCGCGAAGGATGCGGATGACAGCGCGCTGGGGCTTCTTGTGACAACGTCTCCCGCAGCGGACGGCGTGATCGGATACGCAGGGCCGAGCAACCTGCTAGTCGCGTTGGATAAGACAAACAAGATCATCGGCATCCAGATTCTCGAAAGCGCCGACACTCCTGAACACGTCGAGGCGTTACGCCAAAATCCGACCTTTGCCAACAGCCTGCTCGGCTGGAATCCCGCCACCGCGCCACCTCCACGGGTGGACGGCATCGCAGGAGCGACACTCACGGGACTGGCGATGGTCGAAGGCGTGGCGCAACGCTTGGGAGGCAAGCTCGGTTCACTGCGTTTCCCCGAACCAATCGCCATGGAGGAAGTCGCCACCCTTTTCCCAAGCGCAACGATGACCACGCACGACATCCCGCGCCAAGGCTGGCTCCATGCCCAAGACGCCGCCGGCAAGACTCTCGGCTACGTCGTTCGCACGTCGCCCGCAGCCGACGGCATCCTCGGTTACGCGGGCCCGAGCGAGTGCCTCGTCGCCGTCGCGCCCGACCGCGAAACGCTTCTCGCTTTAAAGTTGAGGAAGTCGTTCGACACCGACGAGTACGTCGAGCGTATGGTTGACGATGGCGATTATTTGAAATCGCTGACACGCTGGAAAGTCGCTCAATGGCCGGTGCTAGATTTTGCCGCAGAAAAAATCGAAGGGGTCGCTGGGGCAACGATGACAAGTTACGCCGTGGCAGAGGGGCTCAGGGAGCGGTTTCGCCAAGACGCTGAATTCCGAAACCGAAATTTCTGGGACAAGTTGGGAATGAGGGATTTCGCGTTGCTAGGAATTCTCGTAGGGGCGCTATTTTTGGCGTTCAGCAAATGGCGGGGTGAGCGGAGAGTGCGAATGGCGTGGCAGGCTGTGGTGGTGATTGGCCTCGGGGTGTGGCTTGGGCAGTTCGTATCACTTGGCCTGCTGGCGGGCTGGGCGCGCCACGGTTTGCCTTGGGGGCAGGCGGCGCCTCTTGTGCTCCTT
>Ga0114967_10001189_pt1 | contig 21790 bp, 19 predicted proteins | sample M_130628_MF_Meta_FD_92639 | JGI IMG/M metagenome (GOLD analysis project Ga0114967, IMG submission 92639) | Freshwater microbial communities from Lake Montjoie, Canada to study carbon cycling - M_130628_MF_MetaG | ecosystem: Environmental > Aquatic > Freshwater > Lake | place: Lake Montjoie... | reverse complement strand
TCGGTTTCGCGTGAGACGATGGGGGAGGCAGAGCAAGGAGGGACCGATGCGCGTCTTGATCGCGGGCGGTGGAACCGGGGGGCATCTCTTCCCCGGGTTCGCTATCGCTCGTTCGCTCCGCCGTCTCCATACCAGCGCTGAGATCCACTGGGTTGGTGGCCAGCGCGGCATCGAGGCACGCCTCGTCCCAGCAGAGGGCTACCCGCTGACGTTGCTTGCTGCGCCAAGCTTGCGCCCAGCTGGAGCTGGTCCACTTGCCGCCTTGCGAGACGGGCTGCGCCTTCTGCGCTCCATTCCACAGGCGATTCAGATGATTCGGCGCGTCAAGCCAGATGTCATCTTCTCAACAGGTGGATACATCGCAATCCCCGTGCTCATTGCCGCGGCAGTGACACGCACGCCGAGTCTCATGTGGGAGGGAAACGTTCAGGCGGGGCGGAGCAACACACTCGTTGCGCCACTTGCGACGCTTCGGGCAGTGGCCTGGGATGCAACGCGCCAACGCGCTCCGTGGAACGGCGCACAGACGAGAACGACAGGAACGCCGGTGCGATCGCTCGTTGGAGTCGATCGGACTGTAGCCCGCCAGGCACTCGGCCTCTCTGACCGCGACCGACTCCTCCTTGTCTTCGGGGGCTCGCAGTATGTGCGGCGCTTCGACCTCGCCCTTGATTCCGCGCTTGAACAAATCTTGGAAGACTGGCACGTGCTCCATGTCGTAGGTGATGCCGTGGCGGCTGCAGAGCATCGAGCTCATGGGCTTCCTGAGGAGTTGCGTGGTCGCTATCACGCAGTTCCGTTCCTTGCCGATGGCGCAATGGAGCGCGCACTGGTTGCCGCCGACGTCCTCCTTGGACGTTCTGGCGCCTCAACCGTGGCAGAGGCATCGATCGCAGGGCTGCCGAGCATTCTCGTCCCGTACCCGTTCGCTGGCGGACACCAGCGTGCAAATGCAGAGGCACTTGCTGCGGCGGGTGGTGCAACGCTCATCGACGATCAGGCGTTCAACGAGGCGACCTTGCGCGCGGCGCTCGTACCGCTTGTCGATGCTGCAACGCGCGCCCGTATCGGTGCAGCCGCTGTAGGACTCGCACGTCCTGATGCTGCCGATGTGATCGCGCGCATGCTCACAGACCTTGGTGGTCGTCGTGGTTAATGCGCCATGGAGCGCCGTAGAAGAGGCCGCGCGTGAACTCGAGCGACGCCTCGGACTCCGCCCAGAGCGTGGCGGGCTGCTTGCCGCCCATACGACGATGCGCGTTGGTGGCCCTGCCGACCTGCTCGTTGAGGTCGAAGATCGATTCACCTTGCGTGGCGTTGTTCGCCTCGCACAAAGTCGTGGCTGGCCACTCATGCTGCTCGGACGTGGGAGCAACCTCATTGTTGGTGATGGTGGGGTCCGCGGCATCGTGCTGCTCAATCGAAGTCGTGCCGTGACACATGGGGCCGACGGCGTCACGCTCACGTTTGACTCTGGGGTGCCGATGGCGAAGGCGGCAACCATTGCCGCGGAGGCTGGTCTCACCGGTCTCGAGTTTGCCCTTGCGATCCCAGGCAATATCGGCGGTGCGATTTGGGCGAATGCCGGTGCGCACGGCGCTGAGATCGCTACCGTTCTCACTCACGCCTCTCTGCTTCATGCCGACGGCAGTGAGAGCGAGGTGCCAGCAAGTGCGTTGCAGTTCGCCTACCGCGAGTCACGCTTCAAGTCAGCAGCGGGAGCTGGTGAGGTGATCCTCGGCGGAACCTTCAAGCTGACCAGCGAAGAGCCCGCCGTGATCCGCGAACGGCTTGAAGAGATCCGTCGCTGGCGTCGCGAGCACCAGCCGCTCGGAATCCCGAGCGCGGGGAGCATCTTCCGCAATCCGCCGACCGGACCGAGCGCGGGCGCCCTCATTGAAGCCGCCGGGCTCAAGGGGTTCCGCATTGGTGCTGCCGAGGTGTCAACGATGCATGCGAACTGGATCCTTAATCGTGGCGGAGCAACCGCTGCCGACGTGCGTGCGCTGCACGATCACTGCATTCAAGTGGTGCGCGATGTATCTGGTGTCACGCTGCAATCTGAAGTTGCGTTCGTTGGCGAGTTCACGCTGGAGCACGCATGAGCCGGAGCAGCGAAGAACACGTCGTCGTCTTCTTTGGTGGCACGAGCGCGGAGGCCGAGGTCTCTGTTGTCTCAGGAACGGCAATTGCCGAGGCGCTCCTCGACCGCAACGTTCACGTGCTGCAGGTGCTCGTCGCGCGTGACGGAGAGGCCGCGCTCCTCCCATTGCTGCACCGTCGTGGTGGACGCTCCCCACAGATGTACACGGCTTCGACTGCGGGCACGGAGCTCACATGCACCTTTGAACCGCTTGACGCGCTCCTGGAGCGCATTGCACATGAGCATGTCGACCTTGTTGCGATTCCCGCCTTGCATGGGCCAGGCGATGAGGATGGCGAGGTACAAGTGGCCCTAGATCGCCGTGGGATCCCCTTCGTCGGGGCGGCACATGCGGCTGCACGCCTCGGCATGGAGAAGCATCAGTTCAAGGCACTGGCGCATGCACTCGGTCTGCCAACGTTGCCCTACCTCCTCGTCACACGTCAGGAGTGGGCTGCAGACCAGGCGGCAGCACGTGCGCGCGTCGCAGCCTTTGCCGCAGAGCATACGGATGGGGGAGCGCTCATCGGCAAGCCAACAGCGCACGGCTCATCCATTGGGATGCGCATCGCGCGGGGGGAGAGCGAGTGGCCAGAAGCGATTGAGCTCGCACTGCGCTTTGGCGACGTTGCGCTGCTCGAACCGTATCTCGAGCGCCCGCGTGAGCTTGAGGTGGCGCTTCTGGAGTATCCCGATGGTCGCGTCGAGGCGCTCGGTCCCGGTGAGGTCTTCTCTGGGCGGGAGTTCTATGACTATGACGCGAAGTACCTGCCGGGGGTCTCACGAACAACGACGAGTGCCGACATCCCCCACGCACTCCGCGCCGAGCTCCATGCCGCAGCGACGCAACTCTTTGCGGCGTCTGGCTGCCGCGACCTTGCCCGCATCGATTTCCTTCTCGCCCGAATCGGCTCACGTGCCGATGCGTGGTTCATCTCTGAGATCAACACCTTCCCTGGATTTACGCCGATCTCGCTCTACCCTGCACTCGCTGAGGCGGCAGGAATCGGATTTGCCGATCTCTGCCTCCAACTCGTTGCAACGGCGCGTGCCCGCGGCGGGGCGGCGCAGTGAGCGGCCGACAGAGATATCCAACACGCGGCGGCGCGCGACCGTTCGCACCAGGGCAGGCACCAGCTGGCGTACGGCCGGGGCTGGCCGGCGCACGTCAACGCCCTGGCGTTACGCCACCATCTGGTCGAGGTTCATCGCCCCGCCTGAACGCTGCTTGGCGTGCACGCGTGCGCTGGCTCGGCATCGCCATCATTGCCCTGACGGTTCTCGTCACCCCAGTCGTCGCGGCACGCTCTCGTATTGCCCCCATCACGACGATTGAAGTACGAGGCGCGACTCTCCTCAGCCCCGATGCGCTGCGACAGGCCGCAGGCATTCCGCTCGGGAGCAATCTCCTTGCCGTCGACCTTCGGGCAGTGCAACTGTCACTTGCCGCACTCCCATTCGTCGCCTCTGTTCAGGTTCGCGCGGCGCTCCCAGATCGCGTGGTCATTGATGTGCATGAGACACCCCTCCTAATGCGCTGGCGTGCTGCTGGCAGCGAGTGGCTCATCGGCGGAGACGGGCGCGTGATTGGCGCAGTAACGGAGCCCATCCTCGCCCCAACCGCCGCAGCGCAGATCGCCGTCTTGCCACTCCTTGATGACCAGCGCGCTACGGCGGGGCTCATGTCGGGCGCAGCGTTTGCCGCCTCCACGATTGACCCGATCATTCTTGATGCGGCAACGCGCCTCGCTGGGCTGGCGCCCGCCGACGCAGGGAGCGCGTCGACCAGCTTCGCGCTCACCATTCTCGATCAGTATGGATTCACCCTCCATGCGACTGGCGGCGGAGCAGAGTGGACAGCGGTATTTGGCACCTATTCCGCCTCCATTCGCCCCACGGCGCTGATCCCTGGACAGGTGCGCCTCCTCCGCAGCCTCCTCAAGGGGCGGGAGGCGGCAATCGGGTGGGTGATCCTTGCAGATGACCAGGCGGGGACTTTCACCCCGCGCGGCGTCCAGCCACCGCCTCCGCCAAGCGCCGAACCAAGCCAACTCCCCTCAATGCCGCCCGAGCTGAGTCCGTCGCCGAGCGCTACGGCGAGTGGGAGTACGCCATGAGGGAGCCGATGAGTCCCCACCCCTTCGGGTGGGGGGTATGATGCGCGGAAGGTCACAGGAGCGGGAGGGTAGGGGAATGGAAGAACGATTTACAACCGTGGCAGCGATTGACATCGGCACCTCGAAGGTCGCATGCGCCATTGCGCATATCGGCGGCCTTGATGGCGCAATCTCGGTCATCGGCAAGGGGACTGCTGTCAATACGGGGATGCGCAAGGGCGTCGTCACCGACATTGAAAAGACCGGCGCTGCAATCAAGGCGGCCGTTGACGCCGCAGAGCGCCTCTCCGGCTACGAGATCCAGCACGCAACCATCACCGTATCGGGGAGCCATGTTGAAGGAATGAACTCGAGCGGCAAGGTTGCAGTTGCCAATCCAGACCGTGAGATTCGCAGCGACGACGTTGACCGCGTGCTCGACGTTTGCCGCGCGATTCAGGTACCAAGCTCCCGCATGCTCTTGAACGTGCTCCCCTCCTCGTACATCGTGGATGGGCAAGAAGGCATTCAGCAGCCGCTCGGCATGGTTGCGTATAGCCTCGAGGCCCGCGCACACTTGATTACGGCTGGCAGCACGGCCGTCCAGAATCTTGAGAAGTGCGTGCAGTATGCAGGTATCGCCGTTGACGACTACGTGCCAGCATCGCTCGCCGCTGCGGAGTTGACCCTCACCGAGACCGAGCGCGATCTCGGCACGGTCCTTGTCGACATTGGCGCAGAGACATGCGATATCGCCGTCTTCTATCAGAATGCCGTTGTGCATACCGCAGTCCTCCCGATCGGCGGTGCGTTCATCACGCGTGACGTAGCGATTGGGCTCAAGACCAGCCTGGCCGCTGCCGAAGAGTTGAAGACGAGCTACGGGACCTGCGACCTCCGCACGGTGAGCGTGAGCGAGCGCTATACGGTGCCAGATGAGCCTGGTGATCGCTACATCGAGCGAGCCGATCTCGCGCGCATCATTGAGGCGCGCATGAGTGAGATCTTCGAGATGATCGCCGGCGTCATTGCCGCCGCAGGTCCAGAGGTGACGAGCGCTGGTGTCGTCCTTACAGGCGGTGGCGCGCAGCTCGAGGGGATCGAGGCACTTGCGCGCGCCATCCTCAAGACAGGGGTACGCGTTGCGTCTCCAGTCGGGCCACTCGCTGGCATCCTGGATGACTTCCGCGGGCCAGCCCAGGCGGCCATCCTCGGACTCTTCTCGTGGGTCGCGGTCGGCCTCGAGGAGGCGGGCGTTGCAGAGGAGCCATCAAGCAGCCTTCTCGGCCGAGTTGGTGGTGCCTTTACCGGCGTCTTCTCTCGGTTCCGCAGGTAGTGCGCACCGCCGTGCGAGCGCGCCGCGCTGCTAGACTCCGTGGAATCGTACAGGCGCGCCCCCTGACGTCGCTGACGCAGGAGCGCTGCGTGAGCATCGGAGGATAGGGGAGATGGCTTCGCAGACCGAGAACTTCGCCCTCATTCGCGTCGTTGGCGTCGGCGGCGCAGGATCAAATGCCGTCAATCGGATGATCCGTGCCGAACTCCTTGGCGTTGAATTCATCGCGGTGAACACTGATGCTCAGGCGCTGGTGAAGTCACACGCGCCGACACGCATTCGCATCGGCGACGGAATCTCCCGCGGCCTTGGTGCTGGCGGCGACTCAGCCGTTGGCGAGCGCGCTGCACGCGAAGATCTCGAGAACCTCCGTACTGCCCTTGCGGGCTCCGACCTTGTCTTTGTCACGGCCGGTATGGGCGGCGGCACCGGCTCTGGTGCAGCACCTGTCGTTGCGCAGGTCGCAAAAGAACTCGGCGCACTCACGATCGGCATCATTACCAAGCCGTTCGCCTTTGAGGGGAAGCGCCGCTCGACGGTTGCCGATGCTGCCGCAGCAGAGCTCCGCAAGCATGTCGACACGATGATCGTCATCCCAAATGAGCGCCTCCTCACCGTTGTAAGCCGGCAGACCTCGATGGAAGACTCGTTCCGCATTGCCGACGATGTCCTACGCCAGGCGGTGCAGGGCGTCAGCGATGTGATCACAGTCCCTGGCCTGATCAATCTTGACTTCGCCGACGTACGAACGATCATGCGCGACGCTGGCACGGCCCTGATGGGGATCGGCCGCGCGAGCGGCGAGAACCGTGCGCTTGCAGCGGCAGAGCTGGCAATCGCCTCGCCGCTGCTCGAAGTGGATATCCGTGGCGCAACGGGCGTCCTCGTGAGTGTTGCTGCATCTGCCACCGTTACGCTCCACGAGGTGAACGAGGCGGTGAACTACGTCAAGGATCGTGCCGACTCCGACGCGAACATCATCTTCGGAACATCGCTCGATGAGTCACTCGGTGACGAGATTCAGATCACCGTCATTGCAACCGGGTTCACCGAACAGGCACCCGGCTCGCGTGGCACCTATACCCCGACCTATCAGCCGGCTGCTGCTCCCGTGGCGCCGCCAGTGGTAGCGGAGCAGCCATTCCGCTCGCGGATCGACGAGGTTGCCGTTGCCGAGCACCAGCCGAGCGCGAGCCAATGGGAGCCAACGCCGGTTTCCGTGCAAAGCGATCCGACACCGATAGCGGAGGAGATGCCGCTTGACGCTGCTGGCATTGCGCCAGCCGCTGTCTCTGGGGACGAGCTCGAGATTCCCGCCTTCCTCCGTCGCCGGCCCTGACACCCTCGCCCGTCTCCTCGCTCGCGCAACGTCTTTCAGATATCAACGCTCGCATTGCCGCTGCAGCGGCGCGCTCTGGTCGCCCCGCCGCATCAGTTGAACTCCTTGCAGTAACGAAGACGCTCCCTGCCGAACGCCTCGCCGAGGCGGTTGACCTGGGCATGCTCCGCTTTGGCGAAAACCGTGTGCAAGAGCTCGTTGCAAAGCGTGACGAGCTCGAGCGCTTGCGTCCCGGGTGCGGTGCAACATGGGACCTCATCGGGCCCCTGCAGTCGAACAAGGTTCGGCTGGCGATGGGTGCGGCCGATCGCATCGCAACGATCGATAGCCTCGACCTCTTAGCGCGCGTCGAACGTATCGCCGTCGAGCGTGGTGCCCCCGCGCACATCGCGGTGCAGGTCAATGTCGATGCTGATCCCGCGAAGGCAGGATTCTCTGCCGAAGAACTCCCACAGCGCCTTCCTCCCCTTCTCGCGGCAATCGGGCGCGGGTTCGTCGTGATCGACGGGGTGCTCACCGTCGGCCGCCAGACGAGCGACGTTGCGGTGGCGCGCCGCACCTTCGCTGCCCTGCGCGAGGTTGCACAGGAGCTCCACGCAGCCGCGCTGAGCGCAGGGGTCGCTGTCGGTCCGCTTATCTCTGCGGGGATGAGCAACGACTTCGAGCTGGCGATCGAGGAGGGTTCGACGCAGGTACGGATTGGGAGTGCACTTTTCGGTGCGCGCGAGTAGGCTAGCGGCATGAATGAGTCGCTTCTCTTCGTTGCGGACCTTGTCCTGCAGACCCTCTGGTGGGTCGTTTTGGGGCGCATCCTCATCTCGTGGTTCGACCCGGCGGGGAGTGGCCGCATCGCTCGCACCCTCATCGAGATGAGCGAGCCGATCCTTGCACCGCTACGGCGCATCCTTCCGCCACTCGGCGGCATCGACTGGTCGCCGCTGGCGACGATGCTCCTCCTGCAGTTCTTGCGGCGCCTCGTCTAGAATCCGCCCCTCGGGCGATTAGCTCAGTTGGTTAGAGCGCACGGTTCACATCCGTGAGGTCACTGGTTCGAGTCCAGTATCGCCCACCACGCTCGGTCCGCTTTTTCTTACGTTCGTTTTCCTTGACATTGCCCTGAGGTGGCCATACCCTCGGCTTCAGACGTTTCCACGTGGCACTCCGCCGCGGTTGCGCCTCACGCGTGGGGCACGCAGACTGCGGAAAGGACGCCACCAATGACTGCTACCCCTATTGCGCGACGTTCTTCATTCGTACTGAGCATCGCCCTGCTCGCCACCCTCCTGCTGGGCACCCCCGCACCCGTCCGTGCTGTCGCACCATATGCCGAGCTCTGGGTAGCCCAGCGCGGAGCCGCGAGCGCACCAGGGAGCTCCTGCAGTAACCCGGGCTACAAGGGGAAGAGCAACGCGGCGATCCAGGCCGCCATTGACGATGCCGCCGACAACGCCGTCATCCACCTCTGCCCTGGGAGGTACGCCATCACGGCCACGCTCGAGATCACCGGCATCGCCGTCACCCTTAGTGGCGCTGGGGCGAAGACAACGATCCTCGACGGTGGGGCCACAGTGCGGAAAGATGGCACCTGGGTGATTGGCGGAGTGCAGATCCTCGACACCGATGATGATCTCAACGTTGTGGACCTCGCCTTCCAAAATGGGCGTGGTGGTTACGGCGGTGCAATCAGCGGCGGCGGTGCAACGAACATCATCGACAGCACCTTCACAAAAAACAGCACGGGCCGCGAAGGCGGTGCCGTTTATAGCGAAGGCGCACTTTACGTCCTTCGCAGCACCTTCGCGAAGAACAGCGCAGTTGACTACGGCGGCGCTATTGACGCCCAAAACACCGTCACGATCGTCGACAGTACCTTCACGAAGAATCACTGTGAAGGAACAGGTGGTGCCGTCTGGAACACCGGAGGCGACGCGACGATCCTCAACAGCACCTTCACGAAGAACAGTGCAGATGACGATGGCGGCGCGCTCTGGATTAATCGAGATGCCTTTGTTGCTAACAGCACCTTCACGAAGAACCGCACAGCTGCCAACGGCGGCGCTGTCTATGCCTATGACTCCGCCAATGTCACCGCCAGCACCTTCACGAAGAACAGCGCAGCTGTAGACGGCGGCGCTGTCTACAGCCCGGGTGACGCCACCGTCACCGCCAGTACCTTCACGAAGAACAACGGGGCCCACAACGGCGGCGCTCTCTTCACCTGGGGTGACGCCACCGTCACCGCCAGCACGTTCACGAAAAACAGCGCAGATGACACTGGCGGTGCGATCTGGATTGGCTCCCCGAACCTCCAGAGCCTCCTCGCTAGTATCGGCAACACCTTCACGAAGAACCGGAGCGTGGCTGGTGCCAGTGCGCTCTTTCTCTTTTGCGGCGAAGGTTTAGAGGCAACAATCGCATACTTCCGTACGGTCAATACGCTCCGCAGGAACTCGTCACCAAGCATCAACACCCTTTCGGTTTGCACGTAGCGTGCGGAGTGCTGCGCGATTCGTGTACTAGTTTCCGCTCGCTGCTAGCCGCCGCAGCACCGCCGGCATGATCCCGCCGTGGCGATAGGTCTCACCCTCGATAGGGCCATCGAGGCGGACCAGCACCGTAAATGTGGTGCGTGCGTTGGTTGCTGGATGGACGGCATCGACTGAGATCTTGGATCGCGGGGTGAGAGTGCTGAGCCCAGTAATCGTGAATGCCTCTTCTCCGGTGAGGCCGAGCGACGCAGCGGATTCGCCAGGGAGGAACTGCAACGGGAGTACGCCCATGCCGATTAAGTTGGATCGATGAATCCGCTCGTACGATTGGGCGATCACGGCACGGACGCCGAGCATGCGGGTCCCCTTGGCGGCCCAGTCGCGTGAGGAGCCCGAACCGTACTCACGCCCTGCAAGGATGATCAGCGGCGTGCCGTCTGACCCGTAGCGGCTCGCCGCGTCGGCAACGGGGAGGAGCTCATCACTCGGGAGGTAGCGCGTTACTGGTCCTTCCGCACCGCCAGCGAGGATGTTGCGCAGCCGTGTGTTAGCGAAGGTGCCACGCATCATCACCTGGTCGTGGCCGCGGCGCGATCCGTACGAGTTGAAATCTGCAGCCTCAATGCCGTGCTCGATGAGCCAGCGCCCAGCAGGCGAGTCTTTCTTGATGACGCCGGCTGGCGAGATGTGGTCGGTCGTCACAGAGTCGCCAAGGACAAGGAGCGCGCGTGCGCCAGTCAGATCGGCAATGGGGGCCGGCGTGATCGTGATCCCTTCGGTGAATGCGGGACGCGCAATGTACGTGGAGTGGGAATCCCACGCGTAGGTGCCCCCAGTTGGGACGACGAGGCCCTGCCATCGCGCATCACCGTCGTAGAGGCTGCGATAGCTCGATCGGTAGAGGTTCGCATCTGCTGCAGCGGCGACCGCGGCAGCCACCTCTTCGTCTGCTGGCCAGAGATCACGCAGATAGACCGGCGTGCCAGCGGCGTCTGTGCCGAGTGGATCGCGTGTTGGGTCGATCGCGACGTTGCCCGCGAGCGCGAGGGCGACGACGAGTGGTGGTGATGCGAGGTAGGCGGCACGTACGGCAGGGTGGATCCGCCCCTCGAAGTTGCGGTTGCCGGAGAGGACAGCTGCCACCACCAGATCATTGCGCTCGATGCTCGCTGCAACTTCTAGATCGAGTGGCCCTGAGTTTCCGATGCAGGTGGTGCAGCCATAGCCGGCCACCTGGAAGCCGAGCGCTGCGAGCGGATCAAGGAGCCCAGCCTTCTCGAGATAGGCGGTGACGACGCGCGAGCCTGGCGCAAGGCTCGTCTTGACCCATGGAGCCGCGCGCATCCCGCGCGCCACTGCGTTGCGTGCGAGGAGTCCGGCCGCAATCATCACCGATGGATTTGAGGTGTTTGTGCACGAGGTGATTGCTGCGATCACGATCGCTCCGTCGCGCAGCCCCTTCGCGTCAGACGAGCCACTGTGTGCACCCTGGCCACTACGCTCGGGGTAGGCGGCGGCGAAGCTCTCGCCGAGCGCGGGGAGCGAGACACGGTCTTGCGGGCGCCGCGGCCCTGCGAGCGAGGGGACGACCGCATTGAGATGAATCTCGACAACCTCGTCAAAGTCGGGAGCGGCACCCGGTTCGCGCCAGAGCCCCTGGGCACGTGCATACGCCTCAACGAGGGTGAGCACCGCCTCGTCGCGCCCCGTGGTGCGCAGGTAGTCGATGGTCGTCGCGTCAATGGGGAAGAGCGTTGTCGTCGCACCGAACTCGGGCGACATGTTTGCGATCGTGGCGCGATCGGCGAGTGAGATCGTTGCGAGGCCGTCGCCGAATGCCTCAACGTAGGCGCCAACAACTCCGTGAGCACGGAGGCGCTCGGTGACCGTCAGCACAAGGTCGGTTGCGGTTGTTCCGGCAGGCAGCCGCCCGTCAAACCGCACGCCGATGATGCGCGGAATGGGCGAGAAGAGTGGCTCACCGAGGAGCACCGCCTCGGCCTCAATCCCACCAACGCCAAAGCCGAGTACACCAAGGCCCGAGATCATCGTGGTGTGTGAGTCTGTGCCAACGCAGGTGTCGGGATACGCGAGTGGTGCACCATCGACCTCGTCAACGCGCACGACGGTGGCGAGGCGCTCAAGGTTGACCTGGTGCACGATGCCCGCCCCCGGGGGGACGACGCTGAACTGGTTGAACGCACCCTGTGCCCAGCGCAAGAGTTGGTAGCGCTCGGTGTTGCGCTCGTATTCCCGCGCAACGTTTTGCTCGAGCGCCTCGGCCGTTGCCCAACGATCCACCTGTACGGAGTGGTCGATGACGAGATCTGCCGGAACCTGAGGATTGATTCGCGCAGGATCGATGCCGAGTTCAACCGCGGCATCGCGCAGCGCGGCGAGGTCGACAACAGCAGGGACACCGGTGAAGTCTTGGAGTACGACGCGCGCTGGTGAGAAGGGGAGCTCGCGCTCCTCTCCCGTTGCAGCGGCTGCAGCTCCTGGACGCCAAGCAAGGTATGCGGTGAGATCCTCTGGGCGAACGAATCCATCGCCAGCGCGTCGCGCGGCGCCTTCGATCAAGACTTTCAGGACCATCGGCAGCTTGGCCCATGGCGTTGCAGGCGAGGGGAGTCGTTCGAGCGCGATTCGGTCGGGGAGTCCTGCCCCGAGGCTCACGCGTGCATTGAAGTGGTCGCTCACCTAGCCTCCTTGCTTCTGCTGAGCGTAGCGCAGCACGCGCCACTGAGCAGGGGCTGCACGCTGCCTCCCTAACGGACTACCATTACTGCAAGCATGCTCCGCCTGAGGGTGGGGTCACAACGGAGAGGGAGTCATCGTGCCATTGACCAAGCGTTCCGCAGTTTCGGCTGGCGGCCTGGTTATCCGCGTCGTCGCTGGGCGTCCTGAACTTGTCTTAGGGCGTCGCCGCCGCGAACGCGATGGCTTTGTCTGGTCGCTCCCAAAGGGGACGCCAGAGGTGGGCGAAACGCGCGAGGAGACAGCGCTCCGCGAGGTTCGCGAGGAGACGGGGCTCGAGGTGCGCATCTTGTCGTATTTCGACAAGATCGAATACTCGTTCGTTCGTGCCAGCGAGCGCATTGAGAAGACCGTTCACTACTACATCATGGAAGCGACAGGCGGCACGTTCGATGACTACGACAAAGAGTTTGATGAGTTGCGCTGGGTGCCGATGGACGAGGCGATCTCGCTGCTTGATTTTTCCACGGAGTCCACGTTGATCCAGCGTGCCTATTCGGAGCTCATGGCTTGACGAGCCGCCGCACCCCGCTCTACGCCGAGCATCTGGCGCTTGGAGCCCGAATGGTTGATTTCGCCGGATGGGAGATGCCAATCCAGTACGCCGGGGTGATCGCTGAGCATCAAGCCGTTCGCTCGAAGGCTGGGATTTTCGACCTGAGCCACATGGCACAGATCCACGTGCGTGGCGCTGGTGCCGCCGCCGCCCTCGACGCTGCAGTGGTGAGCCAGCCATCCTCGCTCGCGCCCGGCCACGCCCAGTACAGCATCATCGTGGACTCTGCCGGCATGATGATCGACGACCTCGTGATCTACCGCCGCGCCGAAGATGCGTTCCTTGTTGTGTCGAATGCATCGAACGGCGAGCATGTTGCGCGTGAGCTCGGTGCGCGCATCGGTAGCGCCGCAGCGGTGAGCGACCAGTCACCTGATGCTGCGCTCATCGCCGTGCAGGGCCCGGCAGCTGTGGCAATCCTCACGCCATATGTGCAACTTGCCGATGCGAAGCCCCTCGACAGCCTTGCTGGCTATGCATCGAGCGAGGCGCACCTCAGAATCGACGAACGCCAGGTTGCCTGCATGATCGCTCGCACGGGGTATACCGGCGAGGATGGCTTTGAGATCTATCTTGCGGGCGTCGACGCGTCAGCTACCTGGCGCGCCCTGCTCACTGTTGGAGCGTCTGCCGGCCTGCAGCCGATCGGGCTTGGCGCGCGCGACACGCTCCGCCTGGAGGCAGGCATGCCACTTTTCGGGAACGACTTGCGGAGCGACCTCACCCCGTATGACGTTGGATTCGGCCGCGTCGTTCGCCTTGATAAGCCTGGCGATTTTGTTGGTGCGACCGCGCTGCGTGCACGGAGTAGTGCCTCGCCAGATGTGGGACGGCAGCTTGTTGCGCTGCGCGTGACCGGCCGTGGGATCGCTCGGCAGGGGTATGCAGTGCTCAGTGAGAGTGGCGAGAGCGTCGGCACAGTTACATCAGGCACGCACTCACCGTCACTCGGGCAACCGATTGCGCTTGCCGATGTTGCGGCCGCTGCGGGACCGTGGAGCGTGGGCCGGAGCGTGGCAGTTCGCGTGCGCGAGGAGTCCGTCGCAGCCGAGGTCGTTGCACTACCATTTGTACCAAAGCGCTCAAAGCGCCGTGGCTAGGAGGAACAGATGACACTACCGACCGATCTGCGCTATTCAAAAGAGCATGAGTGGGTTCGCGGTGAGGGCGGTCGCGTGGTTATCGGCATCACCGCTCACGCCGCGCAGGAGCTTGGCGATGTTGTCTTTGTCGACCTCCCTGCTATCGGCTCGACGGTCAAGCAGTTCGCAACGTTTGGCGTGGTTGAATCCGTCAAGGCGGTAAGCGACCTCTTCAGCCCGATCTCTGGAACAGTCGTTGCGCGGAATGAGGCACTGAGCAAGAGCCCAGAGGTCATCAATGCCGATCCCTATGGCGGCGGCTGGCTGATCGAGGTGGAGTTGGCCAACGCCGATGAACTCGCAGTGCTCCTCAGTGCAGACGCCTACGCAGCGCTTATCCCATAGGGCCCCCGACGATCTACTAATTCGCGACCCGTTGCCTAGCGACTATCCTGATCAAGAGGAATATCCACGGAGGTGAGATGGCAAACGAGGCACTAGGTCAGGTGGCTCGCCGCGCGAGCATTGCGGTGCTCATCGTCGCAATGATCGTCGTTGGGCTGAATGTGCTGGGATTCGGCGCGATTCGGGTCGGCGTGCTCGGCCGACTGCAGGGCCTCGAGGCTGCCTATGCCGATGATTCTTCGGTGTTCGCGGGAGGCCTGATTCATGCTGGGCTCTATCGCTCGGATGCCTCCCTTGCACCGCAGCCGGTCCTGGCGAGCTCCGCAGCAGAGTCATCAAATGGTGGTCAGACATGGAAGGTGCAGTTGCGCCGCGGGTTAACGTTCCATGACGGGAGCGCACTGACGGCAGATGATGTCATCTTCACCTACGAGCTTGCAAAGTCGAATCGCTGCCCGCTCCTCGCTGAGATCTGTGATCTCGTGCGTACAAATCTCGATAGCGTTGAGTCGACAGGCGAGTTCAGCGTGACATTCAACCTGCAAGAGACCTGGTCCCCGTGGGCAACCCGCGGCATGACGATCCCGATCCTGCCGAAAGCTGCGCTTGAAGCCTCGCTTGCGCGCCTGCAGCGTCAGCTCGCCAATGCTGATCGGAGCGAGGTCTCACTCGCACGCGAGAGCCTTGCCGCGGCACTCGATCCAAGCTTCTGTGGCGATGCGGGCACCGCGCAGTGCGCATATGCGCCACACCTTGCCGAACTAGAGCGCATCCTTGGCGCAGCCGGACTCACGCTGCCGGATCCGCGCTCCTTCCCCGAGGTTGATTTGAGCGGCTCACCTACTGGTGCACGCGATAGCGAAGCATACGCGCAAGATCTCTTTGCTCGGCTCGGCTCTGTTGAGGCATTTCTCATGGCACCAATTCAGAATCAGATGGAGGCGGGATTCCCACTTCTTGACCTTCAGCTCGCGCCGATCGGCGCTGGCCCTTATGCATTTAAGCAGCGAGTCCCTGGGAGCTCTGTGCAACTTTCTGCCTTTTCGAATTTCGCACTCGGCGCGCCGAAGATATCTTCCCTCCTGTTAACCCAGGCGCAAACGAGTGCTCGACTGATCAGCGCCTTCCAATCGTCACAATTGGACTGGGTGCCCGGCTTGAACTCGACGGAGATCACCGGCCTCGATGTCCGAGGTGGGGGTGAACTCCTTCAGACTCCGTCGCTGCGCGGCTACTACTTCCTCGCCTTTAATCTGCGCAGCGGCCACCTGTTCTCAGATGACGCAGCACGCTCGGCACTCGCCTCATGCATCGACATGAGTGTCGTTATCGATAGCGCAACCGGTGGTTCGGGAATCCCAATTTCAAGCACGGTGATCCCCAGCTCCTGGGCAGCTGAATCTCCAGCGCCTCCTGAGACCACGCGCAATGTCGCTGCGGCACGGCAGGCGCTGAGTGGTGCGGGGTGGAGCGCTGATGCAGATGGCATCTTTACGAAAGCGGGGAGGCGCCTCGAGGCGCAGATCCTTGTGCGTGACGGGCAGCCAGTACGGGTGCGTGCCGCGCAGTCCATTGCAGACCAGGCACTTGAGTGCGGAATCTCGCTGACCGTTGCGCCGAGCTCGTATGCCACCGATATCCTGCCTCGGCTGCAGTATCCGGGCGACTTTGACATCTATCTCGGCGGCTGGCAGTGGTCACTCGACCCAGACGACTCCGACCTCTTCATCTCATCTGCCTGCCCAACGGAGGGGGTTCCAGCAGGCAAGAACTTTATGTGCTGGCAGAGTGATGCCGTCGACACGCTGCTACAAGATGGTCGAGTGGGGACCGTGCTCGCCGACCGCGCAGCAACGTACGCAGATCTGCAGGCGCTTCGGCGAGCGAATCGCCCCCTCATCTTGCTCTGGGGCGAACCTGCATATGGCCTCCTGGCGACGAAGTTCGTCTGGCCGACGCGTGTAACAGATGTGTCCAGCCCCCTCTACGCATGGTCAATTGAAACGTGGGAGGCGCAGTAAAATGTCGAGCGAGGTAGCACGCATTGCAGGGCATCTGATTCCTGCTGAGCTGCAACTTGATACGGCAAAAACTGCAGCAACGTGCGAGGGGTTCATTCGTGACTATTTCGAGGCCTCTGGTCACGCAACCGGGATCATCGGCCTTTCAGGCGGCATCGATTCTGCACTTGTCGCACACCTGCTTGTGAATGCCCTTGGGCGTGATCGGGTTCGCGGAGTCTTCATGCCCTCCGACACCTCTGCGCCGTCATCACTAGAAGACGCGCGGCTTGTTGCCCGCCAGCTCGAGATCGCAACCGAGGAGATCTCGATTGCTGTGCCGCTTCAGGCAGTAGTTGCTGGCCTGCCAGACGGCCATGCGATCACGCGGGTTCGACGGGGGAACATTGCAGCGCGCTTGCGCATGATTACGCTTTGGGATCGCTCGGCCGTGCATCAAGGACTTGTCGTCGGCACGGGGAATCGAACGGAGACGATGATCGGCTACTGGACAATGCACGGCGACGGTGCATGGGCGATCAATCCAATCGGCGGTCTCTACAAGTCTCAGGTTCGCCAACTTGCTGCGCACCTTGGTGTCGCCGAGCAGGTCATTGCAAAGGCGCCGAGTGCAGACCTCTGGCCCGGACAGACCGATGAGGGCGAGGGTGGCTTCGACTACCCGACGCTTGACCAGGTGCTCTATCGGCTCGTTGATCTGCGACGCACCCCACAGGCGATCGTGGCGGAAGGGTTTGATGCGGCGACGGTTGCGCGCATTGTGGAGCTGCATACCCGCTCTGCATTCAAGCGTGCGGAGCGGCCGATCGCACAGATTGCCCAGCCACTCCCACGCACTTGACCACGAGTCCAGCGGATTCGGGCGACCAGGGGAGGGGCGGCGGCGCCACCGCGGGCGCACTGCATATTGTTTCCACGCCGATCGGCAACCTCGCAGATTTAAGCGCCCGCGCTGCCGCCGTTCTTCGTGAGGTCTCAACCGTCGTCGCTGAAGATACGCGAGTGACACGCACGCTCCTCCAGTCCATCGGAGTCTCCGTGCCACTCGTTGCGCTTCCCGCCTTTGATGAAATCGAACGGATCCATCCCATCATTCAACGTCTCAAGCAGGGTGAGGCGGTCGCCTTCGTGACGGACGCGGGGACGCCGCTCGTGAGCGATCCAGGGGCACGCCTTGTGGCGGCGGCGATCGCTGAAGGGATTCGCGTTATCCCCATACCAGGTGCGTCAGCACTGCTCGCTGGCCTTGTCGCATCAGGACTTGCAAGTGCACGCTGGTCATTTGAAGGGTTCCTTCCGCGGGGCGGAAGTGAGCGCGCTACCGCCATTGAAGCGATTGCGGCGGACTCGCGCACGACGATCATTTATGAGGCGGGGAATCGCGTCGCAGAGACGCTTGCGAATCTCGCCTCTGCCTGCGGATCCGATCGCCCTGCGGCGGTCTGTCGGGAGCTGACGAAGCTCCACGAAGAGGTGCGCCGCGGAACGCTGGAGAGCCTTGCCGACGCAATGGCTGCTGGCAGCATTGATGAGCGCGGAGAGTTTGTGATCGTTGTGGAGGGCGCACCAGAACTTCACGTCGATACTGCGGACGACCCGGATGGCCCGTACGCAGCAGCGCTCGTGGTTGTTGAACGCTGTGTTGCATCGGGCGAGTCGCGGAGTCGTGCGGTGCGGCGAATCGCACTCCTCTGGCGAATCGACCGACGTCGCCTCTGGGCTGCAGCCCACGGCGGAGAGGGCGACGCCGCGGTCGACTAGTCGAGGTTAGGCGCCAACCGGTGCCACCTCTTCACCATACTCCGCCTCACCGATATCGTTCGGCTCTCCACCGCTCGCCACTGGCTCGGCACTCTGTGGCTTCGGGCCGAGGAACTCGAGACGGTTCACGATCACCTCTGTCATCCACCTCCGCGCACCGTTTGACTCCCATTCATGTGTCTTCATGCGCCCATCAATAGAGACGAGAGACCCAGCCTGAAGGTGCTCAGCAGCAATCTCTGCCAGCTTCTCCCAGAAGACCACACGGTGAAATTCAGTTCGCTCCTCACCACCGCGGAAGTCGTGGGTGGCGATGCTCCCGATGGCAACCCGTGTCCCTGAGGGGAGCGCTTTCATCTCGACTGGTTTCGTCATTCTCCCCGCGAGCATGACCTTGTTCATGGCACCTCCTATGGCGCCACCCGGACCAACGGCCCTGCGCGGTAGAGCGCCCTTCGGGATGATCACGGCGGGGGAGTACGGGCGGCGTACTCCTGTAATACTCTGCAGCAATGCGGTATTACCTCACGACGGCAATCGCCTACGCGAACAATAAGCCCGGACTCCATACGCTCTATGAGGTCATTGGCGCCGATGCAATTGCGCGCTGGCGGAGGATGTCGGGCGACGATGTTCGATTCCTCACGGGGACGGATGAGTACTCGGTCAACATCGCGACACGTGCGGCCGAAGAGGAGATGAGCCCGCAGGATTTCGTCGACGCCAAGGTCGCCCTCTTCCAGTCGAGCGAGGCGCGCCTCCTCATCTCGCCGGATCGCTTCATTCGGACAACCGATGCAGATCATCTCCTTGCGGCGCAAGAGATGGTGCGCCGCTCGCATGCTGCGGGTGATATCTACCTCGGCAGCTACGAGGGCTGGTACTGCCCAAACGAGGGCTTTCGCACAGAGACCGATGTCGAGCGGGTTGGTGATGGGGCGGTCTGCCCCAATCATCCAGGTGTCGCGCTGGAGTGGCTAAAAGAGCAGAACTGGTTCTTCAAGCTCAGCGCCTACCAGGCGCAACTCGAGGCGTGGCTCTCGCAGGATCCTTCACCGGTCCAGCCGGCATATCGACGCAACGAGATGCTCGGATTTGTTCGGCAGGGTCTTGAAGATTTTTCCATTAGTCGCGAGGGGGCAGGATGGGGGATCCCCTTCCCCATTCGCGCCGATGGCACGAGCGCCATTGCGCACGATGGAACTGCAGATCCGTCGGCTGGGACAATCTATGTTTGGTACGACGCGCTCATTAACTACCTGACCGGTGCAGGATTCCCCGTGAGCCCAGATGGCGCGCCGTGGTGGCCGGCAGACCTGCAAATCATCGGGAAAGATATCAACCGTTTCCATTCTGTCTTCTGGCCAGCGATGCTTTGGAGTGCAGGGCTTGAGGCACCGAAACAGATCTGGGTGCACGGCTGGCTCTTGAGCAGCGGTGAGCGTATGTCGAAGAGCCGCGGGAACTTCCTAGACCCAGACGATGCAGTGGCGGCGCTTGGGGCGGATGGTGCGCGATTCGTGGCCTTGCGTGAGGTTCCGTTTGATCGCGATGGCGAGGTGAGCTGGGATTCCATCATCCGCCGCTACAACTCCGAGTTGGCGAATGATTTCGGCAATCTTGTGAATCGTGCAGTGACGATGGCACAGCGCTCATTCCCGGACACCGCTCCGCCTCCTCGTGCTGCTGCAGCATCGCCGCTCGGCACTGCGTGGGCCGCTACTCGCACGCGTGCATCCGATGCGATGGGGCAGGTTGCCCTCCATGAGTGGCTTGGCGCGCTCTGGGAACTTGTTGGGACAGCGAACCGCTTTGTCGATAGCGAGAAGCCGTGGGAGCTCGCCAAGGCTGCAAAAGATGGAGATGCTGCGGCGCGCGAACAGCTCTCTGGCGTACTCGGAGATCTCCTTGAAACGTGTCGCCTCATCTCGCTCTATGCCGCACCTGCGATCCCGCGTGTCGCTGCCCAGGTGTGGGAGCTCCTCGGACACCGCTGGCCGTACGACGAGGATGGTCATGGAGGACCAGCACTCGAGAAACTTGGCGAGTGGGGCGCCTGCGTTGCGGATCGTCCGCTGAGCAGCCCTGTGCCGCTCTTCCCAAGGCTTGAACGTGACGAGCAGTCTCCCTCCACTCGTTGACGCGCACGGCCACCTGCAGGCCGAGCGATTCACTGGTGATCGCACCGCCGTTATCGAGCGCGCACGCGCGGCAAACATGGCACGCCTCCTCATCCCTTCGTGGGATAGAGAGAGCGCAGCTTCCGGGAGGGAGATTGCTGCGCAACTGCCATGGGCCGATGCGGCGATAGGCATCCATCCGCATGTCGCCTCGATCGCCCCTGCAGAGCGCGACGCACTCCTCTCGACGGCAGACGACCCGCTCATTGTCGCGATCGGCGAGACCGGTATTGACACCGACAGGAACCGCTCGCCCCTTGCAGACCAGATCACGAACCTTGAAGCACACATTGCCGTTGCCTGCGCGTTAGGGAAGCCGCTGATCATTCACTGCCGCTCTGTTATTGGGGCAGATGATGCGCAGCGCCAGCTTCTTGCAACGCTGCGCGCCTCGGAGATTGGGCAACCCGGTGGCGCGAAGGCGTTCGCTGGTCGCCCCGCATTCGTCTTGCATAGCGCGTCTGGTCCAGCGTCATATGTAGAGGGGGCGCTGGCACTCGGTGGGGCAGTGTCGATTTCGGGACTCGCCTTTCGTGCGAGCGAGGCGGCAACACGGGACTGGGTGCGCATCGTGCCCGTCGATCGGCTTCTTACGGAGACCGATGCACCGTGGCTCGTGATGCCGGGTGCCCCCGACCAGGAGCGCAATGAGCCGGCGAATGTGGCATACACGTTGCGCTGGGTGGCAGAGCAGCGCGGTGAGGAGATCGCAGAGCTCGCCCCGCGCCTTGTGGCGAACTACGATCGGATCTTCCCCAGGAGCGCGCCACGGGGCTAGTTGGCACTCTCTGGCGTCGAGTGCTAACATTCCCGCAACGTCCGACGACAGGCGTCCCGGGCGAATCGTAGGGGCGGTGCGCCGCCCAAGTAGGAGGAAGAGCATGGCAAAGAAGTCAGCACTCCGACCACTCGGCGATCGAGTTGTCGTCAAGCCCGTGCCGCGAGACGAGAAGACCGCGAGCGGGATCATCCTTCCCGACACCGCACAAGAGAAGCCCCAGGAGGGCGAGGTTGTCGCTGTCGGCCCAGGACGAATCCTTGATGACGGCAAGCGCGAGCCGATTGACGTGAAGGTCGGCGACCGCGTGCTTCACGCGAAGTATGCAGGCACGGAATTCAAGATCGATGGCGATGAGTTTCTCATCGTTGGCGCAAAAGACATTTTGGCCGTCGTCGAGTAGTTGCGTAGAGCGCCCGCAAGGGTAGGAGGAAGAACATGGCAAAGCAGGTCGTATTTGATGAGGCGGCACGACGCGCGCTGAAGCGCGGCATCGATAAGCTCGCCGACACGGTCAAGGTGACGATTGGTCCAAAGGGCCGAAACGTCGTACTTGATAAGAAGTTCGGTGCGCCAACGATCACGAACGACGGCGTCACGATTGCGCGTGACATCGAGCTCGAAGATCACTTTGAGAACATGGGCGCACAGCTCCTGAAAGAGGTCGCAACGAAGACGGACGATGTTGCCGGTGACGGAACGACGACCGCCGTTGTGCTTGGTCAGGCGCTCGTAACCGAGGGCCTACGCAACGTTGCCGCCGGGGCAAACCCGATGGTGATCAAGCGTGGTCTCGACAAGGCCGTTGCAGCAGTCGTTGCTGAGATCAAGGCCCAGTCGCGCAAGG
>Ga0114967_10001188_pt1 | contig 21796 bp, 12 predicted proteins | sample M_130628_MF_Meta_FD_92639 | JGI IMG/M metagenome (GOLD analysis project Ga0114967, IMG submission 92639) | Freshwater microbial communities from Lake Montjoie, Canada to study carbon cycling - M_130628_MF_MetaG | ecosystem: Environmental > Aquatic > Freshwater > Lake | place: Lake Montjoie... | reverse complement strand
GATGACATAGTTGGTTGATTCGTTTTCTTGTAATGCTGTTTGTTTCTTACTTGTATCAACGTGTTTGTTAAACCAAGGAATAGGTGTTGTTTTAGGTGCGGGATTATTATATCTAATACCAATTTCTTTTAATGAGGCTACAGCAGTATAATCAACAAAGTCTTTTAACACTGTGGCATTTAGTCCGATGACAGGGCCCATCTTAAACAAATAGTCAGCCCAATCTTTTTCTTCACGTATAACATCCATATAAAGTTGATAGACTTCATTTTCACACTCTGCTTTAACTTGTGCGAAACGACTATCTTCTTTAACTACTTGGTTAATAAGGTAGGCAGTCCAGCCTTTATGGAGAAGTTCATCTTGGAGAATTAAACTGATAATATTGCCATTACCAATAAAGATTTTGTTCTCAACCATTGCTAACGATGTAGCGAATGATACCATAAAGCGGAATGCTTCCAATGCGTAACTGGCATGTAATGCCATATAAATTGCTTTGATGTGTTCTTTTTCAGTAACTACTTCACCTAATTGTTTTCGGCAGTTGACTATATGTAATGCTTCGTAGTAGTCACCTACACTACTTGCCATATCTATAATTTCTTTGGTGTCATGAATAGTGTTGAACACATCCTTGGGTACATTGTAGATATTACGAATAATGTGGCTGTAACTCTTTGAGTGAATATTAGTTTCAAAGAAAGTCCAGTTATAAACCAATGCTTCTAGTTCAGGCAAACTGATTACTGGCATAAAGATTTGACTTGGTCCGCGGCCTTGCAAGCTGTCCAGTGCTGTTTGACGTAGTAGGTTACTGGTAAAGATATGCTTTACAGCATCACTTGCTTCTTTGAAGTCGTTTGAGTCTTTGGTGAGACTTACTTCTTCTGGTTGCCAAAAGAAACCGCGAGCAGTTGCTTCAAAATCTGCGATTTTTTTATACTTGACTTCTTCAAATCGCTGAATAGTTACAGGACCTGCTGGGTCTAGGAACATTTTACGATTGAGGTAATCTGTTTTAGTGTTTAGGTTATATTGTTGTTTACTCATTTTCTTTCTTATCGTAATAATATTCTAATGGATTCTCATGTTTTATCTTAGGGAAATTCCAATTCCACTCACCGGTCAATATTCTAGAAAATACCATATCAGCTACAACACGGTTCATTTCAGGAGTAAAGTGACAACCAATTATTTCTGGTTTTTCTTCATACTTAGCCATCTGATTATCGTCTATAATACCAAGTGATTGTAGTTGATATAACTGCAAGTCTTGCAATCCTACATTGAGAAAAGGTGCTGATCTTTTAAAACAAGGTATAATAATTGTTTTAGGTGATGCTCTTAGTATTTCGTTTACCATTAACAGTTGAGCAGTTGACATGAAATTATCATCCTTGACCATATGCCATGTTTTTATATCATCAACTATTTTTTGTTCTGAAGTAGTTAATTTATGTCTTGATAAAAGTTCATCACAATTTTTCAGATTGGAACAATGGTATTTTTCATTTGGACTCACAGACCTTATTATTAGAGGTTGCGTATATCTGGTTGGATCTGTTACTAATACAATATTTATATCGTAATTTTTATAATTATTCATAAAACTATTATAAGCAAAGATAAAAGGTGTTCCGCCTGCACAATAATTATCAATACTGTTTATTTGTAATCTATTTGCTAAAACATTTGGCCACCAGTTTCCCATATTAGCTACACCAGACATTTTATATTGACTTCCGTCGCCAAAACTATCACCGTATATTGCCATACGTATATTACTAATGTTATTGATGTTTAATACGTAACGGCCATGTGGATGATCTCCACCAGTTCTTTGTGCAATACTTATTTCCATTTGTTCCTCATTTATAATTTACATGCTTCGCAATCTTCTTCATCCATATCATTAAAGCCACTTGGCAAATCTAATACAGTTTCATCTTGGCTCTTACTACCTGCTTTATTAATCAAGCTGTAATAGAATGTTTTTAATCCCCAATAGTGAGATTGCATCAAGTTCTTAGCGATCAATGTTGTTGGGACTTTACGTTCAGGGAAATGCGCTGGATTGTAGAATGTATTAGTACTGATAGATTGATCCACATAGGCTGCAATCACCGCCGCCGTTTTTAAGTAACCATCACAATCTTTTTGATCCCACATCATTTGATATTTGTTTTTCAACTTGTGATATTCGGGAACAACTTGTACAAACGATCCTGCTTTACTTTCCTTAACACTAATTAAACTCATTGGCATTTCAATACCATTTGTAGAGTTAATAACGACACTACTTGATTCTACAGGAGCTACAGCCATTTGTGTAGCATTACGGACGCCATACTCTTTCATATTAGTACGTAATGTTTCCCAATCAAGTTCAGGAGTAAAGTTTGTCAATTCATTAACACCATTGGCACGTAATTCCCAAGGGAATACACCTTGACCATACCGTGTTCTATCACTGCCCTCACACTTGCCTCGTTCTTTGGCAAGTTCAACACTAGCCTCAGTTAGGTAGAAGGATAAGTGTTCCATCCACGTCTTGACTTCAGCCAAGGAGTCCCGTTCTCCGTACTTGAGGCTTCGCTTGGCGTGCCAGTAGGCAAGGTTGGTGATACCGATTCCCAGTGGTCTAATTTCGTCGTTGGAGAGTTTAGACTGTATGGAAAGAAAGTCTTGATAGTCAAGAATGTTATTGAGGCTACGATGCAGTATGCGGCAAGCACGGCGCATGTCTTCTGGGTTACGGAACGCACCCCAATTGATACTGCCCAATGTGCAAAGAGCGATACGACCATCGCTGTCATCCAAACGTTTAAAGGATTTAGTAGGTAAAAGAATTTCACAGCATAAGTTACTCTGGTAAATTGTATGATACTCAGGATCAAATGGTCCTTGCTTCATTACATTGTCAATGAACACTAGATAGATACGTCCTGTGTCAGTTCGTTCTTTAAGAATACCACCCTTGAATACTTCTTCAGCATTCATTGTTTTCTTACGTAAACCTGATTGCTTTTCGTATTTTACATAGAGTTCTTCAAATAGTTCTGTGTTTGAATAGAAGGCTTGATATAAGTCAGGAACTTCGTTAGGATCAAAGAACGTTATTTGTTCTTTGTTTTTGAATCGTCTCCAGAATAAAGCACTAAGCACAACCCCATAATCCATATGACGGACTCGGGTTTCCTCTGTTCCTTGATTGTTTTTGAGTACAATAAGGTCGTCAAACTGGTGATGCCAGATTGGATAAAAGATAGTAGCACTTGCATTACGAATACCTCCTTGACTGCAACTACGTAAATCGCCGAACCATTTTTTCAGGAAAGGGATCATACCTGTGTGCATAATCTCACCACCGCGGATGGGACTACCTAATGGACGTAGTCGTCCAATCTCTAAACCAATGCCAGCACGTTTGCTAGCATACTTTGCCATCATTTCCCCGCTTGCGAAAATACTGTCCAAATCATCATCCGAGCGAATAAGAACACAACTACTAAATTGTTTAGTAGGCGTTCCCAGACCGGCAAGTACTGGCGTTGCGAGTGTAAATAATCCGTCACTGGCTGCTGTATAGTATTCTTTGATGTATCGCATTCTTGCACTGTTTGGTTCTTCACTGTGAAAAACTGTCGCAGCCGCGACCATATATCTGATTTGAGGTGTTTCATATATTTCTTTCGTACTACGGTTCTTTACTAAGTATTTTTCAATCAATTGTTCAATGGCGGCATAACTGTATTGTTCATCCTTAGAATGATCCAGCATATCATTCATCTTATTCCAATCTTCTTCACTATACCAATCTAATAGTTCACTGGTGTAAAGCCCAGTATCTACATTTTTTTTAACGATTTCGTATAAATGTGGTACAGCATAACTTCCATACACATCTTTTCTTAACATACTCAATCGTTGTTTGCCTGCTACATATTGATAGTTTGTATGTCCTACATCTGGGTTTTGTTCTACGTCAATTAAATCTACGATAGCACGTAATGTTATTTCATCAATTTGATGTGTAGTGATACCATCATAAAAGTGAAGTTGTGATTTAATTTCTATCATCGACGGGCTAACGTCAGCTATCCCTTTACATACCGTTGCTACTTGTGCTTGCCATTTTTCTAGTGTGAGTGGTTCTTTATTCCCAGAGCGTTTGATAACGTTTATCTTCATGTTCTACCTATTTTTTTAATTATTGTTTGTAAATCTAATTTTTGTACTACTTTAAAATCTTTTAGTGTATTACTTATGACCGTATTGGGCCAGTAATTCAGTATATATTTTGCGTTATCAACTAGGACTAATACAACATCTTCTCCTGTATTGTTTCTAGCTAGTACTAATTCTATGTCATTTATTCCTATCAGATGTAGAGTATAACACATTCCTAACGCTCTTGCAACCTCGCAATAGGTATTTTCGGACAAAAGTTCCCAAGGGTCAGGCCAGTTATCTATATCGTTTGGGTGTATATGATGGGTAACCAATGGACAGTGTTGCCACCATTCATCTATGGTTATACATTGTTGTTCTATGGGTAAACTAGTTACGGATTGCCGTAGTTGAAACCAATCTTGAAGCCTTACTTCATAAGTTGATTGAAAGATGTTCATACATCACTACTTATCATTTCTAAGTAGTGTGTATGAATTTGATATCGTTAAGCGTAAGTTGCTTGAAATTTTGAACCAGCACTTAATGCAAAGTTACCAGTTACAGTACCAGCAGTTGTATTAGCTCCTGTTGTCAATGTTGATGCTTGTAATGTAGTATATACACCTGTAGCCGCACCAATGTTGCCGACGTTAGCATTACCAGAAACACTTAAACTTGCTAGTGTGCCAACTGCTGTGATACTAGTCTGTGATGCAGTAGTCAATGTACCAACTAAGTTAGTAGCACCAATATTACCTACGTTAGCGTTACCACTGACACTTAATGAGCTTAATGTTCCTAAGCTAGTAATATTAGGTTGTGCCGCAGTTGTTACAGTACCTGCTGTCGTAGCACTTGTAGCCGCACCACTTAATGCACCAACGAATGTTGTAGCAGTAATGGAGTTATTAGCTAAGTTTGAAGTTATACCAGCACTTGTCCATTCTGCAATATTACCAGTAGTTGCGTTAGCAAAGATTATATAACCAGTACCTGTACCCGGAGCAGTTACATTAATGTTGTCAGCAACGTTAGCATAATCAACATTTAAGTTACTAACACGTGTTGTACTTGTCACAGTGAATGGAGCTGTACCTGTTGCAATATTTGATATAAAACGAGTAGCTGTTTCTGTACCTGATGTGTTGATGTTACCAAATGTGCCATTACCAGTAACACTTACTATGCCACCAGTAATAATATTACCTGCATTTAAGTTACCAGTAGCAGTGATTAGTCCACCTGTACCAATGTTACCTATGTTAGCATTAGCTGTCACTGATAAGCTAGCTAGTGTGCCAGTACTTGTGATATTTGGTTGTGCGGCTGTTGTGAGAGTGCCAGTAAATAAATTAGCAGATATTACATTAGCACCGGTAATGTTACCACCTGTACCGCTTGATATAATATTACCTACAGTTACATTGCCCGAAGCAGAAACAGTTGTAAATATACCGGCTGCCGCGCCAATATTACCAACGTTTGCATTACCGGTTACTGATAAACTAGCTAGCGTACCTGTACTTGTTATATTTGGTTGAGCCGCCGTTGTTACTGTGCCGGCTGTTGTAGCACTTGTAGCCGCACCTGATAATGCACCAGTAAATGTTGTGGCTGCTACATTACCTGCAGTAATATTACCAGAAACACTTAAACTTGTTAATGTACCTGTTGCTGTAATTTGTGTTTGACTTGCATTAGCACTGAATACAGTACCTGTTAATGTTAAACCTGTTCCGGCTGTATAACTACCTGCACCCGAGAACTGTGCCCAAGTCATTGCGGTTACACCAATTGTACCACCTGCATCTGCTGTACATACCCAACCAGTATCAGCTTGAGTAGTTCCTGTTTCAACGAATACATATGCTCCTGGAACTTGTGCCCAAGTTGTCATATCAGTTGTTCGTGTCCATGAACCTGAAGCACATAAATATAGACCGTTTTGTGCCGGTGCTGTTTGATTCTTAACTAATACTCTATTACCGGCTACAATAGATATACCATCAATAGTTTGTGCGCCGGTTAATGTAATATTAACTGTAGTTGCAGCCACAACACTTGCTTTAGTATCAAGACCTTGTGCTACTGTATCTACATATGCTTTTGTTGCCGCATCTGTGTCAGCAGACGGTGTTGCAAGACTTGTAATGTTAAAACTATTCATATTAACATTGCCGCCAAAACTACCTGTTCCTGTTGCTACTAAGGCTGCTGTACCTAAATTACCTACGTTAGCATTAGCTGTTACTGATAAGCTAGCTAATGTACCAGTACTTGTGATATTTGGTTGAGCCGCTGTTGTTAATGTACCAGTAAAGAAATTAGCAGACATTAAGTTAGCACCAGTGATGTTACCACCGCCACCGCCGCTTGCAACTAAATTGCCAACTGTAGCATTACCAGATACACTTAGTGTACCTGTAATATTTGCGCCAGTTCCAGTAACTACTACAATGTTAGCATTGCCAGCAGAACTAACAGTAACGTTAGCATTAGCAAATGCTCTTACATTACTATTGCCATTTTGTATTGCAGTTGCGTCAATACCGGTTAATTGACTACCATTACCAATAAAGAAGTTACCAGAAACATTTCCAGTAGCAGATACAATACCGGCTGTTACTAAATTACCACCAGTAACGTTACCTGAAACACTTAAACTTGTTAGTGTACCAGTACTTGTGATATTTGGCTGAGCCGCTGTTGTTACAGTACCGGCTGTTGTTGCCGCACCTGATAATGCACCAGTGAATGTTGTTGCTGATACGTTACCTGCACTGATATTACCTGATGCACTTAGTGTTCCGGCAACATTAGCACCAGTTCCAGTCACGACTAAAATATTTGCATTACCGGACGCACTAACAGTAACATTACCATTATTAAATGTTCTTACATTTGCTGTACCGTTTTGTATTGCAGTTGCATCAATACCAGTTAACTGGCTACCATTACCAATAAAGAAGTTACCACTGACATTACCAGTTGCAGAAACAATACCTGCAGTTACTAAATTAGCACCAGTGATGTTACCAGATACACTAACAGTTGTACCAGCAATATTTGTTGCAGTTAAAGTATTTGTTGTGGAATTAAAAGTGAAGTTTGCGCTTGCGCCAAAATTATCAGCATTATTATACTGAACTTGTGTGTTTGTACCGCCCGGTTGTTGCATATCCCAAGCTTGACCATTAGCATATAAAATGTTGTTAGTTAGTACATTGCCGGCTGCTACGTTACCAGTGACACTTAAACTTGTTAATGTACCTGTACTAGTAATATTTGGCTGAGCCGCTGTTGTTACAGTACCTGCAGTTGTTGCATTACCACTTATTGCACCAACAAATGTTGTTGCCGTTATGTTACCTGCAGTAATGTTACCTGTTACAGACAATACTCCGGAAGTTTTGTCAAAAGTGAAACCAGTGTTACCACCTAATGAGCCGGCGTCATTAAATTGAATCTGTGTGTTACTACCGCCTGGGGTAGCACTGTCAGTATCCCAATATACGTGGCCGTTAGCTCCGTATGATTTAAGTACCTGACCATTGGCTCCGTCAGCAATAAAAATATTACCTACGTTACCTAAATTAACATTGCCAATCGCAACGAAAGAACCGTTAAACGAACCAAACGTTCCGTTACTATTCAATACGTTGAAGTTACCGTTTGTATCAACGAATAACGTTGACTTGCCGGCTGGCGGGTTGGGGACATTTGCAGTTGCTCGTTGTAATAAAATCAGCATAATTTTTTCCTATTATATTATATTTATCTCTTTATCATTTAATACTGTATTTTTACAATATTATGGGCTATAATTCAATATTGGGTACGCACTTAAGATCCAACCACGTGGACCATTGTAGTATACCAATGTTACCGCAGAATCATTGACTCCCAGTACATATGCATTAGCATCACCTAATATATTAGAGCCGTTGCCACTAATTGATATTGGGCTTAGATACGCATTACCAGTACCGTCAATAATTGTTACTTGATCACCAAAACCAACATTAGCAGATGATGGTAATAATATTGTTCTAGATACCGTTGTATCTACAATATATGATTTACCAACTTCCATCAATACATTATTAGATGTAACTGATTCGAACAAGGCCGCAGGATCTGACTGTCCTACTTCAATTAATTCACCATCAATTGTAAAATCACCGTCAATTGTAATTGTGTTTGCAAATAAACCTTGAAAGTTATCATTAACTATGTATGAGTCACCGTCTGGAATCAGATAGGGCATTGGGCCTGCAACATTACTAGTTGATGTGGGTACTGCAAATGATAGATTACCAGAACCATCAGTTTGCAAGAATTGACCGTTTGCACCGCCAGTTATAACGATGTTTGCTACGTTGCCTAGATTTGCATCAAGACTTACTGTTATGGCATCAGTGGTAATATTGCCAGTAGAACTAATGATAACAATGTTAGCATTTGATCCTACTGCGAATCCACCTAGCGAACTTAAGGGTTTTTGTGCCATTTTTATTCTTTACTAGTTATTAAATTGTTCTGAACTGTGTTGTCCAAACAGTACTATTAGTACTTGCTGGAGTTACTTGCAATTGAATGTTACTACCACTCAATGCAACACTTAGTGTTCCAGTTGGTGCACCGTTAACTAAAACAGTTCCAAATGTAGCATAATCTGCTACAGTAGCACCATCTGTAACTGTTTGCACAGTTGCGATAGAGTATTTACCACCGGCTGCATCTACGCCTTTAACTAAGAACTCTACACCAGTTATACCAGAAACCGGTACACTTGCAATTACCTGATCTGCTGTAATTGAAGTTGTTGTAGCTGTTCCCCACTTAATATTAGTATTACCTAATGTTACAAAAGTAGAGATGTTTGCAGTGTTGGCTGCAATTTGTCCAGTAGTAGAGAAATTACCAACAGTTAAATTACCTGTTACATTTGCGTATCCAGTGATATTTGCACCAGTACCTGTAAATGTAACAACGTTTGCATTTCCAGCTACTGAGAATTCAATGTTACCATTAGCATTTGGAATACTTACATTACTATTACCATTACTGATACTTGATGTACTGATTGATACAAATGACAATCCACCTGCACCGTTTGTAGTTATAACTTGACCATTAGTTCCACCAGTAATTGTAACATTACCGATTGGACCTAAGTTACTTGTACCAACCATTGACAATGTGCCAATATTTGCTGTACCAGTTGTTGTTATATTACCGGCAGTTAAATTACCTGAAACATTTGCAAATGCACCTATGTTTGCGTTACCAACTGTCAATAAATCTACAGCTACATTATATGTAAATGCGCTTGCGTCAATTAATTGTCCACCTGTATTAGAGAATACAATACGACCGTTTGACAAGTTGTTAGAAGTTAAGTTTGCCGCTATTAAGTTTGCAGTAAAGTTACCTTGACCGGTTGTTAATCTGTCCCAGAATGAATCATATAATAGATTTGCATTATCAGCCAATCGGCCGTTTGTGTCAGCAAAAGTTATACGACCTGAAGTCAAACTTGTTACGGTAACGTTTGGAGAGTTAACTAATGTTCCAGCGTTTAAGTTTGCACCAACGTTAGCGTTACCAACTGTTAATAAATCACCTATTGCGGCATATGTAAACTGTGAGTTACCTGCTAACAAGCCACCTGTACCAGCAAATGTAACGTATGTTGCTGTTAATGCATTTGATGTTAGATTACCTGCAATGACATTACCAGTTAAATTAGCATTTACTGTTGATAGTGTATCAGTTACAAATGTAAGATTTGTGCTATCTGTTAATATACCAGCAGTACCAGCGAATGTAACACGTGTTGATGTTAACCCATTTGATGTAACATTACCTGCAATTAAACCAGACGTAATGTTTGCTGTGTTTGAACTAAATTCAAAGTTAGCAGTGATGTTATTAGCAGTAAAGTTACCTGATAGTGAAGAACTTCCATTAACTGTTAAGTTGCCAACTACTAAGTTACCACTGACGTTACCTGCATTTGCAGTGAAGTCATTAGTGATACTTAAATTGTTAGTAGTACTATTACCTGTTACAGATAATGAACCTACGTTTGCTGAAGTTGTAATAGTTAATGTGTTAGAAGAAACTAAACCGTTAGCAGTAATATTGGCTGCTAGAACATTACCTGTTAAATCAACACTTGTACCAGTTGCCGCGCCAATATTTGGTGTTGTGAATGCGGCATTTGCTTTAACAACAATGTTACCACCACTGATTGTAGTTGTAATTTCATCAACGTTTGCCGTGAATACTGTACCATTTAATGCGATACCGTTAGCCGCTTGATATTGACCACCACCAGAGAACTGTGTCCAGTATACTGCGCTTGTTCCAACAGTTGTGATAGGTGCTGTTTGTACCCAACCTGTATCCGCTAGAGTAGCTCCAGTGCTAACGAATGTGAATGAACCATCAAATTCTGCCGCTATGTTCATATCTAATGAACGAGTCAATACAAATGCTGTACTGCCATCACCTGCGGTTGTTAATGTATATATACCATTGTAGGGAGCATTACCGCCTACTTCATTCTTGACAAGAACACGTGTTCCTAAAGCTGATATTGTTTGACCATCAACAACCAATGCTCCATTTGCACTAGCAGTAATAGTTGCGCCAACACCTGCTGTACCGTTGTTATAAGTATATGCTGGTAGTGCTGCCGCAGTACCTACGAATACTGAAGCCTTGATGTTTAATCCTTGTGCTACAGCATCAACATATTCTTTTGTTGCCGCATCAAAATCACCTGTTGGTGATGCAAGACTGGTGATTCTTACATTACCTACATCAACTGTACCAGTACCAAAAGCGTGTAAGTTAATACTTGTATTACCAGTTTGCTGAGAATAAATGTCTAATGCACCTGTTTTAGATGTTAGTGTTGTAGAGTACAATGCACCTGCATTGACGTTACCATTAGCATCAATATAACCTGTTACGTTTGCACCAAGCTCAGATACAACAATAATGTTAGCAAAACCATTTGCACTGAATGCAATATTAGCATTTGAGAATATTTGTATATTTGATGTACCATTAGCTAATATACCATACAAATAATTAGCATTAACAATGTTTGCACTTACATTACCGGATGCAGTAAAGTGATTAGCTGATGCTAGATTACCCAAATTAGCATTTAGTGATGTTAAGTTACCAGTAAAGCTACCATAACCCGTAATATTAGCACCAGTTGGCGTCAATACTAATGTTGTATTACCACCTGATACTAAATCAATATTACCATTATTTGCAACAGTTACATTAGATGTTCCGTTAACTAATACACCTGTGAAGAAATTAGCTGTAACTAAGTTACCTAAATTAGCATTACCAGCTGAAATATTACCTGATACGCTGAATGAGTTAGCATTCAATGTTGCAATGTTTGCAATGTTTGCAATCAATGTATCTGTTACATTGGCATTTGCTGTTGTCAACACTGTTGTTATGTTCGCAGTATTTGCTGTTAATAGTGTAACAATATTTGCAGTATTTGCCGTTAACACATCACTGATATTAGCATTAGCAACTAGTAAGTTACCAGAAATATTAGCAAAGTTTGCTGTTAATAAGTTACCTAAATTAGCATTACCAGATGTAATAGTGCCGTTAATATTTGCTACGTTTGCAAGGATTGTTCCTAAAACGTTAGCGTTGTTAGATTGTAAGTTACTAGTAACTTGAAAGAAGTTAACAAGTGCAAAATTACCTAAGTTAGCATTACCTGCTGTTAAGTTTGCACTAACGTTAGCATACTGAGTTTCTAAGAACTGAGTAATGTTTGCATTACCTGCGTACAAGTTACCAGTTATGTTTGCAGTAGATGCAACAAGATTACCGTTAAATGTATTTGCACTTATAACATTTGCGCCAGTAATATTACCACCGCTCAATGTAATGTTGCCACCTGAGCCAGCTGTACTTAAATTACCTGCCTCTACATTACCTGTAAAGGTAGCAGTATTACCAGAAATTGCTAAATTAACAGTTAAATTATTTGTTGTAACATTGCTGGATACATTGATAAAGTTAGCAGTTGCTAAATTACCTAAATTAGCATTTAACGCAGAAACATTACCACTGAAATTACCAACGTTACCGTTTAAGTTACCACTGACATTCGCAGTGCCAGTAACGATTAATGTATTTGTAGCGTAATCAAACGCAAAGTTTGCGCTTGCACCAAAGTTGTTGCTACCGTCATTGTATTGAATTTGTGTATTAGCACCGGCTGCTTCTTGTAAATCCCAAGGATTACCGTTAGCATATAGTAAATTGTTTGTACGAACATTGCCGGCTTGCATTGTATCTGTAACATTAAGATTACTTGATACATTGACAAAGTTAGCAGTTGCCAAATTGCCTAAGTTAGCATTTGTTGATATGATATTACCATTAACATTTAAATATCCAACTACGTTAGCGCCGGTTGTTGTGATTACTAGAGTTGTGTTTCCACCAGCAGTAACATTAACGTTACCGTTTGCTACAGGGATACTTAAATTACTAGTACCATTACTTACGCCTGATGTGTCGATGCCAGTTAATGTACTACCATTACCATAAAGATAACTAGCAGTAATGTTACCACCAATAACTACTTGTCCAGAACCGTTTGGATTAATATTTAAATTTGCATTAGTATCTGTACCTGCAATATTAGAACCTGTAATTTGAATGTTACCAATATTAGTTCCACTAGGTAAATCTGTTATACCCGTTAAACCAATATATCTGTAACCAACAATGTAAAGAACTTTACCAGCAGTCAATGCCGCTGGGATTGTTTCACCAATGAAGTTTAATACACCGGATTCATAATTGTAAAAATATTGACCAGTACCACCTGAACCATCAGCAAAGATTTGTGTACCTGTAACTGTTGGATTAGCGGCAGCAGTGTTATCGACCCAGACTTGAACTACATAAGTTGCACCAAATTCTTGTGGAATCCAGTTAGTTAATTGTGTTTTCCAAGTTGGATAGATACCACCAATCGGGACTGTTGTATTATCTGCAATAGTTTCTACTGCATTTGCACCAAGATATGCTTGAACAACATTTGCTACTGCGGCAGCTGGATTAGTAATTTGGTCCGCTTGTGTCCAAGCGGTGTCACCTCGATTTAATGAGGGACTAGGGATTGATTCGTTACTAGGACTTTTATTAGTAGAAGTGTCAGTTTTAGTGACACCGAACGCTTGTTTGTATAGTAAGTCAACGATTTGTGCTTGTGATACGGCCATGATTAGTTACTCGCAGTTTGTAATGATAATGCAGTCACCGATTGACCGCTAGTTAATGCTATTCTTATATATATTTCGCTTGTTGCAGAACTTGAACTACTTACAGTACCAAAAGTAGCAGTTACTGACTTGTTTGTTTGTGCCACATTTAATGGTGCAATACCACCTAATGCACATCCATCAGATCCGTTGCCACCTGAGCCAATGTTTTGACCTGGGGCTCCTGCACCTGAATATGCAACACTCATATCTATCCAGCCGTTAGCGCCAGATGTTGAGTCAATAATACTTCCTGGCAATGCTACCCACATACCAGCAATTGTACCGGTCCATTTAACGTCAAATTTAGACACAGATGTTCTAACTACTTTAAATGTAAAGTATTGTGTACCGCTACGACCTGCACTTAAGTTAGGACCAACTGGTAAGTAACCAGTTGCATAATTAGTTTGATCGTGTTTCAATATATTTGCTACAACAGTTGAATCATAAGACTGTAACGTACTTGATTGACTGTTGAACGCGGCTTCACTACCAGTGAACGTTGGTGTATTACCTGAACCCGGACTAACAATTCTAAATGCTAGACCAGAACCACTACCAATAGTTGAGCCAATATATACATTTGCTTCTTCAATTCTAGTAGCACTACTTACTGTACCTGTTTTGTACAACACATTTGCGCCAGTACTGAATGACTGTGTTCCTGTAGCGTAACTGTTTAGTGCGCTTAGTGAAGGAGAACCAGAACTTGCGCCAAATCCAGAAATAATAGTTGAGTTTGTATTAGCTGTTAAGCTACCAGAAGCAACATATAAGTTCTGTGCTAATGGAGTGCCAACACCTGCCGTTGTGTATGTTAAGCTTGTAGGAGTACCAAATGCACCACCTGATGTACCAGTTACAAATGTGTCACTTACTGGGTACATATTACCTGATAAACGATTTACGTTAAATGCCAAGTTAAATGCATTTGTGTTATCATAGTGAGGAACCGTACTTGAATAAGCATAGCTTGGTGCGCCAGGTGCATTAATACTTGTTGAACTAAATTGCGGTGTACCTGGACTACTTGAGTCATAGAACCAATAAGGAATATTAGTATTTGTTGCGGCACTGTCTGCAATATATACTTCGTTCCAACCCTGAGTTACTGTTCCACTAGCTCTAGCAGAGAATACGCTCCAAAAGCCTGCAGGAATATTTGCGTTAGCAACGTTGTAATCAAAGTTATTAAATATAACCAAATTACTATAAGTTCCGTTACCGTCAAGATTTGCAGTTAGTGTTCTAGAACCTGCAAGTGTACCGTTTAGATATGTAGCGATTGTGCCACTATCTCCTGGACCCACTGTACTAATGTCGTTTGTTGTGTAAGAACCGGTTCTTAATACGCTTGATACAGTTGTTCCACCAGCTACACCTTTGTTTGCACCTGATGTATTATCAGTCTGAGTGTAATTGGCCATACGATATGTTGACAAACTTCCAATACTTAGTGTTTGTCCACCTGGGAAATTTGATGGAGAGTTAGGAACTAGTTTTCCTAATACATTATTCAATAATGCAATAGCATTTGATACTGATGAACTATTTGTTAGTGTTACTGCATTACTTACTAGATTACCCTGAGTTGGATCACCTAATTGTAAACCTGTGCTACCACCCTCTGTGTTTGCAATAACTACTATACCAGTACCATTTGGCGCTAAATTTAAGTTAGCATTACTTGCTGTTGAAATAACACCGTCTTCAATTATAACATTACCTGTAGTAGTAAGATTTCCACCAACTGTTGCACCATTGTTAGCAACAACAAATACGTTTGCTTGACCAGCTACGCCAAATAGAATGTTACCGTCTACGACAGGGATACTGATGTTTGACGTACCGTTACTTAAACCCGATGTGTTTAATCCTGTTAACTGACTACCATTACCAATAAAGAAGTTACCAGTTACATTTCCAGTTGCACTAACTTGTCCGGCTGTAGTAATATTTCCACCAGAAACATTACTTGTAGCAGATACAATACCACCTGTGAATAAGTTAGCACCAGTAACGTTACCGGATGCAGTAATTATTGCTGTACTGATATTACCAATAGTTGCATTACTTGATATGTTTGCAAAGTTAACTGTTAATAAGTTACCAGCATCTACGTTGGCTGCAACTAAGTTACCAGGTAAGTTAGCTGTTGCACCGTAGAATCCAGTAACACTGATATTGCCAAGATTGGCATTACCTGATGCGCTAAAATTTCCCGTGATGTTTGCACCAGTGCCGCCTACAACCAGTACATTTGCGATACCAGCCGGCGATATTTGAATGGCGCCGCTCGCTACAATAACTATATTAGAGTTACCACTTATGTAGTTACCAGTAAAGTTATTTGATGTGGCTATATTTCCTAAATTAGCATTTAGGGCAGTAAGATTGCCGGTAAAATTAGCAGAACCACCTGTAACATTGCCTGTATTACTGATGATGACGTTGGGGGTTTCGCCTACAGAGAAACCGCTTACCGAATTAAATGGTTGTAGTGCCATGTTGTTATCCTTGTTATATTATATTTATCATTTGGCTCAAATATCATACGATTGAATCGATATTTTGTGTACTATATTATTGTTCGTTGTCGGTGTGACATACAAAACAAATTGTGGTGTTACAGAAATATTACCCGGCAGATAAGCCATCGAATAGTATCCTGTAGCACCGTTAACAGCTAATGTGCTGTATTCATTGTATTGGTAAGCCTCTCCTAAAAAGATTGAAGATATTTTACTTACCTGTCGTGTGTTTGCTGTTGTGTCAGTTGCTATGATTGTAAAATCTGCACCTGCTATTGTATCCGCTTCAATAGCATACAACTCTTGTGTTGAATTGCTACTTGTTATCGCAAAGAATACATTAGAGCGAGAGAAGGCGTAAACACCTGATCCCAATGTTAATGCATTCGCAATTAAATTACCAGCGACCTGAACATTACTGGTATTTTCATTAAATGTAAAGAAAGAACTACCATTAAATACGCCCTGGTCATTGTATTGTATTTGTGTATTGCTACCACCCGGTGTGCCATTTCCACCTCCGCCACCGCCTGCTGTCCAACTTAAGTTTCCTGCACCATCTGTTGATAGTACATAACCATTCGTTCCACCTTGAATGTGTAAATTAGATACTGAACCTAAATTTACATTCGGAGACATTGTTGCATTAATATTACTTGATGCTGTTAGTACTCCGGTGATATTCGTTGTGTATAAATTTGCAGTAGTATTGACTGTTAATACATTTGCAATAGAAACAGTAGTTGTATTAATAGTAGGTACTGCTAATACATAACTGAATGGATTAAATGTGAAGTTTGCGCTTGCTCCAAAGGTACCATTGTCATTGAACTGAACCTGAGTAGAATTACCACCCGGTGTTCCATTGCCACCGCCACCACCTGCACTCCAACTTAGATTACCTGCTCCATCTGTGCGTAAAAAGTATCCTGAGATACCGCCACTGATATGTAAATTAGATACACTACCTAATACAACATTTGGTGTAGATGTAAAGTTTACATTACCAATAGTAGTTAAAGTACCGGTGCTTGCTAATGTAACTGATCCTGATAAATTAGCACTACCAGTTATATTAGCATTGAGTGCATTAAAATATTGATTCGCAGTAACATTGGCACCAACGATATTGGCTGTTGCTGTTACATTACCTGAAGTATCTAAATTAAGTAGTGTGCCTACACTTGTGATATTTGGTTGACTACTTAAAGTAACATTACCTGCATAGTTGGCAAAGTTAGCTAATGGACTGTAATTTGCATTACCAACACCGGTTAAAAATGCACCATTACCAAAATAGAAATTAGCTGTTGCACTATTTCCTAAATTACTATTACCTGCTGTTATATTTCCAGTAACACTTAAATTAGCTAATGTCCCAACACTAGTAATATTAGGTTGTGCGTTTGTTGTGACTGTTCCTGCTGTATTAGCATTACCGTAAAATCTACCAGTAAAGAAGTTTGCAACAGCACTGTTTCCTAAATTAGCATTACCTGCAGTAACGTTACCTGAAACACTTAAACTAACTAATGTACCAACACTTGTAATATTTGGTTGACTGCTTACAGTGACATTACCAGCATAGTTTGCAAAGTTTGCAGTTGTAGCTGTTATACCAGTTAACTGACTACCATTACCTATTAAATAATTTGCTGTAACATTACCATTGGCATTTATATTGGCAATAGTGATGTTGCCGGTGCCAATAAAATTGTTAGATACGATATTACCGGATACAGATAATACGTTGTTTATACTGTCATAAGTAAATCCAGCGTCACCGCCAAAGTTGCCGGCGTTGTTATATTGAACCTGAGTATTGGAGCCCCCAGGACTACCATTACCACCTCCACCATTACCACCTGGTGCCCAAGTTAATCTGCCTTCTCCATCAGTCTGTAAGAAATATCCGTTCTCACCACCGGTAATGATAATATTACCAGTTGGTCCTAAATTTGTTATACCGGTTACTGTTAAACCGTTTAGGGTGGCTATGCCGTTATCATCTATAACTACTATTGGTGGTATACCTACCGATAATCCACCAACTAAACCAAAAGGTTCAAATGCCATTGTTTATCCTAAATTTATGTGATATATTATTTATCAATAAATGTCAGCCACTACCATAGAAAAAAACACCCAAGTGTGCTTTTTTATTAAATAATTGATGCTTATAAGACAGCCAAACAGACCCTTATGCGAACATTGTAATGTATCATTGGCTAAGCCAAATGGTGTGAGTAAGCACGGCTTTACCAAGTGGCACAAGTATTGTGTTGACTGTGCTAAGGGTGCATACAATAGTAAGTACGGTTACTTACTATATAAGAAAGACAAGTGTGAGAAGTGTGATTTTATACCAGAAGATAAATGTCAGTTAGATATTATCTATAAGGATAGTAATAAAAAGAATAAAGATAAACGTAATCTAAAAACACTATGTGCTAATTGTAATAGATTATATCAAAAGAAACTAAAAGAAAAACGTAAGAGTATTTTAGATATCACAGTTGATACCGATTATACTCTTTAATAGCTTTTTTCTTCTACTATGGTACTACCCACAAGTTCATTGATTTGTTTTTTAAGACTGGCACGCAAATCGTTTTTAAGATAGACTTGTCGTGCCGAGTCAATAAATGTGTTGTCAAAAGTCTGATTCTTTTCACATTCTCGTTTATAGTTCTCAATATGCCATAACTCTAAATTAACACCATAAAGCTTAGATTGTAATGAATCAACATCTATATTAAGACTGTCTTTTAGTTCTTCTAATAGTTGTAATTCTTGTTCTATATTTTTAAGTTTTATTGTATCTACAATTAAGATAGACTTGATTTTTAATATAGTAATTTTGTCTATTAGTTCACCGATTGAAATTGGAGCGTGTATAATCATAGTATTATATAGTCTGTTGTATTTTAGCCAACAAAAAAGGCTCCGTAGAACCTTTTTATGTAGTTATTATAGTTAATAAGTTGGTAGTGCCTGTGTGGGTGGCGTGAAGTTGGCAGTGTAACGTGCATAACCTTTTGTGATGCGGAGATCGTCTATGTAGCCGTAAAGTACAGCATTTCCCGAAACATCTGAACCAATTTTGCCACCAGCGTTTTTGTCAAGATTTGTTGTTACAGAGCCAGAAAAACCCGATACGCCATCTATAAATATTTTTAATGTTCCGCTACTTCTTGACACTGCAATATGTGACCAAGTGTTTAAAGAAATAGATGAAGACGTTGTGTATGCAGTGCCACTATAAAAATAAATTAAATTTGCATTAGTAATTGCAACAAGCCACGGAGTTGCATTGTTAGCGGCTCTTGCATCAATTATTACTTGGTCGCCGCCGCTAGAAGTTGTTTTATATACCCAACATTCAAAAGTAAAATCACCTGTTCCAAAATTACTAATTAAAGAATTAGTAAACGGCAAATAATCACCTGTACCATCAAATGCCATACTGGACCCGCCAAACTTTGATTGTGCAGTAGATATTTGTGCATTACCAACTGTTTCCAAGTTGTTCATCATTGCATTGTCAATGATGCCAGCGTTGGTGTAGTTTAACAATAGACTTGTGTTTGCAATTGCAGTTACCGGGGATGTGGGAGGAGTAAATGCTGTGGTATAGACTGCCGTTCCTTTAACTACACGAAAATTAGAAATATATCCGTTAAGATAGTATGGTGCTCCAACCCCTTGCGTATCCCCAATGATAAAAGTATCAGATACAAATGATTGTGAATTTGTAGCTGAACCAACAGAAACTCCATTTTGGTATAGTGTCACTGTAGATCCACTTCTTACCAATGCAAAGTGAACCCAAGTACTTGGTGTAAAAGTTGTGCTAGCGTTAAAAATTGCGCTGCCAGCAGAAGCAACTTGAATAGTATTATTAGTAGGTCCAGTTGATATTCGTAAACTATTTGCTGTGCTGTATGTAGTTGTAGTACTGAATAGACTACCGTAGTTTGTAGTTGCTAATTGATAATACCAACATTCAATTGTGAAATCACCGGGTAATGCACAAGCTGTACTTGTTCCGGCAATGGTTAAATAATCTCCTGTGCCATCAAAATATCCTGACCCACCCGTTGTGGCAGCACTGTAGGTTGCGGTGGGACTGAATGGTGAGAAACGCTGTATGTTAGTATTGCCATTGACAGTGATAGCAAATGCGTTACTTGAGTTATCAATGAATCTGTTGCTTTGGCAGGTCAACAAACTTGTGTTTGTAACGGCTGTTAGAGGTGTAGTGCTTGGAGTAAAATTACCTGTATAAACTGCTGTACCTTTGACAACTCTGGCATTACTTAAATAGCCATTCCAATAATTTCCACCTTGATGAGAACCAATGTAGTTAGAAGCTACTGAAGTTCCAATGGATGATGCGGTAGTTATTGAGCCAACTGAAGTTCCATTTATATAACAAGTAAGTGTCGTACCACTACGCACAAATGCGATATGCGACCATGTATTTAAAGCTACTGCCGTAGAGCCAATTTGGGCGTCAGACACAAAATAAATTCCATAACAAGGAATGTTAGAAGAATTCAAGTAAAAAACATTTGTGTTTGCAAAAGATATTAATGCTTGACCAGCAGAAGTAATTGTTGGGAATATCCATGTTTCAAATGTAAAATCTCCGGTGCCAATATTCATATTGACTGACGCCGGTGTTGTCAAATAATCCCCGTTGCCATCAAAGTAGTTTGACCAATTGGCACCATAAGGACTGAATGTACCTTGTGTGGTATTACCATTACGAGTGATGGTAAAGTTGTTAGTGCTACCATCTAAAAATGTATTGTTCTGTGCAAGATTTGTACCATCACCCGGTAACAACAATGAGTTGTACATAAAATATGGGTCATTTGCGGCAGCGGCCGCAGGTGTAAACGTAAACCCACCACCACTAAATGTTATTCCACCACTTACTGTTACTGTCATAATCAAGTTATCCTTCTAATACATGATAATATATTTATGAAAAAAGGCTCATAAGAGCCTTTTTGTACACAGAAAACTATATTACTTTGCTCTTTTTATTTTCTTTTTAGGTGTAGATGATTCTAATTCTTTGACTGGTTCTGCTGGTGCTGACTGATTAGCAATAGCAGTCATAATATGCTTTTGTTCTAGTAATTCTGTACCTTGTGGAACTAAACCAATCAACTGTAATGATTGTAATGTCTCTGGATTACTCATAGCATTTAATAGTTTAGCTGGACTAGGTCTACCCAAAGCAATAATCTCAGATTGTATCTCACGACCAATCGTTACTGTAAACTCATAGTTAGCATTAGCTTCAAACATCTCGTCATCTGTGTATGGTGTACCATCTGGATGGGAAAGTCTTGACGGTTCAACTTCAGCGTAGAGTTCAGCCATATATTTTTCTAATATTTGTATCTCTTTGCGATTAAGTTCAAAAGCGTGACGTTGGTCATCCAAATGTGATTCCAACTCAATGATTTCTGCTTGTAGATTAAGCAGTATATGCGGTAGTGCTGGAACTTTTTTTAGATGTTTTAGTTCTTCAAGTTTAGCTTGATATTTTAGTTCAGCTACTGTTTCTAATACAGCCGCTCGTTTACGACCTACGTAGAAGCCTTGAAGTGTTTTGATTTTTTCCCAGGGTGTTGAACCGATAACCTGGTAACGGTAGTTGAATTCTGAATTTAGATTGGAAGCCATTATATCTCTCTATAGGTTGTATAGAGATATTTAATAGCTTATTATTGTGAG
>Ga0114967_10001187_pt1 | contig 21797 bp, 20 predicted proteins | sample M_130628_MF_Meta_FD_92639 | JGI IMG/M metagenome (GOLD analysis project Ga0114967, IMG submission 92639) | Freshwater microbial communities from Lake Montjoie, Canada to study carbon cycling - M_130628_MF_MetaG | ecosystem: Environmental > Aquatic > Freshwater > Lake | place: Lake Montjoie... | reverse complement strand
ATGATCAGCAATATCGGTTGCCAAGATGTCGAGACCATAAAGTTCTGCGGCGTTCCGTGGAGCAACAGCCGCGACTCCTGCCACAGCATTCGTCGCAACTGTCATTGCTGCATCAGCGGTGCTATTTGCTGCGTGCACCTGCGCATCAGGAAGGTTTTCCCGTAAGTACCGATGGCATTGAGCCGTGGCAACAGGAATTGACAACACAGTCGCGACATCGCCAAGTGCTGTCCCAGGTAAGGCCATCAAGCAATGCTCAATGTCAAGAACAATTTCGCGTTGAATCAACAGTTCGTAATCGAAGGACAAAGCATCTTGAGTGAAGTTCACTGTGCCCTCAATGGAATTTTCAATCGGGACGACACCGAAGTCCACTGCGCCACTTTGTACAGCATCCAAGACATCTGGCACCGAGCGATATGCCACCAACTCAGCCTGATTGAGATCTACCTGAGACCGCACGGCCTGTTCAGTGAAGGTCCCGAAAGGTCCAAGAAACGCAACAAGCAAAGACTGCTCGGTTGGGTGCTGGGATGGAGTGGAAGTGTTCACAATCGCCAAGGCTAGAGGCACGGTCGCCAAGTGGCAGGATGATTATGTGGATGTTGAAACCTTGCGCCAATTAATGGATGGAGTTTCTGCAGGTACGGTCTCGCCAGATGAGGCAGTTGAACGGCTCAAAAGACTGCCTTTCAGCGATGTCGGCGATGCCTTGGTGGATCACCACCGACACCTCCGTCAAGGCACCCCCGAGGCCGTCTACGGACCAGGTAAGACACCCGAACAATGCGTTTTGATCGTTGCTGAGTTATTGGCTCATGGCACTGGACCCATCCTCGTGACGCGTACCAACCAAGATCAATGTCTAGCCCTGACCACCGCTTTTGGTCCCGCTGAGGTGGCCAATGGTTCCATGCTGTGGCGCCCTGCAACACCTTGGTACGAAGGACGGGCCCTTGTTATTTCCGCGGGCACCGCTGATGTTCCCGTGGTTGATGAGTGCCTCTTAGCTTTACGCGCCCACGGCATTATCGGCGCCCGCATCACCGATGTCGGTGTAGCGGGGTTGCATCGCTTGCTAGATCGACTTGATGACATCATGGCCGCGGATGTCATCGTCGTGGTCGCTGGCATGGAAGGCGCTTTAGCCAGTGTTATCGGCGGACTCAGCGGCAAACCTGTAATCGCCGTACCCACCAATGTCGGTTACGGCTCGGGACTTGAAGGCGTCACGGCACTTTTAGCAATGCATGCCACCTGTGCCAATGGCGTCACTGTGGTCGGCATTGACAATGGTTATGGAGCAGCATGCGCAGTATCGCGTATCCTTCGTAGTCTCCAACCGAAAGAGAAATCATGAGTCGCGTCGCTTGGTTTAATTGCACTGCTGGAACAGCAGGAGATATGACCCTGGCCGCACTCGTTGACGCAGGTGCAGATTCATTTGCCGTTGGAGTAATTCTTGGCGGCTTAAAGATTGATGATTACGCCCTCACCTTTGAGCGCACTCAGCGCTCTGGTGTCAGTGCGACTCGCGCCATTGTTGCCGTGCACGATCATCAGGCCGAAGATCAACATCACCACCGCTCGTGGAAGAATATTTCTCAACTGCTACAAGATTCCGAATTACCCGATCGTGTTCGCGCCCGAGCGCTCACAGTGTTTCATGTCTTAGCCGAAGTGGAAGCCAAGATTCATAACGTCAATATTGACGACATTGAATTTCATGAAGTTGGAAGTGTGGATGCGATCATTGACATTGTTGGCGTGTGTGCTGCTCTTGAAGTTCTCAATATTGAAAAAATCTATTGTGGCAATATTGCCGTTGGCCATGGACATATCAACACCGCACATGGCGTGCTCCCCAACCCTGCACCAGCGGTGACTGCTTTGTGTGCCCTACGCAACGTCACCATGGTCGGACTTGATGACCATCGCGAACTTGCCACACCTACAGGGGTCGCTTTAATGGTCGCGCTCGCCGAATCGTTTGGCGTCATGCCTTCAATGGGCATACACGCTGTTGGTTACGGTGCCGGTACCGCTGATATTTCAGGGCGCGCCAATGTCGTGCAAGTCATCATCGGTGACGCAACAGAGACATCCGTGCTCTCGGGGACAGGACAAACGGTGCAACTACTTGAAGCAAATGTTGATGATGTCACCGGCGAAGTTGTCGCCCACACCATCGCCTCACTACTCAGTGCCGGAGCGCATGATGCGTGGGCTTCACCGATAGTGATGAAAAAAGGACGCCCTGCTTTTACGGTTCACGCGCTGTGCGATCCATCTCTCATAGAAAAAATTTCTGCAGTTCTTGTTCGTGAGACAGGCACACTCGGATTACGCGGCACAACGTTGCAACGCTGGCCACAAACGCGAACTGAAAAAACAGTCGCTATTGATGGCTACGACATTCGAGTCAAGATCAGTGGCGATCGCATCAAGGTTGAGTACGACGATGCACTGCTAGCGGCCACTGCTCTCAATATCCCTCTGCGTGAAGTTTTACTTCGGGCCGAACAATCAGCGCAGTAAATTAGTCGGCTAGAGCGTCACTCACGATTTGCGTGAGGGCGGGGATTTCCACTTCACCTGAGACGCGAGCCTTCACTGTGCCATCGGCTCCGACAATCACAAAAAATGGGAAACCCGAAACACCGTATGCCTCGGCCGCCTCCCTAGATGATGAGTCCGCCAGAATCGGCCAGGTCCAACCTTTCTCGACGACCCATTGCGAGGGCGGGTAATTCGGCCGATCACTAGCAACTGCCGTACTCACACCGACGACCTGCAGTTCACTCGGAACAGCACCCGATGCTTGCCACTCAATGAGACGCGGAACTTCGCGATTGCAATGTGGGCACCAATGCGCCAAGAACACAACCATGTACGCCTGCCCATCACCAGGAGTCACCGATACACCTGATCCGTCAAAGGTCGCACCATTCAATGTCGGAGCCACTTGACCCACCATCGGATCGATCGCCTCATCACCTAATGGCTCAAGCGCAGTGCCCTCAATAACAACTGGCTGATTTTCCTTGGCGAGCACATCGCCACCTGGTAGCGAATTAGTTGCGCCACTACCTTCATCGCCGCCGCCTACAACAACAGCCACGAGTAACGCTGCAGCAATTGAGGCAACTATCGCAAGTACAACCCACTTGCCATTACTTGGTTGAGATTTCTGAGCCATCTGAGGCCTGCCTTTCAAGATCGTCATGAGTAGAACCCATAAATAAGAGTGCCACGATGGCAATGAATCCGCACAAAGCCATAAAGGCAAGTGTCACAAAACCCATGCGCCGAAACCACACGTCGGTACAAGATGGACCAATGCCACAAGCCCCATCACCTAAAGATGGTTTCCACTCAATCAGATAGTGGTAGCCAGACAAACACACACCCGCAATCAGTAAGGGTAGGGCGTACCAACGCACATTGCGGTCTTTACGAATCGCAGCAATCAACAAAATGCCTGCCAAGGGATACATGCAAATGCGTTGAAACCAGCACAGGCGACAGGGCGCATAGTGTGCAACCTCACTGAAATAGAGGCTTCCTGCAGTAGCGACCGCCGCTACCAACCACGCCAGCCAAAGTGATAGGCGGCGAATCTCACTCACCAACGTCGTTGTGGGAGCGACATAGCCGCCGACAAGGGCAAAACCCAAGCCGCCCGCAAGGGCGACCAAGGCCAATAAGGACGCAAAAAGTTCAACAGTTCTTACACTCACCATTGTCAGTATGCCTGCACCAGGCGCGAGAATGAAAACCTTGAATGAGTTAAATCCCCAAGTTCACCTAATTGAGTCACAAGCCGACACCGCTGTCGTTGTTTCTGCTGATGAACTCCAGCAACTTTCAACACTGGGAAATGTGATCATCGCCGATGTTCGGTGGTATCTCGATGGGCGCGATGCCCGCAAGGTGTACACCGAGGGACATATCCCTGGTGCCATCTTTGTTGATCTTGAAAAAGATCTAGTGAATTCCGATCGCACCGATGCCACCGCTGGTCGTCATCCATTCCCCTCACCATCAGCCTTTGCGGGCGCGATGTCGCGTCTTGGAATCAGTAACATCTCACGAGTTATTGCCTACGATGACACAGGAGGTATGACTGCAGCGCGATTCGTGGTGATGTTGCGCATGCTGGGTTGCCAGGCCTCATTGCTTGACGGCGGAATCGCTGCGTGGCAAACACATTCACATGAACCATTGGCCGCGGGAAAACCAATGTCGGTGAAAGCCGGAACTTTTACTGCGACTCCGTGGCCCGTTAATCAACTCGCCAGCAAACAAGAAGTTGAAGAGATTCACACCCGTACTGCCACCTCCTCACGACTCGTGATACTTGACGCGCGTAGTCCTGATCGCTTCGCTGGCAACGTAAATAAAGCCACGGCCAAACTTGATCCGCGCCCTGGTCACATTCCGGGTGCATTCAACGCTCCTTGGAATAGTCTCCTTGACTCGCAAACTTGCATGTTGAAAAATGTGGAAGAACTACGCTCCCACTACGAATTATTATGTGTTGACGTTGCAGACGATGTCATTGCCTATTGCGGTAGCGGAATCTCTGCTTGTCTCAATATCGTCGCCCTCGAACATGCCGGATTTGGCCATGCACGACTTTTTGTCGCTTCCTGGTCGGGTTGGGCCTCTGACCCGCAGGCACCGGTTGAAGTTGGCAGTGCAACTCCCGACCGTGACGCTTTCCTTAAGCACACCTCATCTAGCAACAGTCATGCTGTTCGTGAGTTGCGTCAAACACGACAGAAAAATCGACTTGCCGAAGTTGAATGGTTTGAAGCTCTCTATCGGGTCTACCTTGCGGCGTTTATTTTCGGTGGTGGAATTTTATTTCTTTCTGGTCTCATCACCGATGAACCAGTCACCACGACAACTGCCGCTGATGTCTTAAAGTTTGGACCCGGTTGGCTCGGTCTCGCGGGTGTCTTGGCACTTGCAATGGGACTGCGCTCGGGTAGTCGCGGTGGTCCACTGGCGATTGAAGAAGCAGATGTTCGCCATGTGTTGCTGGCTCCTGTCAGTCGTCAGCGCGTTTTGATGCGTCCCGCTGTTCAGCGCTTACGCACGGTGATGTTCTCGACGGCCGGCGCGGGCGCAGTGGCTGGTCAACTTGCCGGACGGCGTTTACCTGGCACCTCAATGGCATGGGCACTATCAGGATCTGTGTGGGGGGCCACAGCGGGCGCACTTTTTGTCGGCGCAGCCCTATGCGCACATTCATTAAAACTTCGTGGCTGGATGGCGAGCATTATTGGCGCCGCATTATTGACGTGGCAAGTCACAGCATCGCTACCAAACTCAACGCTGACTGGTCCCGGAGATCTACAAGGCGGTCTCGCAATGTGGGGCCAACGAACACGCTCAGTAGAAATTACCCCCACACTCGCCGCCGCACTTTTGATGATCATTGGTTTGGCGTTGCTCGGTCGGCAGTCCCTCGAGTCTTTATCGCGTCGTTCAGCATTAGTCAGTCAACTGCGGTTTGCGGTGACACTGCAAGATTTGCGAACAGTGACATTGTTACGCCGACAACTCAGCCAAGAAAGAAGTCGAAGCCGACCGTGGCTCAAGATTCGTCGCAATCGAGGTTTTTCCACCGAATGGCATCGTGGTTGGCAAGGCCTCTTGCGGTTTCCTGTGAGTCGCCTGACACGCATTGTCTCATTGGCCATCATCGCTGGCTTTTGTCAGGTGGCGATGTACAACGGAACAACAGCAGCCATCGTTGGTAGCGGATTGGCATTATTTATATTGGGATTAGAACTTTGCGAACCTCTCGCCCAAGAAATTGATCAAGGTGAACGCACCGACGCCTATCCAAAAATTCGCGGTGTGATGTATCTCTCGCTTCTCACGTCAACTGGCGCGATTTCTTTTCCCGTGGTGGGCATCATGGTCGCCACGATGGGACTTACTGAACCAAAAATATGGTCAGTGGCGGCAATTTGTGCAATCCCCGCAATGCTTGGTGGTCTGATCGGCGCAGCAATCAACATTGTCTCTGGTGCCCCCGATCAAATTTCGTCAAACGCCCAAGCCAACATGATGCCCCCTGAAGTTGCAGGAACGCTGAGTTTGATTAAGGCAATTTGGCCGGTGGCATTAGCCGTTGCCGGCAGTCTGCCGATGCTCGGAGTACGCTCCGCACTGACTCATGGCTCGGGTGCACCCGCCGCCGCTCTGCGCATCGCAATAGCGGTCCTACTTTTGTCATTCATCATTGGTGGATGGGTTCGCTTTCGTGACGACATCAAAAAATCTTTGGCTAATGCCGCTGCTGAAAGTCGCGGTCAAAAATCAGGTACAGGAGCAAACTCATGAGTCGCCACCCCAAACCACCTAACTCCACCTCACCACATGCACCAAGCAGTACACAGACCACACCCGTTTTACCAGCAGCCCTTATCGCCACCAATGTTGCGAAGGATTATGGTGACGGTCCAGCTTTATATCCATTGTCTGTACGCGTTGAAGAACATGAGCGCGTCGCTCTCATCGGTCATAACGGTTCGGGAAAGACAACATTTTTGCGCATCGCTACTGGACTTCTTGAACCAGCTTCCGGCGGCATAACAATCTTCGGTCAAGAACCAGGCTCAATGGTGGCGCGTTCGAAACTGAGTTATCTCGCCGACACTCCTACTTTTTACGATGACCTCTCGGTGTGGGAACACTTGGAATACACCGCTCGGTTGCACAACATGACTGCATGGGAGCAACGCGCCGCCGACCTTCTTGGACAACTTGGGATTTACGAACGCGGTGACGATCTCCCCTCGCGCTTCAGTCGCGGCCTGAAACAAAAAGCAGCGATCGCTATCGCCTTCATTCGCCCCTTCGAACTGATGTTGGTTGACGAACCTTTTGTCGGACTTGATGCCGATGGTAAAGAGGCATTGCTTGACCTCTTTGATCAGGCCTCGACTGCAGGTGCGGCTCTTGTCGTGGCAACCCACGAGTTGAGTTTCGTTTCCCGAACCGCACGTACGATCGCCCTGCGTGATGGAGCCTTGATCTTTGATGGCGAGTCCTCACAAGCACAAGCCCGAGGGCTAGTAGCAGTTGAGGGCACCGCTACTCAAGATTGATCAAGAGGGGTAGACTTTCTCGCATGTTGGAATTTGTCTCAATCAAGGTTTCTCCTGATGCTCACGATGATTTGGCTACTCAACTCACCGCTCAGTCGCGTGAAGGTTGGAACGTCGTCAGCATTGTGTCTGCTGGCAATGAGATCGTGGCTTTTCTTTCACGACCCGTCGTCGCTACGACTCCAGCATCCGCTGCGGGCTGGGCCGCCACGACCTCCGATTCTGCGGAGACGACAATGCCAACGACGACACCAACGACGACAGTCCCCAGCGTGCCCGCAGATTGGTACAAAGATCCTGCTGGTCGTTACGACTTTCGTTATTGGGATGGCAGTAAGTGGACAGAAAATGTCAGCCGTGCTGGTGTCAGATTTACCGACCCACCGACTAAGTGACAAAAGTCTGCACTCATCACTTGGCTACTTTTCGCTAGGTTAGATCTGTGACCTTAACTTCCATGCGTGCAACTTCAATTGGGCACGCGGGAATCTTTATTGAAACTCGCCAGGGCTCTATTTTGTGTGACCCATGGTTCAACCCAGCGTATTTCGGTTCGTGGTTTGTTTTTCCGCGTAACGACCAACTGAATGAAGAGCTCGCGCAAGCTATTCGCCAACCAAATTATTTGTATATTTCGCACCTCCACGGAGATCATCTCGACGAGCAGTGGTTGGTCGACAATATTTCTCCACAGACGCCGGTTCTGTTACCCGACTATCCGACCAAAGAGTTGGAGCGTCGTTTACGTCATCTCGGTTTTACTCAATTCATCGCCACAAGCGACGGAATTTCCTGCGAGCTCGGCGATGATCTGTCCATCGCCATACATGTTGAAACATCAATCACTGACGGTCCGGCTGGTGACTCGGCTCTTGTTGTCAGCGATGGGGTGCATCGCATCGTGAATCAAAATGATTGTCGGACGAGTGATCTCAGCGCTCTCCTGGCTCACGGTCCGATTGATCTGCATTTCCTGCAATATTCAGGCGCTATTTGGTATCCAATGGTTTACGACGAGCCAGAGGATCGGATGCGCGAACTCGTTGATCTGAAAGTTGAGAGCCAATTTGCACGAGCCATGCGCTATGTCGAGGCTCTGAGCGCCCGTGCCGTCGTTCCATCGGCCGGCCCACCCTGTTTTCTTGATCCTGATCTCTTTGCTTTCAATGACATCGCGGAAGATAGTTTTTCAATTTTCCCAGATCAAACAAAATTTCTTTCTCAATTGAACGCCGTGCAGCGTCACGGCATCACCAATATTCCAGGAACTTGCATCACCCTCGGAGATGACATCAAAGTTCAACATCCCATCACAGAGGCAGATGTTCAGGCAATCTTTTCTGACAAAGAGAGTTACTTGCGCAATTATCAATCCGACTATCTCGTATGGCTTGAAGACATGAAGACCACTTGGTCTCAAGAGAGTCCTGATTTACTGACGACTCTCAAATTGTGGTGGGAACCACTTCTCACAATGGCTCCGGCGCTCAGACGTGGAGTTGGCGCACCCTGCCTATTGCGAGCGGGAGATCTAGAGATTCTTATTGATTTTCCCAACGGCGAAGTGCGCCCCTTCAACAACGAGGCCTACGGTTTCCGCTTTGAGATAGATCGTCGCCTAGTGGAAACCGTCGTCAGCCAAAATGCTGCTGATTGGAGCGACAAATTATTTCTCTCATTGCGCTTCAAGGCTTGGAGATCTGGCTCATACAACGAGTTCATCTATAACTTCTTCAAGTCGCTGAGTGTCGAACGGATGCAACGTACCGAAGCAGAAGCACTCAAGAAATTCATGCGACCAGAGCCAAGTGAAGAAATATCTATCGGTGACTACATCGTCGAACGGTTCTGCCCCCATCGCCAAGCCGACCTCGGAGTCTTTGGTGAACAAGACGGGACGACATTGACCTGCACCTTGCACGGCTGGAAATTTGATCTGGAGTCAGGTGAATGCCTCACAGCCGATGACAGGAAACTTCGAGTCCGTCGGGCCGCTGAATCTATTTAACAAGTAGTAAACGGTAGGCGAAACGATAAGTGCCAGCAGCGATTGCATGACGCGGATGAATATCGGGTCCACAACTGGCGGTACCAACACCCCGGTGGGCGATATCAAGATGCACCACTAGTCCTTCGCGTCGTCGCAACTCGGTGACATCGGCCGCGGCAAATAGATCCTCATCACGATGATGGGTCGCTGACATATGTAACGCAACTGGACGCAATGCTTCAATCCGCAGCCGACGCCCATCGCGCGAGCGAATTATTTCCATCCAGCGACAATCTGTTCGCAACCCGAATTCTTGCGGCAAAATATACGGCAATTCATCGGGCTCAGATTCCCAGATATCAAGCAGTGCACCCGAATTTCGATCCGGCATATTCTCCAATGGGCCGCGTCCAAACCATCGAATCTGATCAAACCCCGCTGGCATTTCAAAGACCACCCCAATGCGGGGAAGGTCTGCCAACTCTTCGGGGACAACGACCGTATGGTCATAGATGACAGCACCATGAGCATCAACATAGGAATCAAAAACATGTTGCACTAATGACTCGGCTGGTTTGCTATCGATCCCCGCCTTCAACCATTTGCCGAGAATCCCCCCGTTGCCAATGAGTTTGAAGCCGTCATTGTCGGTCGCTGCGCGCCATAGATTGAGTCGCGGAGGACTACCCAACAGAACATCAATCTCGGCGCGATCACTGTGCGAGACACGTTTGGGCATCGCTGGAAGTTTTGCTTCTCGTACCACGATCTGGTCCCATGCCACGAGATGACCAACACCACACCATGGCGTGGCTTTTTTTGTTTCCCATCTGAAATTTAAGAGAACCTCACCATGATTGGACTTGGCCTCAACGAGATTGATGGGCGGATCTATCAACAGTGATTGACCAGGGTTCACATCGGGCGACCATGAACCTAATGAAAGAATCTGACCGTCAACAGTCATCTCCCAGAATCCACGCAACCAAGCCAGATTCCGAAAAGACTGACGATTAGTCACCCGCAATTTCCAACCAGTTTGTTCAACCGAGACGGGCCGATGAACCCACATCAATTCCTGCATCCCAGGATGTGGCTCACACTCTGGAGAAACCAAACCATCGGCAACAAAGTTGGCGTCATGTGGTGTGTCACCGAACTGGCCACCATAAGCGAAACGTTCAATGCCGTTTTTCGCAACCTGACGAATGCCGTGATCTTTCCATTCCCAAATGAACCCACCTTGAAGTACCCGATGTTTATTAAAGGCCTCCCAGTAATCCGATAGACCACCATTCGAGTTCCCCATGGCGTGACTGTATTCGCACAAAATCACCGGACGCGTTCCCAACCTGCCATCGGCGTACCAATCCAAAGCCGTCACCGGCGGATACATCGGACACACCACATCAGTCGCTAGTCCGAGTCCGTCGCTCCAACCTCCGTGGAAACTTGCTCCCTCGTAATGCAAGAGTCGAGTCGGGTCCACCCGCCGGATATATGCCGCGCAAGCATCATGATGTTCGCCGTATCCAGATTCATTACCGAGACTCCAGATAATGATGCTCGGATGATTGCGATCGCGTTCGACCATTCGCGAAACTCGCGAAAGCCACGTCGCGGAGAATCGTGGGTCATGACACAAACTGGTATTGAAGGCATGACTCTCAACATTTGCCTCATCAATGACATACAAACCGTACTCGTCACACAAGTCATAAAAGCGATGGTCATTGGGATAATGCGATGTTCTGACGGCATTGACGTTGGCTTGTTTCATCGCCACGATGTCTTGACGCATATCTTCAACCGTCACTGCTTTACCTCGATCAGGGTGATGATCGTGACGATTCACACCCATGAAGGTGATCGCCTGACCATTGACGCTCACTAAGCCATCTTTGATTTCAACTCGCCGAAATCCAATGACTTGAGCAACGACCTCAGTGACTTCCTGATCAGGGTTCAGCAGTTCACACACCAAGCGATAGCGCGTTGGCATCTCTGCAGACCAAGGTAAAGCTTTGGGTACCACAACAGTGGTCGTAGCCAGATGACCAGAAAATAGATAAGCCTGTAGGTGCCGATGCGGAAAAGTTTCCTTCTGCACGCGACCCAAGCGACGTCCATCAAGAGTTTCAATCCACGTTCGCGCACTCCAACCCCGAGCGATGGCTTTTTCGTCAGCACTGCGAATTCGTAATGTCGTTGTTGCTGTCGCTACTCCGTGGTCCGCATCCCAGTCCGCGACGACGTGAACTTGATCAAGATGCACTAAAGCCCGTGACTCCAAAAATACTTCACGGTGTAGACCCGCCATCCACCACTGATCTTGATCTTCAACATACGACTGTGCGCTGTAACGCGGCACCATAATGGCCACAGTATTTTTTCCTGTGACAAGAAAGTCGCTGATGTCATATTCGCTCGGCAAACGACTATCAGTTCCATATCCAACGAAACTTCCGTTGATAAAAAGTGCGTGCACACTTTCTGCGCCACCGATATGAATAATTGTGCGGCGATTTTTCCATCCGCGATGCACCGTGAAAGTTCGCCGGTACACGCCCGTAACATTTTTTTCTGGTACCTCTGGCGGACGCAAAGCAAAAGGCATCTGCACATTCGTGTAGTGCGGGAAGTCACCAGTCCCCTGCATCGTCCAGTTGCCAGGGACTTCAACTGAAAGCCAACCGGCCTTCGAAGACAAGGTCGTTTTTACTGCGGTATTCGGCACAGCATCAGGATTGGGCCATAACTTCAATTGCCAGGATCCATTGAGGTTTTGCCACCACGGTGACTCTTGACGTAATCCGCGGGCACTCTCGACATCGATATGCGCCGTCATTACCTGTCGCATTGCGAGGCGTCCAATGGAGACAACTGTTGGATCAGTCCATGGACGAAATTCGGTGAATGTGGAAATCACTTCTTCAGGATGTCACAAAACAGGTGGATCGGAGTGCACCCAGATCTTCATCCCCATCGGGGCCAGGTTTTCTGCCCAGATGAAATCCATTGCTGGAGTGGACATTCGCACGCACCCATGCGAGGCCGGATAGTTGGGAACCTGATACGCCCCATGTAGACCGATACCTCTATTAAAATATTTCGGGCGATAGATATCCCCCAGATCGCCCGTGCGCCACCCCTTCTCAACCTCGCGATTGATCTTGAAAATTCCGTCCGGAGTTTGTGCATCTCCCCAGACCCATTTACCCCATTCATTTTTATCGCGTTCTTTAAAAGCAATCCCCGAGCCAGTTGAAACGTTGATAGTCCAGACTGTGACGGCGTCTTGCACAATGAAAAGTAATTGCAGATCTTTGTCAACCTCAATCAGCGTGCCAGTATTCGTTTCCCCATGAGCTTTAGTCGTGGCGCTCGTGAGTGCTTGAGCAGTCGCTTCATCGACCGCTGCAGAAGCCTCGAGACCAACATATTTTTGAAAAGCCATCACCGCTTGAGCTGTGGTCACGCCATATTCACCTTCTGATGATTGCAACCAAAATCCCAAATCCAAAAGACGTTGCTGAACGCGTGCTGTTTCAACTCCATCTTTTTTTCCGACTGCTACGAGCGGCACATCAAGCGGTGCTACGGCAATGGCAACTGCCTGCGGTGGAGGAACTGTGATGATCGGCGCAGGCAATGTTGGTGGCGGCACAGTCTCTCTTGGTTGCGGCGCAGACAATGCGATTGTTGCTGGCGGCTTAGTGGCCGCGTCAGCAGATGATGAGACCACACCCGAACAACCTGAGAGCAAAATGGGGACACTGACCAAACACAACATCAGGGCGAAATTAATGTTTCGCGATTTGGTCTTTGCAGTGATCACCACACCTGTGACGGTAGTTTTTTTATCTCACCAAAGGGTGGATAGTCCCTGAGTAAAGGGCATAAATTAGTTGTACTGCTCGGGGATTTCAAACCACAGTGTCAATGAGTATTTGACCCCACTCGTGAGTGCGAGACTTTGATGCGGATGGGTCACCAACGACGGCCAAACCAACAGCGAGCCAACTGCCAGATCACTATTCGTGAACCCTTGTTGAGGAAAACTCAACTCCGCTCCAGTGTAGGAATCGTTCAATTTCACCGATCCCGATACTTGGGCGATGTCGTGATGAAGCCGCAACTCCGTCTGTGTATCCATGCTGTACTTGATCACGAAAGCATCCCGTAGCCCGCAGTAGTCGATGAGGGGCCACTTCTCTTGCAACTGTGGCCAGATTCGCTCACCGAGATCAACCATCAGGTTTTCATAGAGGCGCGGACTGATCGTTGCCAAACTCACTTCGTGACCGGGCACGGGATCATGGGGTTCGGGTTCAAAGCCCCCAGCGGCTTCAGCGGCATGAATGATCGCCGAACACATGTCGGGTGTCCAAAACGGTAAGGCCACCAACTCAGGCCCGACTTCAACCATTTCGCCCTCGTTATCTTGTGCTCCGAGGTAACCAAGTATTCGTTCAAGATCAGTGGTCATGGCCCTCAGTCTGCCAGCCAAACCGCGCACAATCGGTCCATCACTCTCGTAACCTTCAAAGGTGGATCTGAAATTGCCTAACCGGTATCGGACTGGACTCGCAATGGGCATTGTTGTGGTCATCACCGCATGTGGATCAGCAAAGCCAAGTGCCGTTGTCATTGAAGTTGATAACGCCGTGGTCGCCACTGCCCCAGCAGGCCCAGCAGTGTTAACCCCTATCGCGCTCGAGGAAAAGACCACAACAGCAACCGTGACGTCAACGAGCAGTCTCGGGTTACGCATTGAAGCCGAGCACGTGGGGGGATACAAGCGCACTTTATTTGCCGATTGGTATGACGCCGATGGAGATGGTTGCAATACGCGCCAAGAAGTTCTTATTGCTGAGTCGATCATTCCCGCGAGAATTGGTGCTAAGTGCAAGGTCACCGGAAAATGGTTCTCTGTCTACGACGGCGTCACAACAACTGACTCATCAAGTTTTGACATTGACCACATGGTTCCGCTGAAAGAAGCCTGGGATTCAGGAGCATGGAATTGGAATAAGGATCAGCGTAAAAAGTTTGCCAATGATTTAGACGAGTCTTTTTTTCTGATCGCAGTCACGGCTCACAGCAACCGGTCAAAAGGTGAACAAGATCCTGCTGAATGGATGCCAACTTCTGCCCGATACCGCTGCGAATATGCCCGTATTTGGGTGAAAATCAAGCGCGCCTGGGACCTCAGCGTTGATCCTGCGGAAAACACTTTTCTGAAGCGCACTTTGGCGAAGTGCTAATCAGTTTTTTGCTCAGGCGATTGCGCCATTGACAAAAGTTGCAAATTCTTCACCGCAATCTTCCTGAAGGAAGTGCCCAGCACCGACAATGGTCGTATGAGGTGATGTTTCGGCTCCAGGTACTGCCTTGCGAAACGCCCATTCTCCGTTACGAGTCACTGGGTCGCTATCACTAAAAGCGCAGATGAACGGTTTGGTCCATTGGCGTAGAACATCCCACGCCGCGATATTTGCCGCCGAAGTTGGGTCCACCAGTGAAGCGGGGACCAAAGTCGGGAAAATGCGAGCCCCCGACTTGTAGGTCTCATCTGGATATGGAGCGTCATAGGCGGCCAGTACTTCGGGAGCCAGGGGCTTGTGAGCGCAGCCTCCTTGAATGATCTGCGACGTGCCAAACACTGGAGTCTCTTGACTGAATTTACGCCATGCCAAGAACGCTGCATTCGGTTCGGGATCACCAGTCGGTAAACCAGTATTGGCGATCACGATTCGCGCAAAGCGGTCAGGGAACGCGGTGGCAAGACGCAAGCCGATTAATCCGCCCCAGTCTTGACAGATCAATGTCAGATTCTTTAAATCGTTAGCCACAAGCCATTGACTCATCCAGTCAACATGGCGTTCGTAGGTGTAGTCACTTGTCTTGGCGGGCTTATCGCTACGACCAAAACCAACTAGGTCAGGCGCAATCACGCGATGACCCGCAGCAGTAAAAACAGGAATCATTTTGCGATACAGAAAACTCCAAGATGGTTCACCGTGCATGCACAACATGGTTTCAGCGGCATCACGTGGTCCCGCATCGACGTGAGCAACGCGCAACACTGTTGCATCCTCAGCCGTGACATCGGTGTACGCCGGGGCGTAGGGCCAATCAGGAATGTGGGTGAAAGCAGAATCGGGTGTGCGCAGGACGTCCATATAGTGACACCCTATATGAAACTAGTTGGGGGTGGCGACACGAACCTTTTGACTCACCCGAGTTCATAGGTCGAGGACAGCCGCGCCGGGCCACCGCCGAGAACTGATAAACGACCATCCTGGACTAGTTGAGTCAAATGTGAGAGCACGCTTCGAGCTGCTGGAATATGGAGTTCAGGGATCACCGCGGCGTACATCTGACGCACCATCGGCGCCACAGTATTCACTCCCTGAGCAACGCAGGCCAGCACTTGAGCCTCGCGACCCAAACGATGTTCGTAATAAGCCCGGAGAAACGGTTGCGGATCAGTGACTGGCGAACCGTGCGTGGGCCACAAAATCTTGTCATCGCGCAATTGAAGCTTCTTCACTGATTCCATATAGTCACGCATGTCGCCATCGGGCGGCGAAACCACAGTGGTACTCCAGCCCATGATGTGATCCCCCGTAAACAATGCTTTTTCTTCCTCAAAAGCCACGCACATGTGATTAGAGGTGTGGCCTGGCGTGTGTATTCCCATCAATGTCCAGCCATCACCGTGAGCCGCCACTTCACCATCACCAACGCGAACATCGGGTTCAAATTCAAGATCAACAGACTCACGGATCTCTAGATCATCTGGATCAAGACCGGCAGCACGCGCAATCTCGCGTTCTTTTTCTTTTTCTTCCTCGGTCTTTGGAGGCGGGGCCAAAGATTGCATGACCTTGATGTCATCGTCATTATCTAATTGCCCAACAGCTCCGTGAGGTTTCCAGGCAACCGTTGGTGCGCCAGTTTCTTCACGCAACCATGCCGCAAGACCCACATGATCGCTATGGCAATGGGTGATCACAATGGCGCGAACTTTCTGACCCTCAATAGCCCGCAATAAAGCGGTGCGATGTTCGGGCAAATCAGGACCTGGGTCAATCACCGCGACATCAGTTGCGTTACCTACGAGATAGGTGCCTGTGCCAGTGAAAGTGAAGTTAGACGGGTTGCGCGCGATCACGCGACGAATCTTGGGACTGACCACCTCGGCTTCGGCATAGCGCAATGGATCAATGATCCCCACAAATGGAATACCTGCCATCTTGTTCGCCTCCTTCGTCTCTAACTCACAGGACGATCACGACACGCCACGTGCGCGCCCTAACTCTCCGACAATACGCACTTCACCCACCGCTTTGCCATGTCCAAGAATGATTGATGAAAAAGCCTCGCTGCGCACTGCTGAAATATCAACGCCAAGAGTTCTCAATGCGGCCTGCATCAGTGGTGGGCGGGGTCGATTTGCTCCATCAGCGATCTTCAGCGCAACCGCCCGCCCGTCACTCAGAGCGGCCACAAAAACTCCTTCTGCCCCATCCTTGGCCATCAAACCGGGCACCCCCTTCATCAACAAAGTCACATCCCGATTCGGTCCACCTACCATCTCGGGAAAAGAAGTCATCGCTCGATGGATCCGCAATCCTTCATCGCCTGCAGCTCCAGTAGCCATATTTCTCAACGAGCGCGCCAAACCAATCAGCGACATCACATGTGCTGGGGCACCACAGCCATCAATCCCGATCCCCAACACAGCATCTTGCGTGAGCGCAGGAATCCCATGAGTGATCGATTGCTGTAACGGATGAGCTTCGCTGAGATAACTCGCATCGTGCGCCCACCCAGCAGTGATACATGTGGCCAACATCCCTGCATGTTTTCCAGAACAGTTCTGCTGCAGAGACGTGGCGCAAGCGCCATCACGTAAGGCGGCCTGCAATTGCTCATCATCAAGTGGAAGATCCGGCGTATTTGCTAGAGCTGATTCATCTAAGCCAACTGAAGACAAAATTCTTTGCACTCCATCAAGGTGAATGGCGCGCCCATCATGACTTGCGCAGACCAATGCCAACAACTCATCGGGGAGATCAAGACCCGCTGACAACATCGCATGAGCCTGCAACGGTTTGGTGCTTGAGCGCGGGAAAATACCCACGAGTGGATCTCCATAAGAAAATGCCACGCTGCCGTCCTCATTCAATGCCACAACGGCACCATGATGAACTGATTCCAAAACATCACTGCGGTAAGTCACTGCCAGTGGCACATATGACCCGGCTGCGGCTTTTTCTCGATCGCCCGAAGTCAATGTCATCTTTTACCGCGACGTCGACCGCGCCGAGAAACTCGCGGCTCTCTGATTGGCTTTTCTTGAATGTGCACGAGATCATCTTCGATCAACTCGTGACGCTGACCGTGAGCACTCGCTAGAGCGACTGCCATGGCCGCAACAGGAAGTCCAAGAATCGCGCCAACTGGACCAAGTAAAGCAGCACCCGCAATGGCAGAACCAAAGGAAATCGCTGGGTGAATCTCCATCGTGCGTGCCGTAACGCGCGGTGAAATCAAAAAGTTCTCCACTTGCTGATACGCAATGATCACCGCGATGATCACCAGTGCCTTGACGGGTGAGTCAATAAACGTAATCAACACAGGTAGAACTCCAGCGATGTAGGTTCCGACAACGGGAATAAATTGCGAAATCAATCCGACCCACAGCGCCATAGCGACGGGGGCGGCGGTGCCCAAAGATTGAAATGCGATCCAATGCACGAATGCAGAAAATGCCGCTAGCAAAACCCGACTGTAGATATAGCCACCAGTTTTTGCGATCGCCAATTCCCACGTATCCAAAACTCGGCGCTGTTTATCTGGGCCCAAACGGCTGCAGATTGAGCGGCGCATACGCGGACCATCAGCCACCAAATAAAAAGTGAAAAGCATGACAGAGAAACCTTGAAGTAGTAGGCCGAGTGCCGTGACCGACAATTGCAAAGCCTCGCCCTGTTGACCTCGAATAAATTCTTGGACAGGTCCATCAGGATCTTGAATACTGTTGTTCACTTTTGCGGCGTTGATATTTGCGCCAAAGTTGTCATTCACGAAACTCACAGTTCGCCCGACATAGCGCTCTGAGTTTTGAGCTAAATCCGCTACTTGCGTGGCCACCAAAGTGCCGATAGCAGCAACAAAAATAAGCACCCCAGCCATGACTGCTAAGAGAATCGTCACAGTTGCTCGCCCGCGTTTCCAGCCGCGCTTAGCCAAACGGGTTGTCCCAGGTTCGATTGCCAAGGATAGAAACAAGGCAACCAACAGCAGAATCAACAAAGATGAGAGTCGTTCATAGGAATACCGCAATACCAGCGTTCCCAAAAACCCCAGCCAGAAAACAATGATCGCCTTCCAGGTCCAAGGCGGCATTTTGTTGGAATTTGAGGACGACACAGGTTCGACCATGGGGGTGGGCGAGTTGTTATCGGACATGTGACGAGCGTAGCCAGCCCGTATGGGCATCACCGCACGAAGCGTGGCACGCTTTAGGTATGTCAGATCGGCTTGAACCTGCCCGCCGCCTCGTGGCCGACGCCGTGCGCTCCCGTGTTGTCGGGCCCAACGCCGACAATCGCGCCCAACAATTATTCGAAGCTCCCGGCGAGCGGTGGTTTAGTGAAGATCGGCCGATCAGAATCATTCATGCCGATTCCTGCATGTTTATCGGCGGTCTACGGGCCCTGTTATTTCAATCTCTGCATCCTCTGGCTATGGCGGGCGTGGCCTCACATAGCGACTTCAAAGCCGATCCATGGGGACGCCTGCAACGCACGGCCGACTTTTTGGCGGCCACAACTTTTGGACCAGAGTCAGAATCGCAACGCGCTATTGATTTAGTCAAACGCGTCCATGTACGCGTCGTCGGTACCGCAGACGATGGCCGTCCGTACAGCGCTAATGATCCCCATCTTCTCAAGTGGGTGCATATCGCCGAAGTTGATTCGTTTCTTGCGGCACACAAAAAGTTCGGTGAAGTTGAACTCTCCGACGAACAGCGCGATGGCTATGTCCTTGATATGTCTCGTATTGCCTCGGCTCTCGGTGTCATTGATCCACCCCGTTCGGTCGCAGAACTCAAAGAAGAAATCTCCTCATACCGAAGTGAACTAAGAACTTCTGATGCCGCTCTCGATGCAGCGAAGTATCTACTCATCACTCCACCACTACCCGTATTGGTTCGTCCGGCATACCAACTCTTGGGTGCTGCAGCCGTTTCCTTGTTGCCGATTTGGGCGCGCTTGCCCCTGCGCCTTCCGTGGTTTCCATTAAGTGAGCGTGCCATCGTGCGTCCAGCAGCAAATACATTGACGAAAACTTTGCGTTGGGCCCTCGCCCCCGATTTGCCTTACTGAATCTAAAACGTATTTATCTCTTCAGCGATTGACGCACCGCTGCGGATAAGTCGCCCAACTTGCCCACAACAATCTTTTCAAGGCCTAGCCAACTTGCCATCAGGTGCAGTTCTTCAGCCAAAGCAGCGGCGGTGGCTTTCTTGTCAATATTTTCCTCAGCGAATATTGCTGGCACCAACAGTGTGCCGTTGCGGCGATCTGCCTTTAAATCCACGCGGGCAACTAATTCATCACCCAACAAAAACGGAAGAACGTAATAGCCATAGACCCGCTTTTCTGCTGGCGTGTAAATCTCAATGCGATAGCGAAAGTCAAATAGTTTTTCGGCGCGTGGTCGATTCCACACAATCGGATCAAACATAGAGAGCAGTGCCCGAGCCTCAATAGCACGGGGTGTCTTAGCGTCAACATGCAAATACCAAGTCTCTTTTGAACCTTCAATAGATGTCGGTAATAAAAGTCCCTCTTCGACAAGTTCATCGACCCGCGATTTGGCGACAACATTTTTCAGTCGATAATAATCTGCAAGATCTTTTGCAGTTCCTACACCGAGGCATTGACCCGCAAGTTCAATCAACTCTCGCTGAGCATCGACCGCTGTCGGTGTTGGTGTGTTGAGATATTGCGCTGGGATCACCCGTTCTGGAAGGTCATACAGCCGAGCGAAATCACTGGCCCTGCGCGTCGCCGTCACTCGCCCACACATAAACAGATATTCCAGAGCATTCTTGGAGTCATCCCAGTCCCACCAGGATGCTTTTTTCGTTGTGCGAACAGAAAGTTCTCCCGCCGCAATCGGTCCATCGGCCACAACCCGAGAGAAAATTTCCTCAATAAATTGTGGCCTCTTCTTGACAAGATTCTCTGCGGAACGCCATGGTCCTTGAAGCGACTGCTCCATTTTCCAACGCCACAAGCGATGGTCACGAGTCGGCACATGAGCAGCTTCATGACCCCAATACTCAAAAAGTTCACCACTCTTCGTGGCCGTGGAAATTAGGTCACGACGGTGACTACCCAAACGCGAAAATAAAGGAAGTTCTTGGCTTCGTACCAAAACATTGACCGAGTCAATCTGAATTAAACCAATGCGATCAATCACCTGGCGTAGGTGACGGCTATCAACTCGACCACTTGGTCGAGGCTGAGCGAACCCTTGTGCCCCTAAAGCAATGCGACGCGCTTGCGCCTTACTGAGTTGAGTCACTCGAGGCGACATCAACCAGCGATCAGTCAGCGACGGTGATGGTCACCGAGTTGATGACAACATCGGTGGTGGGTCGATCGCCGGCGCCAGTCGGCACATTCTGCATCGCTTCAACGATTTCAAGTCCTTTGACAACCTGACCGAACAATGCGTAAGCCGGCGGCAAGCCAACTCCGCTTGGACCACTGATCAAGAAGAACTGTGAACCATTGGTGTTCGGCCCTGCGTTGGCCATCGCCAATGAACCGATTTGATATTGGCCAGCCTTAGGCAATTCGTCGGCGTATTGATAGCCAGGTCCACCCCGACCAGTGCCAGTCGGGTCTCCGCCCTGGCAAACAAAACCCTTAATGATGCGGTGAAAAATTATGCCGTCGTAATAGTGATTGAGAGCCAAAAACACGAAACTATTCACTGTTCGTGGAGCCTTCAAGGCGTCCAACGCAATCACCATGGTCCCCATTGAAGTTTCCATGGTGGCGGTGTAACGCTTGGTTGGGTCAATCCCCATCTCGGGTTCAGAAGCAAACTTCTGACTCTTAGGGGCGGAACCATCAAAAGGGGGGAAAGTTGTAGGCATAGGTGACAACACTATCTTGCGACTACTCTAAGCCCATGTCCGCAAACGATCCGATTAACGAACAATCATCAACGATTGACCTTGATGCCATCGAAAAAGATTTAGCCGACGTTGAAACCGCTCTCAATCGCCTTGACGCTGGTACTTATTGGACAGACGAAGTCACGGGTCAACCCCTGCCCGATTCACTTCTTGAAGCCAGTCCATTAGCGCGCCGCAATCCAACCTGAATTTCTAGGTCGCCTCGGGGCTAATCCGATGGAGGACTTAGGCAATACTGACCATATGAGTCATGAGATCACCCATCGCGTCATCGCCACCAATGGCGTCAACCTACAGGTCACGGAATCTGGTGACCCCAAAGGTCCGTGCATCATTCTCAGCCATGGTTTTCCAGAGTCTGCTTATTCTTGGCGACACCAAATGGGCTTTCTCGCCGATGCTGGTTTTCATGTCCTTGCCCCCGATCAGCGAGGATACGGATTTTCTT
>Ga0114967_10001182_pt1 | contig 21853 bp, 20 predicted proteins | sample M_130628_MF_Meta_FD_92639 | JGI IMG/M metagenome (GOLD analysis project Ga0114967, IMG submission 92639) | Freshwater microbial communities from Lake Montjoie, Canada to study carbon cycling - M_130628_MF_MetaG | ecosystem: Environmental > Aquatic > Freshwater > Lake | place: Lake Montjoie... | reverse complement strand
CGTCGTCGTCACCATCAACTACCGCGTCGGCGCACTCGGATTTCTCGTAATCGACAACCCGTCGTGCACTCCCAATGTTGGGCTTCTCGATCAGGTGGCGGCCCTCGAATGGGTTCGCGACAACATCAGCGCATTCGGCGGCGACCCTGACAACGTCACGATCTTCGGAGAATCCGCTGGGGGCGGCAGCGTGCTTTCACTTCTCGCCATGCCCGCAGCCGTTGGCAAGTTTCAACGAGCGATCGTTCAAAGCGGAGCCACTGATCTACTCCTAGATCGCGAGCGTGCCCTACTTGTGACAGAAGCAGTGGCTCACTGCGCCGGTCTCGGTCATGTCGATGTCGACGCGTTGCGCTCGATGTCGGGGCCAGACCTCATCGCTGCGCAAGCACAAGCCGCCGGCGAGCTGTTCATGACCGTCGGAACAATGCCCTTCCATCCTTGCGTTGATGGTGTCGTCCTTCCCCAAACCTGGCTCGAGGCTGCGGCATCTGGATTCAACCCAGTGCCCGTCATCATCGGAACGACGCGTGATGAAATGGATCTGTTCAAATTGTTCGATCCAGCAGCGGCAACGCTTGATGACGCTGGACTTCGCGCTCGACTTGGCGCGACTGGCAAGAACGTCGATGCATTCATCGACGCATACGCCGCAACCGGAACGACAGCACCACCAGATGTCTGGGCCCGAGTCAACACCGATACCGCCATGTGGCTGCACGCACTTGCCATTGCCGAGGCTCGATCCGCGCACGGACCAACGTGGATGTATCGCTTTGATTGGGAGGCCGCGTCACCAGACATGGGCGCACCACATGGCGTCGACATTCCCTTCCCATTCACCACTATCGACGTCGATGGTTGGGACACCTTCATCGAAGATTCCGAACAAGCGATGTCTCTTGCCTCGGTAATCCAACGATCATGGGCGGACTTCGCCAACGATGGCGTCCCGACACTGGGCGATGCTGAATGGCCAGCCTTCGGCACCGAAAACCGCTTCACAGCCATCTTCGGACGAAACATCACGGTTGAATCTGACCCCAACGGTCAAGTTCGGCAAGCATGGAACACCTGAGCGCTCCATCAAAGGAGCGTTCAACAATTCAGGGGGAACAATGAAGTACACATCGCTCGGGACCACCGGCGTTTCTGTCAGTCGTTATTGCCTTGGGGCGATGATGTTTGGGCAGATGGGCAACACTGATCACGCCGAATGCATCCGCATTATCCATAAGGCAATCGATGCAGGCATCAACTTCATTGACACAGCCGACGCGTACTCGGGCGGCGAAAGCGAAGAGATCGTCGGTAAGGCCATCGCCGGTCGTCGCGATGAACTCATTATTGCGACGAAGATGTATCACCCTGTTGGAACAGACCGGAACCAAAAAGGCAACTCTCGTCGTTGGATGGCGCAAGCGATCGAAGGAAGTCTGCGACGCCTCGATACCGATCGTATTGATCTCTTCCAGTTGCATCGCTTTGACGAAAGCGTTGCGCTTGAAGATTCCATGGGTGGTCTCACCGATCTCACCACAAACGGAAAAATTATCTACGCCGGACATTCAGCGTGGCCCACCGAGCGGATGGTCGAAGCACAATGGACTGCCGAAAAGATGGGGTTCGTGAAATTCCGCTGCGAACAGGCTTCATATTCGATTCTCAAGCGTCGCATTGAACGCCACGTGCTTCCGACGACCGCTCGCTACGGCATGGGTGTCATCACCTACAGCCCTCTCGGCGGAAGTTGGCTTTCCGGTCGCTACCGCGAACTCGGTGACGTCCCCGAATCATCTCGCCTCGCCATGATGGGCAAGCGTTGGGGCCAAGAACTTGATTCGCCACAGAATCGAGCCCGTATGAACGCAACGGTTGCGCTTCAAGCACTTGCCGACGATGCCGGTATTCCCCTCGCCCATCTCGCCACTGCGTGGGCGATGGAACACCCCAATGTCTCGTCAGTGATCATTGGCCCACGCACAATGGAACAACTCGACGATCTCATCTCGTGTGCCGAACTTCGCCTCGATGCCGATCTTCTCGACGCGATCGACCAAATCGTCGCTCCCGGCGAAGACGTTGTTGAGGAAGACAAGTCCATTGATCCCCCGTCACTGCGGGTCAAGGCCCGCCGTCGACCGGCGTGAAAGATTTCCAATGACAAAGATTGAACGAGTTCCTTACGACGAGTTTTCCTTCTTCATGGACAACGCGACCGAAGTCGGAATTGCATGGAATGGCCCGCCAACGGTTCAGCGGGTTCGTGTCAATGTCGACGCCGACCGCGCGCTCAGCGCGCTTGTGTGGGGAACAGCGTCTCCGGAGATCGTGTTCTTGCACGGCGGAGCACAGAACGCACACACATGGGACACCGTCGCCCTCGCTCTTAGCCGACCGCTTGTCGCGATCGACCTCCCCGGCCATGGCCACTCTGACGGCGGAAAGAACGGAAGCCTCAACGTTCCATCGAACGCCCAAGATGTTGCTGTCGCCATAAGAGAACTTGCCCCCAACGCGAAACTTGTTGTGGGTATGTCACTCGGCGGAATGACGAGCGTTGCTCTCGCCGGTCACGCCCCTGAACTCGTGCAACGCCTCGCCCTTATTGACGTCACTCCCGGGGTCGATGGACCAAAGTCGCAGCAGATCGCCAATTTCATTAACGGTCCAGAATCATTTCCAAATTTCGATGAACTCCTTGCGCGCACAATCGAGTTCAATCCGACACGAACCGAATCATCGCTGCGCCGCGGCATCCTGCATAACGCCCTGCAACTCGAAGATGGTTCATGGGTCTGGCGCTACCGCCGCATGGTCGAGTCCGGTGGCGATCACCCAGACTTCTCCTCGCTGTGGGACATCATCAGCGCGAGTTCTATGCCACTTCTTCTCGCTCGGGGCATGCTTTCGCAGTCCGTCGTTGATGATGCCGATGAAGCCGAACTCGTGAAGCGCCGGCCCGATGCTCAAATAGTTCACGTCGAGCAGGCCGGACACAGCATCCAGGGCGACCAACCCGTCGAACTGGCCCGTATCCTCAATGAGTTCCTTGACGCTTGAGCGTCGTTTCCCACCAACCCAATTCCTTAGGACTTTCACATGACTTGGACGACCGCCGACATCCCTGATCTCACCGGAAAAATTGCGGTGGTCACCGGATCAAACGCCGGATTGGGTTTCCATATTGCAACAGACCTTGCTGGGGCAGGTGCTCGAGTCGTCATGGCTTGTCGCAACGAGGCGAAAGCTTCTGACGCGGCCAACAAGATCCGTCAGACCTCACCTCGCGGCACGGTTGAAACCATGACACTCGATCTTGCCGATCTGTCATCAGTTACGGCGTTCAGCGAGCGACTCCTTTCAACTGTCGACCGCCTCGACATTCTCGGAAACAACGCCGGCCTCATGGCTGTCGACGAATCAAGAACTATCGATGGCTTTGAAACGCAGTTCGGCGTCAACCACTTGGGCCACTTCGCTCTTACTGGTTTGGTCCTGCCGCTCCTACTCGCCACACCCGGGTCGCGCGTAGTGAACCACTCGAGCATGGGGCATCGCCCGGGCAAGATGCATCTCGACGATCTCAACTTCGAACACCGCCGCTACTCACGGTGGCCCGCGTATTTCCAAAGCAAGTTGGCAAATCTGTTGTTCTCGTTCGACCTGCAGCGCCGTCTTTCGCTCGCAGGATCCTCGAGCATTGCGCTCACCGCGCATCCGGGCGGAAGTCGCACCGACCTCGGCGTCGAAGGTTCTGGCCTTTCCAACAAAGTGCTCAAGCCAACCGGCGGATTCGGCCAGTCGGCGGCAAAGGGTGCGCTCCCCTTCGTTCGCGCGTGTGTCGATCCTTCCGCCAAGGGAGGCGAGTTCTACGGCCCGCGCTTGCTCATGTTTGGCTCGCCCAAGTTAGAAACGCCGACAAAGCGAGCTCGAGATGCCGCTGTTGCGACACAACTTTGGACTCGTTCGGAAGAACTCACCGGAATTCGCTACCTCGACTGAGACTCGATCAGTCGTAGTGCCAATCGCGTTCGGGTGGCGCGGCGTATTCGATGCATTGCACGTCGAACCAAATCGGCAAAAGATGCTTCACGTAGAACGCGTGAACCGTGCTGGCCGGATTCACAAGGTCGTCGTAGACCTTCAGCTTGATATCGGGTTCAGACTTCTGCATTTCCGCAATTCGTCCACACAACGCATCGACTTCTTCGCGAGTGTCATGCAACAGCCCAAGGTGGTCATAACCAGGCGAAGAAATCGGCTTGGGGTTTTCTGCCAAGAGAATGAATTGCGTTGCTCGCTCGTCGAGCATCATCAACAAACCGCTCTGGCCAAGGATTTCAACGTCCTTGCAGTCCCAGCCGAAAAGGTAGCCGTAAAAGGCTCGGACTTGATCGCGGAATTCCGGCGTGAGAGTCCCTGGGGCAAATGTGAGTTCCATATGGTTGAAGCGCATCATGGCGCCGACCATAGAACGATCTGATTCCCGCCGCCCCAACTAGGGAAGAAAAGTCCCAGCGAGGGTTCGGTCGGTGTGCTGCGCCCGCCACGCCAACATCGCCCTTGCCTCGGCCCATGCCCGCTCGGGGTCCACGAGCATCGTCCGCCAGGTTGGATCGGCAGCCAAGTCATAAACCAGCGCCTCACCGTCGGCAAACTGCACGTATCCGATATCGCCACTTCGTCGAACGGTGAGTTGATGTCCCACACTTCGCCGATCCCCCGGCCACTGCGCCCCGTCTCGACCGGGAGTGAAGAACCGCCAATCGAACTCCCAAAATACTGCTTCTCGCCACTCTTCTGGAACGACACCATCAAGAAACGGTGTGAGCGATCGACCGTCGCACTGCCGCGGCACAGGCTCATGCAACATTTCACACAACGTTGGGAACACATCGACGGCTTCGCTGAACGAATCGATGACCGTGCCGGCGCTCTCGGAATTTCGCGGGTCGCGAATGATCAAAGGGATGTGAAAACTCTCTTCGAACCAGCCCATCTTTTGCACCATGCCGTGATCGCCAAGTTGCTCGCCATGATCAGAAGTCACAATGACAATTGTGTTGTCCCATTGGCCCGAATCACGAAGCGATTGCCATACTCGGCCGAGTTGCTGATCGACATCGCTAATCATCCCGTAATACTGCGCGCGCATTTCGCGCAGTCCCGCTTCGTCCGCTGGTGCCATGAAGTAGGAGATCGACAACAGAAACTCGTGAAGCGGATGAATGTCCGAACCTGCAGCATTCGGAAGATCAACCGCAGAACGGTCATACGCAGTCGCCCACTCCCCTGCTGCTGCGAACGGGGGATGAGGACGCAAATGACTCAGGTGCACAAACCATGGTTCTTCCTGGGCGGGCAACCATTCAAGGAATCGATTCGTAAGGAACGCGCTTATACCTACTTCCGCCGGTCGATCCGATTCCGTTGCTAAACCCTTTTCGGGATCGCTCGGCATCTCATACCCCTGTGACCGAACCCAATCAGCCCACACCTCGCGACCACGAGTGAGATCAAGTTCGCATCGGAATCCCGGAAGGACTCCTTCGTAAGTCTCGAGCCTTGGATCGTCGTCGGCAACGGTGCGGGGATCGATTGCTTGGTCGGTATAGCCAAAGAGCACAGGGTCGTACCCGCTTCGACGAGCGGCACGAGCGATGTTGTCGAATCGATCGTCGAGCGGCGACCCGTTCATGACGACTCGATTGTTCATTTGGTAGGTGCCCGTATACAGCGCAGCTCTTCCCGGACCACATGGGGCTGCTTGGCCGTAATGGCGAGCAAAGCGCACCCCCTCTGCACACAATTCATCAAGCGCCGGAGTGCGCACAACCCGATGGCCAGCAGCAGACAAACACTCAGCCCTGAACTCGTCGAGGGTAATGAAGAGAACGTTGGGACGACCTTCAGACATGACCGGAGCGTACGGCACCGACATAGCATCGGGATGTGGATCAACCATTCTTTGACACCATCGAACCCGGCCCTGACGCCGAAGAGCATTTCCGTCGGTTCGGCTGGGTTCTCACCGAGCCCCTCCGCCCCGAAGCGGTCGCCGAATTGCGCAGTTGGGTTGACGATCTCATGGTGTGGCCCGACGACGGTCCCTGGCTCCACTACCGAGAAGCCACCGCCAACGGCCCGCGACTTTTCCGAACAGAAAACTTTGTTCCCTTTCACGAGGATCTGCGGGAACTTCTCACGCGAAGCGAAGTGTCCGATACCGCGTCGATACTGCTTGACGAGACTGCGGTCCTCTACAAAGAGAAAATCAACTACAAAGCTCCCGGTGGTGCCGGCTATTCAGCCCATCAAGATGCTCCGGCATACCGATTTATCGAGACCCATGTTTCATGCATGTTGGCCATCGACGATTCACGAGAGACCAACGGTTGTCTCGAAATCGTGTCATCAATGCACGACGAAATTCTTCCAATGGACGACAAAGGCTGCATACGCGCTGACATCGTCGAGCAACTCGATTGGACTCCGGCTCCAATCTGGGCCGGTCAGGCGTTGTGGTTTCATTCCCGCACTCCGCATCGCAGCGGCCCAAATACCTCGAATGAATCGCGACGTGCGCTTTACCCCACCTACAACGTGCTGCGAGAAGGCAATTTACGCGAGGCCTATTATGAGCAAAAAGCAGCAGAGTTCGCTACATCTGATGGTCCGCGCGTGTCGCTCATCGGAGACTTTGAAGGCCAGATGCTCTGATGCCCCCTGCGTCTATTGAGGCCATCGTTTCTCTCTACACCACATGGGGAAGTGAGAAGTACGACGAAGAGGTAACCCAACTCGCACATGCGTTGCAATGCGCAGCACTGGCGTTACGTAATGGAGCAAGTAACGAACTCATCGTGGCCGCCCTTCTTCACGACATTGGCCATCTGTTCGAAATCGAACGCAACAATGGCCCCGATCACCGCACTGATCTTCGACATGAACAAAGTGGTTCGGAATTTCTTCAGGGGTACTTTCCCAAATCCGTGACCACCCCGATTGCGTTGCACGTTGAGGCAAAGCGCTATCTGGCCGCCACCGAACCCGACTATGTCGAATTTCTCTCGCATGGTTCGCAGCGAAGCCTCGAAGTGCAGGGGGGGCCATTTACCGCAGGCGAATGTGCAGAGTTTCTTGCACTCGAAGGAAGTGCGGACGCAGTCGACCTTCGCCGATGGGACGACCACGGAAAAGTGACTGACCTCAAGGTCCCCACCCTTGATTCATGGATTCCACTCCTGAGCGAGGTAGCGAACGGCTGAAAATCAGCGCAGATGGATCTGCGCTGCGCCGGAAATAAATGGGAGATCAGCGGGACTCAAAGCACCTGCTGCCGCTTCGCACACTGCCGGAATCGCGTTAACGCATCGATTCGCGGCACTCGCATTGCCGCCACCGGCAGCACCGGGCTCGCCCGGTTCGTTGCCATGAATAGTGATTTCCATATGCGGATGTCCGCTCATAACGACTCGGTGTTCGCCGCCCGGATTCAACGGCTGTTGCCAGTCAGGTGCGCAGTCGTCGTCGATTCGGGTGACATGTTCCACCACAAGAAGTGGATGTCCCTTGACGACACCGGTCACGACAAAGCGAAACGCTCCGAGTGTTCCTGCTTCAAAGGTTCCCATCCCGGGAACTTCGATCGTTCGTTCCAGCGGACGACGCTCGACCGTCGTAACCACGTCATCAATCTCGACTTCGAGGATGTCGGCTAAGACTCGGACCATCGGCGCCCAGACGGTCATCAACGAAATTGGCTCGAGCATCTGGGGCATCGCATCCATGGGGCCACCAAGCCCGATGACATTGCGAACAACATCAGGAGCGTCATACAAGGCGTAGTTGAAAATCTCTTGAATGCGTAGCTCAGTGATTCCCGCTCCGACTCCGCTAACGAGGGCAGGAAGAATGTCGAGAGCCCAGCCTGGATCAATTCCAGACACGAAAACTGATGAGTTTCCAGCGTCCATAGCTGGAGTCAGCATGCCCATCAGCTCAGGTGGCGCACTTGCTGGATGCAGCAATGGATAGAAGGCCGTCGAGACAACATTTCGACCCGAACGCAGCAAGCGCTCGAGATCCATGTAGGCCTCCATCGGACGAGTATCGGCAGTTGCGGCATAGACAACGCAATCGACGTCGGAAGCGAACGCGATTTCGACATCATCGGTCGCCGCCACACCAAGTGATGCAATTCCCGCTAGTTCTCCCGCGTCTTTGCCGACCTTTGCGGGATTAGAAACAACGACTCCAACCAATTCCAGATCGCGGTGCGCCGCGACTGCTCGAATTGCCGGCCTCCCGACGTTTCCTGTTCCCCAAACAACCACTCGATATGTCATAAGCGGGGACCCTAGTAGCGAGCACGACGCCCGCGCTGGAGTCGTCGTTAGTTCTCGAAAGTCTCTTGACTTCGCGCCCGCCCACCGGGGCCGCTGTATGCGAGACCAACTCCGGGTTGCACCACAAACTCTGCCGGGGCCATCGACGCGACCGCCGACTTCCAAGAAGTGATCAATTGATCCTCGGCGCGGTAGTCGAATGGATCTGTCAATACATATTCCTCAGGCGCGCCTGGCGCTATTGGGTTCTCGACAAGCCAACGAGCCGTCCGAGCAACGGCCTCACGGGCAGGAACCAAATCGGCATAACCAAGTCGGGTCTTAAGAAGCGAGGTGTCTAACACTCGATGTGTCGGGGACGGCTGGGCCAGCAACGGTCGTGCAGGAATCGCTACTTCAAATGGCATTGAAACGATCTCAAGTTCACTACCAAGTTCTCTCGCAATGATCTCGATCACCTGGCGAATCGTCAGTACCTCGTCATCACCACAATTGAATGCGAGACCAGCAGCATTGTCTGGGCGATCGACTCCGCAAAGAACCGCGTGAGCAAGGTTCTCGGTGTATCCGTGATGATGAAGGGTCAAACCATCATCAGCAACAACGATCTGGCTGCGCCCATCAAGGATTCGGCGAACAATGCTCCATTCGCGCGGAACGACTTGGAGTGGGCCGTAGGCATACGGGTAACGAAAATGCGCAGCGGTTGGTTGGCTCGCAAAAACAAACTCCTCGGTGCGGGCAACGCGAAAGCCCTTCTCATCTTCCTCCGGTGCGGCAACAACAGGTGCCGCTTCGCTTACCGGAACAGGAAGACCGTCTGGCTCGAACAACCACGGATTCATCCAACCCCGGATCGCCGGCACTCCGCCAACAGAAACAAAACGTTCGGTCCGGCCGACCATGAATTCCGCGATACGACGCAATCGGCCGTACATCACAACAGTGAGATCCCATGTTCGATCGCCCATAGCTTCTGCCAGCGAGTCCATGTCATAGGGATCGGCATGTATGTGCTCGATGCCAGCTGGAGTCTCTGGTCGCTCGTGAGTGCCCCGATGAAGGATGACGACCTCATGACCTCGGTCGATGAGGCCACGAACTAAATGGATCCCCGTCGGGCCAGTTCCACCAATCACCAATGTGCGTGTCATCTCTCGCCCTCATCTTCTGGCGGCTCTTCACTTCTGACCCTACAAGGCCACCAGCATCTGGTTGGTCCTGTCTGTTCGGTCAACGCGGACTATCTCATCGTGGTAGCAATCACTCTCGGCTCCAGAGCCGAAGCAAAAGGGGAAACCATGATTCTGGAAAACAAAGTCTCAATCATTTCGGGAATCGGCCCGGGACTCGGACAGGAACTCGCTTATTCATTTGCACGCGAAGGTTCCGATGTCGTCCTTGTCGCTCGGACCGAATCAAAGTTGCGCCAGGTTGCCGACGAGATTGCTCGCCAATGGCCCGACCGACGCGTGTTGGTCTGCCCAACCGACATCTCGGACGCAACCCAGACGCAGAGCATGATCGATGCGACGATCGCCGAGTTTGGTCGCATCGATTGTCTTGTGAACAGCGCATATGTGCCACCTCCATTCACTATGTTTGAAGACGCGAATTTCGATGACTGGCGTAAATCCTTCGACATCACCGTCTTCGGCACGTTGCAGCTCACGCAGCAGGTCGTGCCTCACATGAAAGCCAATGGCGGCGGCTCCATCGTTTTCGTGAACTCGATGATCCAGAAAAAGCCCCTCGCCACCCAATCGGGCTATGCAACATCGAAGGGTGCCCTCACCGTCGCTGCTCGCATGCTTGCCAAAGAACTCGGGGCCTACCGCATCAGAGTGAACTCCACCTTCATGGGCTGGATGTGGGGCCCGCCTGTCGAGGGCTACGTCGACTACGCCGTCAGCACCGGCCAGGATCGCGCCGCTGTCATCGCCGAAATCACCAAAGACATCCCGCTTGGCATCATTCCTGACGATGCCGACTGTGCCAACGCTGTCGCCTTCCTCGCCTCAGATCTCGCCAGTGTGATCACCGGGGCGGAACTCGATGTCAACGGCGGCGAGATGATGCTCTGACTGAGCCCATCAACACCCGCACGATCTGACACAATCACCAAAGACATCATCGAGGAGGATCCCTATGCCCACCGAACAATACGCAGAAATGTTGTGGGAAACACCCACACACGAAGAGATCATCGGAATTACCAAGAGTCACGTTGAAGCCATGGAAACCATGGACATTGACGATGTCTGGGTTCAGGCCGGCATGCATCACGTGATGCTCCGAACCATCGGACGCAAGTCCGGAAATGAACACAAGATCGCTCTCCCCTACTGGCGTGATCCCGACGGCGTCCGCATCGTCGTCGCTTCATACGCCGGACACGAGAAGCATCCGGCATGGTTCCTCAACCTTCGCGACCGAACAGCTAACCCCGAGGTCTTTATCAAGGTCCAGGACGGCGAGTTCTGGTCAGTTCCCGACATCCTTGACGGCGGCCCCGACCACGACCGCATCTGGGAGCTCCTGTGCGACGATCGTGCGTGGTACCGCGACTATCAGAAGAAGTGCGACCGCACGATCCCGTTAGTTCGGCTTCCCGAAACTCGTTCGGCCTGAAACTCAAACGCAACAGGCACTCCTGACGGCATTGTCAGTCGCAACCATCAGGACCGCAGACCTCGCCCTCGACGACAAGTTCGAGGGCGGGTTCGCGTTCGGACCACACACGCTCAAGCACTTGACGCAAAACCTCAGGGGGCTGCGCTCCGGCAACAGCAAGGCGACGATCGAACACAAAGAACGGAACTCCGCTCACCTGCATTGACGCGGCTGTCGCTTCGTCGATCCGCACCTCATCAGCAAACGCCTCGGTTCGAAGCACTGCAGCGACTTCGTCGGGGTCTAGGCCCGCATCGACTGCTAACCGTTCAACAACTTCGGGAAGCCCAATAGCTTCGCCTTCAGAAAGATATCCGCGCAGGAACCGTTCTTTCACTTCCGTCTGGAGACCTCGGGAGGCGCCCAAGTGAATTAACCGATGGGCATCAAATGTGTTGCCCGGTTGCACGATGTCGAACCGAAACTCGACGCCACACTCAACTCCAGTGGCCGTCATGCGGTCGATCATGACTTGAGCTTCATCGTCGGTAACGCCGTACTTCTTGGCCAACATCCCGACGTAGTTTCCGGCCCGCGCCGCTGGAGCAGTTGGATCGAGTTCATAGCTGTGCCAAACGATTTCGACATTGTCAGAATGCTCAAAGTCTGCGAGCGCCGTATCAAGATTCGCTTTGCCGATCGCACACCAGGGACAAACGACATCAGACCAAATATCGATTCTCAAGGTTTCGGTCATTGTGCTCATGGATCTCCCGACGTGTCGGTCTTGAGCGTATCGGTGACCTGTCAAGCGTTCGACCAGCAGCGGCCGTTGATCGAGTCAAACGGCTAGGTTGAGCCGCTACCAAAGGGACGGAAACATGGAAGACGGCATCACGCCGCCAGAGTCTGACGAGCGCGAGCATCCCCTCACTCGGGCGATGATCTTGCTGTTTCTGCTTACTGCCCTTATGTCGCTTGGCTACGGCAGCGTCTTCACCCTTCTCGCTGACATTCGAGACAAATTCGGCTTCACCGATGGTCAAGTCGGACTAATTGCGTTTGCTGGGCTCTTCACCGGCGTACTCAGTCAGCTCTTTCTTGCCCGTTATTCCGACCGCGGCTATGCGGTCTTCATGATGCGGGTTGGAATCGCTACCGCCGCATTCGGAATGCTTTGGATGGTTTTTGCGACGTCTCTCTGGCAATGGATTGCTGCTCGACTGCTGCTTGGTTTGGGTTCAGGGATGGTTGGACCCGCCATTCGCCGAGTGATCATTGCGCGCGATCCGCAACGAGTCGGCGCAAACCTCGGACGACAAACTGCATTCGATGTTGCCGGATTCGTGCTCGGCCCTGCTCTCGCTGCCGGATTGGCGCAACTCTTCGGGCTCCGAGCGCCGTTCATCGTGCTCACCGTCGTGTACGTGCTGGCGGTTTTCTTGGTTGGAAAGGTCACGACCGCCGAGGACGCAGCCGCATCCGAAATCTCAACGGCAAAACGGTTCTCACTTATTCGGCTTCCAGCAATGCAATCAGCGCTCTTTGCTGCGATCGCGTTTTACTTGACGATCGGCATGTTCGAAGCCCTCTGGTCGATTCTCCTTCGTGACCAGGGTGCGGCAACTTGGCTTATCGGAGTGACCTTGAGCCTGTTCACGATCCCAATGATTGTGTTCGCCCCCAAGGGTGGCGCCTTGGCCCAGCGAATTGGTCCGATACGAGTAGTGACCGTGAGTATCACCGTCGCGGCCATCGCAACCTGCCTCTATGGGTTCGTACCCTTGTGGTTTCTCATCGTTATTTCTGGCTTCCACGCAATCGCCGATGCATACACAATGCCGGCGAACCAAGTTGCCGTCGCTGTTTCGACTCCCCCCGATCAACTTGCCGCAGGACAGGGTCTCCTCGGAGCAACCGGTCTCTCCATCGCTGCTGCATCTGCGCTCATAGGTTCCGCTGTCTACGACTCGTATGGACGAAGTTCAATCTTTGCTGGCACCGCAGTGCTCATGATGGTTTGCCTCGGACTCGCGCGTTGGCGTTGGAACGCGCAGCCCGCACTCCACGACATCACGGGTTAGCGTCAGCGAAGTGAGCGAACTTCTTTCTAAGGTCATACCGCTTTCGCTGGGTGCCGCTATTAGCCCAACTGTCCTTGCGCTCGAGTTGCTCATTTTGTCGGGGAAGCGAGCCAAAGCCCGAACCTCGATGTTCCTTCTTGGCATTCTGCTTGTTTTCGGCGCGATCACAGCAGTTGGTTTGCTGCTTTCACACACAACCTCGAGTTCACCTGCCCAAGTCTCGATCACCAAAACTGTCGATGCCGTCTCGGGCAGTCTCTTGCTGCTCCTCGCACTGGGAACGATCCTGCGATCCTTTGTACATAACTCGGTAGCCCCTGTTGGCGGCGAAACGAAAGACGCGAAAACTCCGGGCCTGACCTCGGCGTTCCTCCTTGGTTTGGCGATCATGGTCACGAACTTCTCCACGATCCTGCTGTACATCCCAGCAATGCGGTCAATCAGTGCGAGTGACACGTCGACACCTGACAAAGCAATTGCCGTTGCGATCGCTTTCCTCATCGCAGCGGCACCAATTCTCTTTATCTACGGATTCGCGGTTGGATTTCCGAAGATCGCAACTCCGCCCCTGAACAAACTGCGTGGTTCAATCGATCGTCACCAGCGTGTGATCGGCATAGTGATCGAGGTCATCTTTGGCGCGTACTTGATGTTCAAAGCATTTCGTTAAACAAAAACTGCATCAAACGTCGGGCTCGAGTACATAGGACTTGTTGCCAGCAGGGTCTACCGGGATATCGCCCGCAATCGTGATCCGTTCATGACAACGGTGCATACCCTTGGGAATGTCCGTAGGAACGATGTGCGCAGTCGCACGATTGTCCCAGAACGCGATGCTTCCTGGCTCCCATCGGAAACGAACTGTGAACTCTTGGCGCTGCAAATGCTCATAGAGCATTGCGAGAATGTGGTTGCTCTCTCGACGCGACAACTCAACGATGTAATCGGTGAAGTTTGGTTCGACAAAAATGACCTTCTCGCCAGTTTCGGGATGCACTCGAACGACCGGGTGCACCGCGCGCAGTGGCTTTGACATAAATGCCTTCGCAATCTCGCCCGGCATTTCACCTCGATCGATGGGAAGTGCATTGTGGTTCACCGCATGCAGACCATCAATGAAAGCCTTGATCTCGGGCGAAAGATAGTTGTACGCCATCGCAAGATTTGACCATTGCGTATCGCCACCATACGGAGGAACGACAACGGCACGAAGAATCGATCCCATTGGCGGCGCTTCAATAAATTTCACATCGGTGTGCCAACGACTTTCGATCCGAGGACCGCTGGCACCCTTCTTCTCTTTCACGTTTGCGGTGCCTTGTTGATTATCGAGCAGCAAGATCTCGGGGTAATCAGGAAATGACGGCGGGAATGTGGGGTGGCCCGGAAGTGGATCACCAAAGGCGCGTGCAAGTGCGAGGTGCTGATCGCGATCAATGAACTGATCACGGAAGAACACAACCTTCCACTGCAACAGGGCGGCACGGATCTCGGCAGCCACTTCGGCTTCAATGGGCTTCGTCAGATCGACACCGAAAATTTCTGCACCTGTGTAGCCCGTCATCGGACGAATATCGAGTCCGAGTTCCGTTGCGTTTGTCGTGCGCTGCCCCATGAGTCCCCCTTGATTGACAAGACCAACGTTAGAGCAACTTGGCGCCGACGCCGAATGTAGAAGGGTGCCACGGGCTTGGCCACGAGGGGTGCTCTACTTTGCCGGTCCCCTTCTCTCTGCATCCGGAGCTCGAATGACCCCCCGGTTCACACCCACCCGGCTTCTCTCGGCCAGTGTCCTAACGCTCACCATCACACTCGCGCTCGCGTCCTGCGGCGGCACCTCCTCGAAGGCTGCCCCAACCACGACGAGCGAATCAACGACAACGACTACCGCCGCGCTGACAACAACGACTACCGCCGACCCTGGGACGCTCCCCCAAACCGACGAGAAACCGACGGGAACGGGTGCTGAATTCGACAGCCGCATGAAGGTGCTGGCCAACGCCATCATCACCAACACTCCCGATACCGCAGTCTCGGCGTTCTTTCCTGTCTCTGCTTATAAGCAGACCAAGAAGAACACTGATCCCGCTGCGGATTGGAAAAATCGACTCATTGCCAATTTCAAAGTTGACGTAGCCGACGCAAATAAAAAGCTCGGCGCCAATGCGACGAATGCTGTATTCACGGGAGTAACAGTTCCCGCGACCGCCGTGTGGGTGAAACCCGGTGAGGAATACAACGTCGGGCCCTACTGGCGCGTTTTTAAAGTGCAGATGAACTTTACCGTCGATGGAAAGAACGTACAGATTCCGATTGAGTCAATGATTTCGTGGCGTGGTCAGTGGTATGTGGTGCATCTCGGCACTATCCGCTAACTAAACCAGCTGACACAGCGATCAGCCAGTGGTCTTTTTTCGGTACTTCTCCATGTGTTCGCGAACGTCTGGCGCATAATTCAAAAGATTTTGATTTCGCGCTTCAAGCGCGATCGCACTCGTAAGACTGCTCGCTTCAGCGTTATGCCACAGCACTTCTTTGGTCGTGCGGAGGCCGCTCGCGGTGTACCCCGCCATGCCACGCGCATAGCTAAGAGCCAGTTTTTCAAGTTCGCTGTCGGCAACGACTCTCGACACCAGACCCATGCGCAATGCTTCTGCAGCATCAATATCGCGGCCCGTAAGAATCAGATCGAACGCATTGGCATTTCCAATAAGTCGCGGCAACAAGTAGGTGATTCCGATATCGGTGCCGGAAAGCCCCGTACGAATAAATGCCGAGCAGAACTTGGCCGACTCCGAAGCCACGCGAATGTCGGCGGCACACGCCAAAGCCAGTCCGCCACCAAACGCTGGTCCGTTCACCGAAGCGATAATCACCTGAGGAAGATCCCGCATGCGCACCGTCAGGTTCGACATGAATGTTTGCGCGTCAACTCCGGCGGGCATATGGCGATGCTCGCCAGGTTTTGGAGGTGTACCGAAATCTTTTAGGTCGAGACCAGCACAAAATGCTCTCTCGGCACCCGTAAAAATCACGACCTTGCAGTCGACGTCAGAAGCGATCGAATCGAAGGTGTCGTGAAGTTCGGTGACGAGTTCAAATGAAATAGCGTTGAGTCGATCGGGGCGGTTGAGACGAACCACAGTGATATGCGGTTCGGGTTTGGTCACTTCAACCATTGCGCTCATTTCGGGATATCTGTCCATGGGACGTCGCTGTCGACGCGAACGTCGCCCGGCAGCCCCAGAACCCGCTCACCAAGAATGTTGCGCATGATCTCGGAGGTACCGCCTTCGATCGTGTTGGCCCTCGAACGCAGGAAGCGACCTGATCGTGTTTGCATTGCTCCCGATGAACGAGTCATCGGATATCCGGGCTCGTGCAACATTCCTGCAGCACCTTCGAGATCGACAATTGCCGACGCCACGCGCTTTGAAAATTCAGCTGATGCCAGCTTTCCAACCGAACCTTCGGGGCCGGGATTGCCGCCGACAGCGGACTGTTTGGCTCGTGCATTCGTGAGGCGAACGATTTCCGCATCGATCCAGAGCCCCATGACACGATCACGCCAGATCTCGTGCTCAACAGGCGAAAGTTGCGACTTTCGAACTGCCCACAACTTCATGAGTTCGTTGATCGGGCCAGAACCTCGCGGCGCGGGACCGCCGGCAAGGGCAACGCGCTCGTTCATGAGCGTGGTGATGGCGACTCGCCAGCCATCGCCTTCATCTCCGAGTCGCAGCGAATCGTTGACACGAACGTCAGTGAGGAAGACCTCATTGAATTCGGCTTCACCGGTCATTTGGTAGAGCGGCCGAACATCGACGCCAGGGGCATGCATATCCAGAACGAAATAGCTCAGACCCTTGTGCTTAGGAACATCTGGATTGGTTCGAGTCAGAAGCATTCCAAAATTGGACGTATGCGCCAAGGTCGTCCAAACCTTTTGTCCGTTGACCACCCATTCGTCGCCGTCTCGAACCGCGCGACTCGGGATGCCAGCAACATCAGATCCGTGGGTGGGTTCTGAAAACAACTGACACCACACATCTTCACCCGTGAAGATCTTGCGTAAGTGCCTTTGTTTCAACTCATCGCTGCCATAGGCCAGAATCGTTGGTGCACCCATTCCAATGCCGATCGGGTTGATACGAAGGTCTTCGTAGTTGACGCCGTGCGAGCGCAGTACTGCATCGATCACGGCCTGCTGGCCACGGTTGCCGCCAAGACCGCCATACTCCTCAGGGAAATGCACCATCGCCAAACCCGCGTCGTACTGCTTGGCCCGAAATGCGAACTGATCGTCGAGGATGTCTCGGTTTTCTTCCACCAGTTCTTCGGTGCGCTTCGCCAGATCCTGATCTTCGTACATGCGTCCTCACAGTCCTCGAATTGAGATCGAACTCAGTGACACAGTTCCTGCCTTGGGTCATGAATCCTCAGGAGAGCATCGTGCCACTAGAGAGCGGATCTCACCAGCCGATGTTCACTGGTCCCGCAAATCGATCGGACGCGCCCACGTCTCTCACGACAACCACCGGCCATAGCAACGAGTTACTAGCATCTGAATGTTCCGGACGGAACGGTCAAAGCAGAACGAGGGCAGCAAATTGAACGTCGAGGTCCTTCACCGCATTCAGTTCGCGCTCACCATCTCGTTCCATTTCATCTTTCCGCCACTCTCGCTAGGCGTGGGCATGATCCTCGTCATCTTCGGGATCAAGTCGGTCCGCACCAAGGACCCAAAGTGGCGCCAGCTCTCAATGTTCTGGGTCAAGATTTACGGACTGATCTTCGCCATGGGCATCGCCACCGGCATCGTGCAGGAATTCGAGTTCGGCACGAACTGGTCGCAGTACTCACGTTTCGTCGGCAACATCTTTGGAAGTCTTCTGGCCGCGGAGGGAATCTTCGCCTTCATGCTCGAAGGCGGCTTTTTGGGCCTCATGCTTTTTGGTGGAACTCGACTTGGAAATCGTATGTGGCTCTTCGCAACAACGATGGTCGTCGTCGGAGCAACATTCAGCGCGACATGGATCGTCATGGCGAACTCATGGATGCAAACACCTCAGGGATTCGAGATCAAAGACGTTGGTCAAGGCCCTCAAGCCTTCATGACAAGTTTTCACGATGTCGTGTTCACTCCTTCGTTCCTGCCGCGCGTCCTCCATGTGATCGCTGCATGCTGGATGGTTGGTTCGTCACTTGTCCTCAGCGTCGGAGCGTTCTACATACTTAAGAAACGCCACGTTGAACTTGCGAAGACGATGATTCGCGTTGCACTTCCAGTTTTTACGGTGGTAGCACTGCTTCAGGTCGCCGTCTTCGGCGCTAACCAAGCAACTGAAGTAGCGAAAAACCAGCCTGCGAAACTGGCGGCTATGGAGGGTCTATACCAAAGCGAGTCGTGCGCTCCCATGTATCTCTTGGGATGGACGAACCCCAACACGCAAACGACGAACGGAATCCATATTCCGTGTCTACTGAGTTTCCTTACCGATAAAAGTTTTGACGCCACCGTTACGGGACTTGAAGCGACTCCTCGCGACGAGTGGCCAGCCGTCAACTTGGTCTTTCAGGTGTACCACCTGATGATCAATCTCGGAATGTTGTTCATCCTGATTGGTCTAGTCGCGTGTGGATTCTGGGTATGGAAACGCAAGATCTGGAATCAACGATGGCTTCTGTGGATTCTCGTTTCCTCTGTCGTACTCACTGAGCTTGCTACAGAGACGGGCTGGTGGACTGCTGAATTCAGCCGTCAACCTTGGATCGTTTGGCAAGTACTCAAGACAAGTGATGCATATTCGCCGAATGTTTCGTTCGGCCAGGTCATGTTCTCGATTGTGATGTTTGTTTTGCTCTACATCATGGTGTTCGTGGTGTTCATCCGGCTTCTTGATCGACACATCAAAGAGGGACCACCACCACCCGTTGAGTCCGATGAAACCTCGTCACTCCCCGACTCCTTCGGCGAAATCTTCCGGCGTCGTTCACGCGTCTCAAGTGGAGGTGATTGATCATGTGGCTTCAAACGACCTGGTTCGTCCTCTACGTCATCATCGTCAGCGGATACGTCATCCTTGATGGCTTCGACCTCGGCGTCGGCATGCTGTCGCCGTTCATCGCCCATAACGATCACGACCGACGGATTCTCCTGAATTCCATTGGGCCAGTCTGGGACGGCAACGAGGTGTGGCTCGTTCTCGGAGGTGGCGCCCTGTTTGCTGCCTTCCCACTTGTCTACGCATCCCTATTCAGTGGGTTTTACCTCGCAATGATGCTCGTACTTCTCGTCCTCATCATGCGAACGGTGGCCATAGAGTTTCGTTCGAAACGCCCCGAGGCTTGGTGGCGTTCCCTTTGGGACTGGACCTTCACAATTTCCTCATTCGGAATCACCATTCTTCTCGGTGTTGCATTAGGAAACGTGATTCGAGGAGTCAGCCTTGATCAATACGGCAACTTGAACGTGAGTCTTCTCGACTTGCTCAACCCGTACTCAATTGCTCTCGGTCTCGTTGCTGTCGCGATGCTTTGCCTTCACGGAGCAATCTTCCTCACACAAAAGACCGAAGGTGAACTTCTCACTACAATCAAAGCGCTCATACCGAAGTTACTCATTGCGTTCTTCACTCTCATGACCGCTCTCATCATCTGGACACTTCTTCGCGACGAGCAGTTCACACAGAACTTTAAAGATCGACCATGGACGGCGATCTTTCCGCTCTTGGCCTTCGCATCAATAGCTGCGGCGTGGCTCTTCATTCGTCGTGGTGCCTACCTCAGCGCCTTTCTCGCTTCGGCAACGATGATTGCCCTCCTCATGGGGGCTATTGCTTGCGGGATGTACCCCGTCATGCTGCGCTCGACAACAAACAGCGTCTACGACCTCACGGTGCAGAATGCATCAGCGGCCAAGGAAACACTCACGGTGATGTTCGTGATTGCCCTCATCGGCATGCCATTCGTCTTGCTCTATACCGCAGGCGTCTATTACTTCTTCCGTGGAAAAGTAGAACTCGACGACGACAGTTACTGAGACCACGTCGGCGATCAACGCGGTACCGTCACATCCCATGAGCCCGCGGGAATTGCTGTCACAAGTTCCAAGTGCTCAACGCCTCCACAGACTCGGCGTTTTAGCGGGTGTTTTCGGCTCCATCGCCCTTGTCGCTTGGACCCTTTCGCTGGCACGATCAATCTCTGGGCTGTTCGAACATCGATCACTAACAACAGCACTTCTCGGGCTCACAGGCTTTCTCGCGTTGCGGGTCGGATTCCGATTCGCCAGCGCACAACTCCTCGCTACCTCGAGTAGTCGCCTCCGCAGCGGCATCCGATCAGCCCTCACCGCCTTCCGGGGAGCCGAGCAAGCGTCGTCGACATCGACTTCGACCGGCATCGACAGCACCCTCCTGGGCCCCGGCGTCGATTCGCTTGATGACTACATCACCAAATATCTACCTGCTCGGTCGCTCGCCACTGTCATCCCTCTCGTTGTCTTCCTCACCATCGGCGTTCTTGACCCATGGACGTTGCTCATCCTGCTCTTTGCTGGGCCGATGCTGATTCTTTTACTCGCCGTCATCGGCTCTCGGACTCGCGCTCTTGCCGACGAACGTTTCCGCGAGCTTGGATGGCTTCGTTCCTTTTACCTCGACATGGTGCGCGGCATTCCGACGCTCAAGGTATTTGGTCGAGCAACTGAAAGTGTCGTCGCCATCGAAGAGATCAGCGATCGTTTTGGACGCACCACGATGAATGTTCTACGAACTGCCTTCCAGACTTCGCTGGTCATTGAATGGGCTGCCACTGCAGCAACCGCGCTCGTTGCTGTTCAAGTTAGTTTTCGCATGATTGATGGAAACATCAGTTTTGCAACAGCCCTTGCCGTTTTGATGCTTACGCCTGAATTTTTTGCTCCGCTACGGAATTTGGCAGTTGAGTACCACGCCGGACAGACGGGAAACGCTGTCCTCGCTCAACTCCCGAATTTTGCGGAACTCATTCCGCGGCCGTCATCAGACGCGCAACGTCGGTTGACCCTCCCGCCCCGACCACCGACTCTCCGATTCGAGGAGGTTTCGTTCGCATATCCAGGGGCCGACCACCTCACTCTCGATCATGTCTCGTTCACAGTTGCGGCTGGCGAGACAATCGTTCTTCTTGGGCCAAGCGGTGTTGGGAAAACCACGGTTCTCGATCTTCTCCACGGCCGACTCCAGCCATCGGCGGGAAAAATCACGATCAACAACACACCCCTCGTTGATCTCGACCCCGAGATGTGGTTTCGAAACATCACCTCAGTCCCTCAGAACCCATTCATGTTCAGTTCGTCGATCCAAAAGAACGTTTCCCTTTCAAATAACGACGCCTCCACAGAGCAGATCCGTGTCGCTCTCAAACTTGCACTCGCTTCAGATTTCGTCGCGGAACTACCACTTGGAATCGACTCACCGATAGGTGAAGAGGGAGCGACCCTCAGCGGAGGCCAACGACAACGTTTAGCAATTGCCCGAGCCCTGCTTCGCGATGCCCCACTCGTTCTCCTCGATGAGTTCACCGCCCATCTTGATCCTGATACCGAACTCGAACTGATCTCGTCGCTTCGTCCATTTCTCCAGGATCGAACCGCTGTGATCGTTGCGCACCGGGAGGCGACACTTGCGCTCGCCGATCGAGTGTTTCGGCTCGAAAATGGGTGCATCGAAGAGGTGCCACGATGACATCGAAGTCCCCGGGCCGCGAGCTCTTTCAACGTATTGGCAAGACTCGTCGCTGGGTAGCGCTCAGTTCACTCCT